>OCTX014518319.1_pt1 | contig 12105 bp, 8 predicted proteins | sample 1539691 | NCBI WGS metagenome assembly OCTX01 (sample SAMN02144231, study PRJEB22623) | gut metagenome | biome: sheep rumen | host: Ovis aries | place: New Zealand
CAGAAAAGCTCCTTTTGTCCGCAATAGAAGGGATCCTCCATCATCTCCTGCAGCAAAATCCTGTCATGCTCCGTCAGTTCTCTTCCGGATTCATGGTACTGCCTGTAAGTCTCAATATCCATCCGATACGGTTCTATTTCGAGACCTGTTCCTTCAGATAGTGTTTTCCAGATGCGGAATCCCCCGCAGTCGATATCTCCGTAATGCATGAATTCAGCAGCAGGGTATGCCTCATGAATATGCCGGAGGAATTCCCGCTTGATTCTATTCGCGTATCCGCCCAGATAAATCACAAGAGTTTCTCCGGATTCTTCTTCGCCGAATCCGCTCCCGCACACTTCTTGATTTGCTCCCGATCTGTCTATCCTGAACTGATGGAATGTGGTCAGATTCTCTATTGTAAGGACCCGGGAAATCTCTCTCTGCGTGTCCCACTCAATCCTTAAAGCATCCTCTTCCGTAATACCGATACCGCCGGGAAACATTTCAGCCCAGGGACCGCCCTTAATCATGATCCAAGAAGGATTCCTGTAAATCAGGAACTCTTCCAGCACCTCCTGCGATGTCAATCCACGCATCCTACCATCATATTCGAAATCCGCAATGATTCTGGCCGCTGCAGACAAGTCACGTTCAGCAATCTTTGAATCATTAAAACAGGAAATTGAAAACTGCCGGAGGAACTGAGGCGACCGGTTCTGCATAATTCGGGACGCGAGATAACAGATTCTTTCCGCGTGATCTATGTATTCGATATCGAGATACTGCTTCACCGAATATCCCCGGCTCAGTCTTTGCCTGATCCATTCTGCAAATGCAGGCAGCTGATCTCCATACCCCTCAATCATTTTCAGCATTTCGGCCTCTTTATCACTCTTTCGGGTGCGATGAGTTCTCCTGTAAGCTTCCTCTGCATTTTCCTGTACAAGTACACACTTTTCCAGAATCTGTCCTTCATGCCTCTTTTTCCAAACCAGCGTGATTACTCCGGCATTTTCAAGTTCCAGAAGCTGACTATGGACGTTCTCATACTCCATTCTGCTCTCATCAAAATACTCCGGAATATCCCTTGCATTCATTTTATAGACAATCGTTATATTCCTTTTATTTTCTCCTCTGGAGACGGAACTACGTTCATACTTATCCAGAAGTTTCCCCAATACATAGTCATCATATCTTTTCATACAGTCACATCCTGTTCATGCACTGTCGCGCGAAAAATCCTCCACATAGCTGTGCTCTCCGTCCTGCAGAACCAAAAGCACCTGATCCACAGAAGGAGCTATATACTGAATCTTCTCGGGCGGAGCCGATACAATCAGCTGAAGATTTGAATTATTTATGAAAGACAGGACACCGTCAATACGGGCATCATCCATATTATTGAACGCCTCGTCCATCATAATCAGTCCGACAGAATCGCCGCCGATTGCCCCTTTATAGAGCTGCATGAACGATGCGGCAATCGTTATATAGAACGGCGTCTGCGTCTCACCGCCGCTCTTTTCCCTACTTACCTTGGAGTAGTACATATAGGTACCATCGTCCGATGTAATCTTTATATCATAATCCATATAGGTACGATAGTCCGTGTATTCCTGAAGGGTCTTCGCGCTCTGCTCATCGTCAATAGTCAGTTTTTCGAAAAGCTCCTCTATCACTTCCCTGTGATTCTCACTAAAAGCACCGCTGAAGATGGAATTTCCTTCCATAACATTGAAGTCATCCATGATCATATTGTAATACTTCTTATGTTCTTTTCTGGGAAAATACTGAAACTCATACTGTTCCCTTGAAAAATGAATTTCCTTCAGAGACTTGTTGAGATCCTTGAATTCATTCTGCGCTTGACGGATATTCTCCTGAAGCCTGGAGAGGAACTGTTCCCTGAATTCCTCCTCAGCAGCACTTCTTGCCCGATAGACCTTATCTTCATACTCAAGAAGCTGCGAGTTTTTCAGCTTGTCATATTCCGCAAGGAAATCCGGATAACCGGCAAGAGATTCCGGAGCGCCGAAATCGTGCTCCGCCTTATAGACCCGCATGAGCCTTATCATCTCCTCCTCCGCCTTCTCCCGGATCGTCTGATTGGCTTTGCGGTTCTTCTCATAATTGGCCTTGAACTGGCCTGAATCTGTATTCTTCGACCGTTCTGAATAATCCCGTTCACAGGTCTCGGCAGTATCTCCAAGTTTTACGAAAAGCTCATGGACAGCTTCAGTCTTTTTATCAAATTCCGCCCCCGCTTCTCTGATCCGGAATTTCAGATCGTCGATTTTCTGTTCGCAGCTTCCGATACGCCTGCTGAGCTCCATGTTCTTTTCATCGAGTCTCTGCTTCTCCTTCTTCATGGCCTCGAGCCGGATTCTCTTTTGAAGAACATTCTGGTTCACTTCAAGGTCGCGCATATTTTCCCTGCATTTCTCAAGTTCTGCTTTATGCTTTCTCTGATTCTCAAGTGCGGATAATCCGTACTTGATCTGAATATCGTTGTCCGTGTCAAGGAGCGGAATATACGACTTCAGGATTCGTATCTCCTCTTCCATCCCGTGAATGGCTGCCCGGATCGCTTTGAGCTCTTCCCTCTTCATCTCCAGCTGGATTTTATAAGCTTCCGCTCCGATATACGGTGTTCTGTATATTTCGGGCTTTATTGCGCTGACAACATGATTCTGATAGCGCATACACTCACGCGTTATCGACACATTATACTTCTTCAGTTCCTGATAGGAATCACAGCGATGAACTTTTCCGAGCAGCATGTTGATGTATCTTCTCGCATATACATTACCTGAGGTCACGACTTCCGCAAGCGAACCTTTCGGTGCCGTATCGTACGGCTCCAGCTTCGCTGCATTGATAAGACCGACTCCGTATGCTTTCTTTTCACGGCGAAGTCTGTCATACACGGACAGGGCAAGATCAAAATCACCGGGATTCACCAGCAGATGAAACCGCTGTGTATTCAGATATCCTTCCACCGCATTCTGCCATGAAGCATCGGTAATACTCAATAACTCGCACAGGATCCGGACGCTCGAAGTTCTGCCGACTTTTCTGAATTCCGAACGGATTTCACTCTGCAGAAGACGCACGGCGTCAGGATATACCAGTCTCTTCGCCTCAAGCTCCCGAATCTGTGCTTCCGTTTCGGCTCGTTTGTCCTCATTATTCTTTAATTCGATCTGTATGCCGGCCATTCGCCCGATGACCTGCCCGTGAGAATTTTTCTTATAGGCAAGCACATCTTCAAGGCTGTTATTTAATGCTGTCGTGTCATTCGCGTCCCATAATATTTCCAGGTTTCTCCTGTACTCATAAAGACAGTCCTCCGGTTTTCTCCCATCCGAATCAGCTGACATGCCCTTTCGTTTCAATAATTGCCCGACATTGTCAAGGGCACTCCGCACTGACCTTTTGAGACTGTCAACCCCCCGCCTGTCTTCTGCCAGAAGTTCTTTCAGATTCCTTTCCTGCTTCTCCAGATCACGAAAAGCCTGATAGCCGATATCACTGTTCAATTCCAGATCCAGGTTTCTGAGCAAGTCCTCTTTGTCATCTATCTCACTTCTGAGATTTTTCTGGTCTTTCAACAGCTTCTCACGACCGGCTTCGGTTCTGGAAACTTCCTTCTTCAGAGAACTGATGACACCCTTTGAAATGTCCAAGTCAGCGCGGGCGATAAAATACTCCTGCACCCGATCCCTACGAATACAATTCTCAACACTCTGCTCTTTCGCTGAGATGGCCTCAAGCTGGCTGATTCGGTTTTTGACATCCTCCAGCATTTTCAGAAGATCCTGATAGCTTCGGACATTCTCCCGAAGGATATCGATGTTAACTTCTTTTTCATCAAGTACATAAGAGTAAACGAAATCCTTGATATCATGAATCGGTTTAAAAGCAAGAGCCTTGGGGATGAGAGCAAAGAACTTAGACTCAATTCTCCCGAACCTGGACAGAATCATCTTCTGTGCTTCACGAATCGTTGGTGCAAAGGTCCGTATACCTCTGTTCGTCGCACGAAAAACAGAAATGCTCTTGACCTGCTTTCCCGAAAGAAACAAATTGTCCGACAGCTCCCGGTTCTCAATCTGATACCAGATGACATTCGGCTCTTTTTCCACGGATGCGGAATCCATTACGGTTCCGATAATGAACGGCTTCTTTTTCGCGTCATCATAGAATTCCAGTGCTATATGGGCAGAGAGTTCTCCGATTCTCTCATAAGGCCGATCTTCGCGTCCGGTCTTGCATCGGATATATGTGTTCAGCGTACGCTTCCCCTTTTCATGAGCAGCCTTGTTGAAATTGGCTTTCGAACCGGTCACGACAAATTGCACAGCATCCAATATCGTCGATTTTCCCGCCCCGTTCTCACCCGAAATGAGCACGGAATCGGCAACATCAATCGTCTCATTTTCAAATCGGTGCCAATTGATCAGCCGTATCTTCCTTAGCCTCTTCATTATTTTCGTCATTATCCTTTCTGTAGCGCAGAATCATCTCTGAAACGGTCCTGATATCATCCGCGCGCACCGCCATAACAATAGAATCATATATCAGGATTCTTGCATCTTCCTGTGTCAGATCCCTGTCGAGAAGTTCGACCAGATTAAATCTTCTGAAGAGTCTGAGAGCGTTGTTCATCGTAGTACGATCAATCTGCTTATCCCTGATTTTCAGTGATAGATACTTTTCCTGAATATCCCCCACATTTACAACGACATCCGTCAGAGACAGTTCCCGCTTTTTCTCATCGTAAAGTATCCTCAAGATGAGAAGAATAATCGACTCATTCAGTTTAAGATGTACATGGTTCGTATTTTCCCGGTTCACGAGCTGAATCACTCCCGGATTATCATATATTTCGAGTGTGTACCCCAGAATCCCCAAATATCTTTCAAATACTTCTCTGTGCCGCAAAATAAAATAGTAATCGCTTTTCGTCTGCTCATTCCGTTTCATGATGAAGCAGCAGCTCATCAGCCGGTTGCACACCCGCCTGAACTCGTCCTTATCTTTCTGAAGCATTCCTTCGAATAAGTCCATACAATTCTCCCTCTGTCTGGCCGGGTAATTTTCGTTATTCCAAAAACCGCACGCGCGGAAACCATTTGTTTTGTCATTTGATTCTGATTATAAAGTCACGAAAACGATACCCATTGATCGTAACCCAGTCCTTCGACACAACTTCATATCCCATAGACTTTCTCTGCCCGTAAAGTCTTATATAGATAGCTTTGACAAATGCATCCTCCGCATCTCTCTCATTCCCCGAATAATCCGTCTGTTTCGAGAGAATCGTTTCTGACGCAAGCATCTCATGTCTTCCGTTCAGGCAGCGTCTGACATACTCGTCAATCTTCTGGGGACTGAGGATCTTTTCCAGCTTCTCCAGCATGATCTGCCGTTTACGCTCCCGCTCTGCGGTATCCGGTACGTAAGTTTCTATCTTGCCGGGGATGAACTCTCCTTTCGATTCGATTGGAGAATACAGAGAATCCGTATCCAGATATCCCCATGTGAAGATGCGTATAAGTTTATCCGTCTCCTCCAGCCGATATACTCCTCCAAGGTCCAGAGATTCCTCCTGAATCTTCTCATTCAGGAAACACAGAATATCTTTCAGCTGCCCCCGAATATCTTCGTTGCTCGTAAGAAGAAATCTCGCACGGTTGACGGCAGCCCTCTGATATCTGGTATTTTTCTTGTTTATATCCTCTAGGATATCATCCATCTGACGAAATGAATCAATAACATAGTGAAGCATCCCGAGTGTCTTCTCCCGCGCGTCTTCATAGCTGATGGAATCCTGCACTGCAATCTCTTTTGCAGTTTGCTTAAGATACCTTTCACTGCGGGCATGTGAATCCAAACGTTCGACAATCTCGGGTCGGAATTTCGATACGTTATCAGAAGTCAGAAGGCGGTGATATGCCTTATCGATTACATTACTGTAATAGTCATTGAGTAATGCATCCAGAATTTCCGAGACTGTACTGTGTTTTGTAAGATCATCAATGTATATTTTGATATTTGCATTAAGGCTTTTCAATCCGGTTATGAGTGCGTCGGTGTTCTCCACCATTTGCCTTAATCCTACAGCATTATTGCCGTTGGCCCTGGCCATAGTATAAATTGCATAAATATATCCCTGGTATTCCGCTTTATGCTCATCCTCGATATCAAGCAAAGTCCGGATGACCGAAATCGCATAGTCCCGAAAACTGGTTCTCTGAACGTAACTGTAATCGGTATCCGTGTATATCCAGCCGCAGGCCTCAAGTCTTCGTAGCATAAAGTTGGCTTTATCTCTGGGAGACATGGATTTCGTATCGGTCTCGTCAAGGTATTCCCTCTCTTCTATATCTGCCGACATGGATGATGAGAAATACTCTTCCAGCTCTCCCACCAGCACATCCCGCTCCACACCGAAAGATAACTGGCTGCTCGAGACATGAAACAGAATCTCTATGCATTCCCAGTACACCATCTTTCCCGGTGAAGACAGCGGACTGAAAAAATTATCGGGAATTATTCGAAACAATTTCTTTTGCTTGTCCATTTGCACCTATCCTGCAGGCCGCATAGCGTACCAAAAAACAAAACTACGGGGCTGCTGCATCAAGCGAAGAAGCAATGTATAGCAGATATTAGTTGCAAATATCTGCTGTATATCACCTCAACACGGCCTGATACAACAGCCTCATAGTCACTAAATAGCTAAGAAAAATGTATCACTCATACATCTTCTGTCTCTGCTTCATACGCACGAACAGATAAATCAGCACCGCAGCGACCGCCGCCGCAATCGCCCACGCCCAGACCGGAACGTCGTACAGGTTAAAGCACCTTACATTGATCCACATCTGATTTATGACGTCGTTCTTATCACTGTCAAAGTAGACCATGATAGAAGATTTCGAAATAGCTTCCTGTGTCGGATACTGGGCGAAAAGCTGCCTGCGAAGCTGTTCCTCCGGAGCGGTAATGACATAATTTTCATCCGAATTGTCACCGGTAAAGAAATAGCCGAGCGGATACTCCACCACATCTTCCTCGTCATCCTCCGCACCGTAACACCAGTCTGCATACTCGAAAATTCTGGTATCGTCACCGCCTCCGATGACGGAGGTATAACCAATGTAGTACATGTTACGAATCGCGTTGTCCGGTCTTGAGTTGAAATTGATAAAGGCTTCGGCGGCATGCTGCTTTTCAGCATCATCACCGATTCCGCTTTTCAGCATGACCCATCCGTCAAAATAGATATTGGTCGATTCTTCCGGCACTGCGAAATTCAGGATATAATCATCCTCCTCCGCCTGATCCAGAGAATAGACCGCATCCCCTGACCACTGGTAGTTGGCAACGACTTTACCTGTGATCATATCCGCCTTACCGGAGTCGGTCTCAAACGAATAAGCGTTGTCCTTCACATCCTGCAGGTAATCCTGAACGGTCTTAATCGTCTCGGGAGAGACATCGTTCATCTCCTCCTCAAGGCGCTGCTTATAGTTCGGATCCGCGCGGAACTCCGGACTTGTCAGAAGATCATGCTTTAACGCGCCGACAGCAGCAAAGTAGGAATCACGAACATTATCCTTGATCGTCACCTGACGCTTAAATTTCGGATTATTGAGGATCTGCCATGTAGACGCCTCCTCTTCGGATACGACTTCCGGATTATATACGATACCTGTGATACCCCACATATATCCCGCGGCGTATTTTGCCCAGCTCTCTCCGTTTATCTCATGATTTTCAAACACTTCTCTGATATAAGGAGAAACGCCCCTTGTGTAGTAATTGTTCTCGTCGGTCTCATCAAAAAATTCGTCCGAAAGCGGAACCAGCATTTTTTCCGCCATCAGCTTCATGAACATATATTCAGAAGGGCATACAATATCATACTCATCTCCCAGAGTGAGCATGTTGTAGAGATCTTCGTTCGTTCCGAACGTTGAGTACTCCACTTTCACGCGTTTACCGTATGTCTCGTAGTACCACTCCTCAAAATCCTTCACCATCGAATTTTCACCGATGATATCTCCGCTCTCAAGGTCAATGGTCTCGTCCCAGTCACCCAGGTCGATATATTCCTCCCAGTTGCAGACTCGCAGAGTGACCGCCTTCTCTTCCGATTCGGCCGCACGCACACAGACCGGATTTAATATCAGCGGCATGCTGACTGCACCGGCGAGCGCACATGCTATAAATTTTCGGACAAATGTCTCTGCTCTCATTTACTAACTCCTCCCTTTTTCGACGGCTGCCAGTTACTTTAGGTGTTCCTGTCAGTCAGCCGCCTCCTCATTTTCCGCTTTCAGATTCGAAACCACCACGAACAGCACCACGATCACGAAGATAACGGCTGACAGCGCCCAGAGTGCTGTCTTAATTGTCGTCTGCGCTCCCTTGGTCGCATTGACGACATAAGTACTGATCGTGTCAAATGTCGCCGGCTTCGTGTATGTCGCGATAAAATAATCGTCCAGCGAGAGTGTGACAGCCAGAGAAAAACCGGATACTATACCGGAAGCGATCTGCGGAATGACAATCTTACGCAGCGCCTTCTGCGGCGTCGCGCCGAGATCGAGGGCAGCCTCATAAATACTTGCGTCCATCTGTTTCAGCTTCGGAATGACCGAAAGGTAGACGAACGGAGCGCACAGCGTTACATGTCCTATGACAAGCGGAATAAAGGTGTCCTTGCTGATCCCCAGAACAACGACCAGGAGGATGCAGATCGAGAAACCGGTCACGACATCCGCATTGACGACAGGAACCTGATTCAGGGTATCGATCATGGAACTGACCTGTCTCTTCGAATAAAATGCACCGATGGCTCCCATCGTTCCGAGTATCGTCGCAAGCAGGGCCGCTACAAGAGCAAGCACCACAGTTCCTATGATCATATCCCTGAGTTCGGGAGTCGTAAAAAGCGTCACATAATTATGAAGCGAGAAACCTCTGATTGCTCCGATATTGGTAGCGTTCGTAAAACTGTAAACCGTGAGAATCAGGATCGGTGCATACAGAATCACGAGCACGAACAATATGAAAATTCTGCTTAATTGTTTTATCATAACAGTGCACCTCCCGCTGCAGATCCGTCTTCATCTTCCATACCCTTGGTAGCAAGCGTGAACGCGCAGATAATGCCGAGAAGGATCAGGGCGATCATTGAGCCGCCGTGCCAGTTGTAAGCCGCAAAATAGCTTCCGATCAGGCTGCCCATGATATACGTGCTGTTGTAGAGCATGTCGAGAACAACATAGTTGGTCATGGCCGGCAGGAAGACCATCGCGATCCCGCTGACGATGCCCGGCACGGACAGCGGCAGAGTGATCTTGAAAAATGCACTCCTCTCGTCCGCTCCGAGATCCTTTGCAGCCTCAATGAGAGACTCGTCCAATTTGACGATCGTGTTGTAAATCGGCAGGATCATAAAAGGCAGAAAATCGTACGTCATACCGATCACTGCATTCAGGAACGGGTAGTAGGCAAGATTGCCTTCAATGAGCGTCAGAATCTCTTTGAGCGCGGTAATTCTCAGTGAAAAGTTGATCCACATCGGCATGATAAAGAGCATAACCACGACTGACTTCCGTTTAAAATTGCTCTTTGCCAGGATATAAGCCGTCGGATAGGCGAGCAGCAGACAGACCACCGTGGTCGTGACCGCGATCGCAAAACTATAGCAAAGCGTTCCCAGCGTATTGGGATCCGTAAAAAAGCCGGTGAGATTCGAGACGGTGAACTGTCCCTGTCCGTTCGTGAATGCATAGTATACCAATACAATGAGCGGTGCTGCGACGAACAGCAGCAGGAACAGTGCGTAGGGAATTCCCAGGCTCTTCCTCGTTAATTTCAGAGCACGCAATTTTTCATCCTCCCTGTATATCGGTTCTCTTCGCCTTATTCTGTCTCACTGTCGAAAAGGAGAAGGATTCTCTTACTTCCTGACAAGCTTGAATGTCATCTTATCGACCGGCATGATCAGTCCTACATGGTCTCCCATATTCCACAGATATTCATCATCCGCGATGAAATCCTGATCATGATCTGTATGGATGACATAGCTGTAGTGGTCTCCCTTGTAAATCAGGTTGCTTATGTAGCCATCCACATTTCCCGCGGAAATATCATCCGTCATCTGAATATTCCGAGGATGAATAGCGGCACTGATCTTAGTGCGTTGCGGATCAATGACCTCTCCCGCCGAATCTGCTATACTGCCGTTTTCCAGACGTCTGCTCCCTTTAATGATTTTCGTAACGCTGGTATCCAGAATCTTTCCGTTGAACTCAAGACGATGATCGCTGTTGATGTCGACCATAAAGTAGTTGGTATTGTCCTCCGCTATCATGATGTGAATATTATCCGGATCGACCTTCATTCCGACATAGTCACCGACTTTCGGTGCTCTGACGGACTGAATCACCATCTCATTCTTGCCCGATTCAACGACGATCTCATAGTGAATTCCCTTGAAAATAACAGAAGTCACCGTTCCGCGGATCGTACCTTCCTGCGGAGTTGTAATGATGACATCCTCCGGCCGCACGACAGCTGTGATCAGAGTTCCTTCTTCAATATCATCGACGCATTCAAATTCGCCGCCGCCAAAGCGCGCTTTTAACTTTCCTGTCATGATGCCGTTGAAAATGTTGCTCTCCCCGATGAAGTCCGCTACAAATGCATTCTTCGGCTCATTATAAATATCCTCCGGCGTGCCGATCTGCTGAATCTTACCCTTGGACATGACAACGATCGTATCCGACATGGTCAGAGCTTCTTCCTGATCATGTGTGACATAGATGAAGGTGATGCCGAGTCTCTCATGCATTTCCTTCAGTTCCAGCTGCATCTCTTTGCGCATCTTGAGGTCAAGAGCACCGAGAGGCTCGTCCAGAAGAAGGATTTCCGGCTCATTCACGACAGCGCGGGCGATGGCGATTCTCTGCTGCTGTCCGCCGGAAAGAGTGGCGACGGACCGCTTCTCAAAGCCTTCCAGGTCGACGAGCTCCAGAACCTTTTTCACCTTCTTCTTAATGACATCCTCAGACATCTTCTTCTGCCGGAGACCGAATGCGATATTTTCATAAATATTCATATGCGGGAAAAGCGCATATCTCTGAAAGACCGTGTTGATCGGCCTTTCGTAGGGCGGAAGATTGGCAATATCTTTGCCGTCCAGAAGAATTTTGCCCTCCGTAGGCAATTCGAATCCGGCTATCATTCTAAGGGTCGTCGTCTTGCCGCAGCCGGACGGTCCCAGAAAAGTAATGAATTCACCGCGCTTGACATACAGATTGAAGTCAGAGACAGCGGTGAAACCGTTATCGTATGTTTTTGTGATGTTCTGTAACTCAATAATCTTTTCTCTCATTTTTATCGTACCCTTTTCCCCTGATACATTTATTCTTAAAACGTCGGCGGCGTACTCACCCAAATATACTTAGCCGGTTTTGCCGACGCATTCTCTATATAATGTGAGCGGTCTGCCCTGTAGTAAAAGCTCTCGCCCGATTTCACAACATAGTATTTCTCCCCGAGATGCAGCCTGATGCGCCCGGATATGACATACCCGAACTCCTCGCCCTCATGAGGCGTATCCTCCTCAAGCTTCTGATGGGGCTGAAGAACCACAAGGAGCGGCTCCATCATGTTTTTCTGTGCGGTCGGAACGATCCACTGAATGCTGTTTCCGCCCTCATCTATTTTCTCGAAGAAGCCTTCATCCGTGAACACGACCTGCTCAGGCTCCGTCTCTTTGAAAAAGTCGGAAGGCGTCGTTCCCAGGCATTCGATAAGATCGAGCAAAGTGATGACCGACGGTGCTACCAGTCCGTGCTCGAGCTGCGAAATATATCCCTTCGTAAGCTCTGTCCGGTCTGCCAGCTCCTGCTGAGTGAGTCCTACCTGATGCCTCAGATCCCTAATTTTCTTTCCGATCTGTTTGTTAATTATGTCAATCTCCATCGTACTCTCTTTCTCTAAGCGGCTGCCTTTTTAATCTCTGACGCAGAATTCTCGTGACTTAAGTCGTGAGATGAATGCGCAAAATGATACTTGTCTCTGACATGGGATACAAAC
>OCTX011797010.1_pt1 | contig 12102 bp, 10 predicted proteins | sample 1539691 | NCBI WGS metagenome assembly OCTX01 (sample SAMN02144231, study PRJEB22623) | gut metagenome | biome: sheep rumen | host: Ovis aries | place: New Zealand
CTGTGTTCGCTCATCGGCTCGCTCGCCTCGGTGATAAACTACCGCATCTATGTGCGTGAGTACCCCGGGCAGGGCAAAAAATTCATCAAGGTGTTCACTCTTATCAGCTGGGCATTTTTCATCATCGTTGTTATCCCGGGCTTTCTGCTCACCTCGTGGGAGATGTAAAGCACAGCGCCAATATAAAACCCGGAAAAATAAGCATCCAATATTATAAAGCAAGGAATAAAGTGAAATGAAAAAAACAACTCTCATCAGCAACGCATTGAAAAGAATCAAAAGCATCTCTCTGCTGCATCTGCTCTCCGCCGTTGCGGCGGCTCTTGCATCAGCAGGGATCGCTGCCGCATCCTCACCGCTGAGCATAATGAAGCTGCCTGCGGCAAAACAGCTGCTCAGCGTTTTTATCGTGTTTGCGGCAATGTTTTTGTTTTTTGTTCTCCTGCGAAAGCCAAGACCCTCGGTCTTTCGCTGGACAAAGATATTTTACTCGACCGCAGTTCCGTTTCTGCTGATATTTGCGGCAGGTATACTGTTCAAACCAAGCAGAGCCGAGCTTTACCACGATGAGTTTTTCAGCCGCTTCCTGCCCGAATGGACAGCGCTTTGGCTGGCGGGCACAGCTGCGGCATCTATCCTTTTGCGCCTTGCGGGGCACGCCGTAGGCAGCGGCAGCGAAAAGGATTCGGGCAGCACAAGGCTGGTTTATGCGCTTGCTGCCATGTACACACCGCAGAAAACAATAAGCAAACAAAAGCGTGAGGGCAAAGCCAAGTGGATAGCATTCACAGCCTGTGCCGTGATGATAGCGCTTGCAGTATTTATCTGCACAGTTACGCTGTTTCTGCACACCGTTTACTCAAATATGGATTTTGAAGCGATACTTTTCACCATTCGCTTTGCAGCAGGCGGACTTGCACTTGAAGATATCCTGTCAGGCACAGCACTCACCGTGTTTTTCTGCATAGTTACGGGCTATATCTGCTTTCACTTGTTCAAATGCTTCACCAACGAAAGCATTACTCTTGCCGACACGGGCAAAAAAGACAGCTACACCCTTGTCCTCAACAGGCGGAAAAGGGCGCTGCATATAGTTTTGTCCGCAGTTTTCCTTGTTGTCAGCATACTGCTTTTCTCGGCTGAAACTCACTTTTTCCACTATCTTAAAATGAAAAGCGGTACCTCTGACATCTACGAGCAATACTATGTTGCTCCCGATGACAGTGTTGTCAGCTTCCCCGATAAAAAGCGCAACCTCATCTTCATCTATCTTGAATCCATTGAAAACACCTACGCCTCAAAGCAGGCAGGCGGAGTGCTTGATAAGAACTATATCAGCGAGCTTACCGACCTTGCGAACGACAAAGACAGCGTCAGCTTTTCAAATACACAGCTGCTTGGCGGAGCATCTGCTTATGTCCCGTCAATAACCTTTACACAAGGCTCTACCGTTGCGCAGACCTCGGGAATATCCCTCAACACCAAGATATTCCCCGATTACACCGCAGCTCAGTACCCTGCAATGACAAGGCTTGAAGATATACTGCACGACAACGGCTACGAGCAGCTTTATATCGAAGGCTCAAAGGGCGAATTTTCAATGTATGATAAGTATGTCGGAAGATATGAGGACAGCACCCTGTTTGACAGAAAAACAGCCGCCGATAAGGGCTACTGCAGCGAGGATTCCGAGTATATCTGGAAATGGGGCATTGAGGACAGAAAGCTGATCGACATAACCAAGCAGCTTATAACCGACATATCCCAAAAGGATAAACCGTTTTTCGTTACCATGTACACTATGGACACCCACACCTTTGAATCCGGCCACCGCTGCAAAGACTGCGACAGCAGTATCCACAGCGATTACCTCGCATCAGTTGACTGCACCTCAAAGCAGATAAGCGAGCTTGTCAGCTGGATAAAGCAGCAGCCGTTTTACGAAAATACCACCATCGTGCTTGTGGGCGACCACCTCGGCAACGAGAAAACTACCATGATAGATATTGACGAAAGCTATGTAAGAACCACCTACAACTGCATAATCAACCCCGCAAAGCAAGCCATAAGCACAAAAAACCGTGAGTTCTCCTCACTGGATATGTTCCCCACCACCCTTTCTGCGATAGGCGCACAGATAAAGGGCGACAGGCTCGGGCTTGGCACAGACCTTTTCTCATCAAGCAAAACGCTCTGCGAACAGCTCGGCAAAGAGGAATATATGAAGCAGCTCGAACAAAGCAGCAAATATTACGATACCGTCTTTTACAAGTAAAGCAAAAACCGCCCGGAAGTCCATTCTTCCGAGCGGTATTATTATGTCCTTTAAACGATGCCCTCAACAAAGCCCCTGAGCTGTTCCTTGTTTTCCTGCGTTGTATATGAAAGCGGGATATGATATACGCTTTCGTATATCTCCTTCCACATCTCATAGTTCTTTTTCATCATATATTCCGCCTGGCTCCTGGGGTTCAGCCCTTCCTTGGGGAATATCGGCGGCGAGATGTGTATCGTGTATTCCTGAACGTAAAAGCCGTCCTCGCCCATAACGTCTGAATCCTTCATCGTTATAAAGCACGGCAGAACAGGCGCTCCGCTTCGTGCAGCATACAAAAATGCTCCTCTTTTCAAAGGCTTTGGCTTGCGGTAGTTCCACCACATACTCTGCTCAGGGTAAAACAGTACATAATCCCCGTTCTTCACAAGCTCATCAACGGCATTGAAAAACTTTTTCATCGTGTCGATGTTTGAAGAAAGCGGCAGTGTATTGCAGTGGCGCATAAGAAATCCGTAGAATCCCGGGAAGGATGTGTAATTTCCCTCTCTGATGACTCTCCAGAAGCTGCGCTGTGGCTGCTGTGCGGCTTCATAAGCGAGCTGTATCGCAAAGCTGTCAAATGCGTTGAAGTGGTTGCAGGTGATTATCGCACCGCTTTCAAGCGCATGGAAATTCTCAACGCCGATGATCTCCTTGATTATCAGCTTTTTGTCTGCAATAAGCTCATCCACGAACTTGTGCGCCATTTTGAAAGCGAACTTTGTTTTCAGCTTTTCAGCCTTTGTTTTGCGCACATATTCTATCTCATCGGGCATCAGCACTCTTCCCGGCGGATCGTTCTCAACGTCCTCGTCAAAGCGCCCCTCCCTTTCATACTGCTCTATCTTGTAAAGTATCTCTACCCTGTCCTTTGCACGCTTGTCACGGTTCAGGCGGTTGAGGAAATTATCCTCTCTGTTTATCTCCGCAACAGCCAACGCCAGCAGGTTGTCGCCCGACTTTGCATCACGCTGCTTTTCCTCATCACTGTAAGAATCAAGCACCGCCAAAAGCTCGCCGTAAACCTCAGTCTCCTTTGCATACTTCCAGAAGTATTCTCCGTAGCGGCAATCAGAATAATGCCAGGGCTTGTTGGTCATAATGTAGTGTATCATCTCAGCCTGCTCTATCGGGTAAGGCAGCGTGCCGAACACCTCCGTGTTCCAGCGCTGATCCAGCCAGAAAACGTGATCCTTGCAGATAAGATTGAGATAATCCTCGTCCTGTGTTACAACAAAATTGTAATAGTGCAGGTAATCGATAAACTTGTCAAGCACAAAATGCAGCCTGAACTGTTCGCAGTTTATCAGCATAAGTCCTGCGTTGAAAAAATTGTAGCGTGAAACTCCTACTACCTTTTCAACATAAGTGCCGAATTCGTCCCTTTGCACCATAGCCTGCTCGTGGCAAGCCCCAAGATACGCATCTTTTATGTCCGTCAGGTATACCTTGCTTATATCTCCGTTCACGACTGTATCGCTGTCGATATATATCGCCTTGGAGTAATCCTGGAACATCTCGGCTATAAACAGCCTGTAATAAGTCGTTTTGGAATAGTAGTCACGCAGCGGCAGCTTTTCCGAGATAGACTGAAGATACGCCGTAACATCAACGAATCTGATCTCAAAGCATTCATCAGCCATTTTGTTCACTACCGCCTGCATCTCGTCGGAGATCTCCGTGTAGAGAATGTGGATAACATATTTATGATCCCTTGAAGCATTCTTTATCAGCGAATGCATCGACACCACTGTGTATTTCACAAATGCGTCATCGCAGGCATAAAAGATGGGTATGATCGTTTCCTTCATATTTTCTCCTTTGCAGGTACATTTATTATTCTGGCATATTCGCTGTATATATCATCGAACTGTCTGTAACCAAAAACAGCGTGTACCTTGTCGATATGCCACTGCTTTATGTTATCCGTGTGCGGATAAGGCAGCCAGAAAAGCCGTTTTGAGAAGTGCCGCACCACTGTGTGCCTGTGCAGGAACTTCTGATCGTTGAATCTCTGTGCAAGCAGCTTTCGCCTCGTTGTCGAGCGTATAAGGGCACTCTGATCTGCAAACATCAGCTTCTGCCGCCTGATCCACCATCGTGCCTTTTTGAAAAGCCCCGTCTGTCTGGCAAACTTCATATTAAAAAGCAAAACGCCCGCATTTATGTAGCCCTGCTTTATGATGTACTTTCCGTAGTGGTCCCTTGCCGCAGCGTATTCGTATCCCTCAAGGTCAGTGTCCCACAAAAGCCTTATATCACGGTTGAACATAATGTCCGCATCAAGATACAGCAGCTTGTCAGGTATCCCCTTTACAACATCCGCAAAAAGCCTTATCAGCGTATACGGCGAGCAGTAGGCATCTTCATTGGGGCAGCCTGCAAACGACTTCATATAATAAGCGGTCACATCATGCAGCTTAACGCAGTTGCTGCTGTTGAAGCCTTTCACTGCCTTTTCAAGCATATCTATATGTTCCTGTGTTATGCAGGTGTACCTTTCGTCAAGGTGGGAAACGTCCATTGTAAAAATGTGAAAACAAAAAGGCTCTCTTGTTTTCGTGCGCATCAGTATCGAAAGAGTGCAGGTCAGCACCCCGTCGAAAACCCCGTCGTTTCCGCAGAACAAAATATCGATCATTGGTCCTTCTCCATTTTTATATATCTGATCTGTACATGGTCAGACTTTTCAGCCCGCCTGCACATAGTGCGGTATACCCTGTCACGCAGCTCCCTTCTGCGAGCTTTCAGCGGTTTTTCCATATCCGGATAAAACGGACCGTCAATATAAGTCACTATCCTTGGGTGAGCAAAAAACCGTCTTTTGTGGTATGTGTTGGTAAAGCAGTAAACAGGTGCTCCCAGCTTTGCGGGATAAGCAAAGCTCGTGTCGGGAAAATCCCTTATCTTCGTGTAATACGGCCATATATGCGCCTCGGGATAGACCACAACGCAGTGCCCCTGCTCTATGCGTGTTTCAATAGCCTCAAGAAAATTCTTGTATCCGCCCAGTCCGTCAGGTATCGGCAAAGCGCCGAGCGACGGCGTTATCCTGCCCAGCACAGGCATAGAAACGTTGTTTGCGTGTACTACCACATAATCGGTCTTTGGGTAGCTTATAACATTGGGTATAAACGGATCTGCAATGTCCTGCGTGTGATTGCCGAACATAAAATAGCCGTCATTCAAGTGCTTTTTCAGCTTGTGCCTGCCCTTTGTCCTGTGCCCGAACACGAATATAACGTATGCAAAAGCTATCGGCGTAGCTATTATCCTGTACCAGAAAAAGTGGGTGAACCTTTTAAACAGCGAGTTATGGACGTAAACGTAATTCTCATCTATCGGGCGTGGAGTTATCTGCGCCGTAGAAAATTCATCATTGCGCTCGTCACAATAGTATATTACCTTTCGCTTGTCCATTATATCACCCACAGTATCCGCATATACAATTATCATTAAAATGATACCATAACTACGCCGATATGTCAATAACAAACACGCTTCGCACAGCTAAAAAAACTGTTTTTTCCAGCCTTTCGGATATTTTGTCAGATTATGTACTCCTCCTCACCGCCTGCGTATTTCGCATATTCCACCCTCAGCACGTTGTCACCTCCGCACTGATATGCCATGCGGCTGATGGTGTTGCAAAAGCAAACGCCCTTGTTTTGGGTAAGTGCAACAATATCGTGCCAACTCCCCGAGAACTCGTGCGGCAGGCGCTCACCAAAGCGGAAGCCCTCATTTTCCGCCTCGACAAGAAATGCCTCGTACTCTGCTTCGCTGCCGAAGTGCAGGTAAATGTGTCCCTCAAAGCTGTCCCTGAGCTGAGCAAGTGTCCTTTTTCCCGTGTTTTTCATAGTATGACCTCCATAAAATAATATTTACAGAGCGCAAAAAAAGAACCCATCGTCACCGACAGGAACACTTTTGATGAAAATATGTTACCTATCGGTCAAGCATTAGCACCTTACCCTCTCGGGCAGGTTGCTGTGCGGTCACAGGGCTTGTCCCTCACGCACTCTGTATAGGTGTCTTACGACACTTTTATATTATCAGAAAAAAGCACGAATGTCAAGGTAAATTTTTACTTGTTAGTCCAAAAAAAGGGCTGACAAATGCAAAACAGTGTGCTATAATATAAGCGGAGGAGAATAACGCTTTAACGGGAGGTGTTATTATGAAAGGACCATTCGGACGAGACGGTTTTCTTGGAGAAATGGACAAATGGTGGCTGTACAACAAGATGCGTGAAGAGCAAGAGCAGAAAGAAAATGACGATTTCGATTATCACGATGATGACTTTGAATATTATAATGATATCCCCGAATATGATTATAGCGATTTTGATGAAGACGCCAACGAGACTAGGATATGGTATAAACTCCTTAGAACCGATCCCGAATACAGAGACATAATGACTGAGGAACAGTGGGATGAGATCTGTTCTATTGGCACAGAAGAATCCAAAAAGATGGATGATGCTCTGCTGTCAGATCCGGACGCTATTGAAAAATGGATAGCCGAGCATACAGACGATGAAGCTACCCTTAAAGAGCGTAAAGAGCGAAATGAAAAACTGATAGCGTATTACAAGGCAGAATCAGAAGCCGCTAAAAAGGCTTATAACGACATGAAGTCCAAAGAAGAACTAAAAGAAAAAGATGCCAAAAGTGACAACAAGCAGACATATCCACGGATAGTTGTAAACTGGGGTGCATTGAAGATACTGGCTGTCATTTGCATAGTTTGTCTTATAATAATCTGTGTATTTAGTACACTGGCAGAGGCGAAAAGGCAAAGATATGAGAGAAAACTCAAAGAAGAGGTAGAAGCACGAACTGCCAATACTACTACCATCACAAAAGAGACCACGCAAAATGTGGTACTAACCACGACTTCACAAGAGACCACCACTGCAAAGAAAACCACTACATACAAAAAGGTCACCACCAAAAAGAAGACCACTACCAAAAAAGACAAGTACAACGTATACGATTATAAAGACCCCGAGGATTTCTACGAGGACAACTACAATGATTTCTGGGACTACGAAGATGCCGAGGATTACTATCGTGAAAAAACAAGATAAAAAGACGAGCACTTTCTTATGCGGAAAGTGCTTTTTTATGCCTGTTATCTATACAGTTTCGTGCGCCTTTGTAAATTAAACTACATTTTCATATCCCCGTGTAGCATAAACTACAAAGTGCGCTTTAATTGTCTATTGAAAATGGCGCAAATGCGTGTTATTATATAGATACAACAAGGGGAACACCCCAAAACAAAAAACCGCTGAATAAAACAATACTATCCTTAAACAATAAAACATAATAACTTCCTTCCAAAAGGAGCTGCAAGTGCAGCTCCTTTGATATGTGCCCCACTTGAAACAGCATTAAAAAAGTGCTATAATAAAACCGACCTTTTTTAAACAATCTCAGGTCGTAAAGGAGAAATGATAGTATGAAAGAAAGTAAACGTTCACAAGGCGTTCGCTGGGAAGTTGTCTCGGGCGTGCTCGCATTCCTGCTGCTGACTATGTCCTGCCTTTACTTTGTGCAGCTGGCAAAGAACAGCCCCGAAAGCGTACCCTCCACATCTACCGCAGCTGCCGTTTCACAGCCCGATAAAGATGAGAAGGATTCACTTTCGCTTTGGACAGAAAACGCTCCGCTTAAAAAAGAGCTGAAGGATTACATAAGGAGGATAACCGATAAGGATTCCAAGGATTATATCCCCGTAAAGAACCGTATCGCAGTGTTTGATTTTGACGGCACGCTTTTCTGCGAAACAGATCCCGTTTATTTCGATTACCGGCTTTTCTACCACCGAGTTACCGAGGATCCCGATTATAAGGACAAGGCAAGCGCTTATGAAAAGGAAACAGCTGCAAAGATAAAGACTATGATGGATACCGGCACTGCAGCCAAGGGACTTGAAACAGATCACGGCAAGGGCGTAGCTTCCGCATTCAAGGGCATGACACTGAGCGAATTTGAAAAGTATGTCAAGGAATTCAGAGCAAAGCAGGCTCCGAGCTATAACAACATGACCAACGGCGAAGCATATTACAGACCTATGCTCCAGGTCATCAAGTACCTTAAAGCCAACAGCTTCACAGTTTATGTTATCAGCGGCACCGACAGACTTATCGTAAGAGGTCTTGTGGATAATTCTCTGCTCGATCTTCCTGCAAGCCAGGTCATCGGTTCAGATGAAACGCTCGTTGCAGATCATCAGGGCAGCGAAGACGGTCTTACATACCAGTTCACTAAAGATGATAAGGTCATCACAGGCGGCGAATTTGTCGTAAAGAATCTCAAGATGAACAAGGTAAGCGTTATCGAAAAGGAGATAGGTGTGCAGCCTGTGCTCTCATTCGGCAACAGCTCGGGAGATAACAGCATGGCAAACTTCACCATAACCAACAACCCATACCCCGCAAAAGCATTCATGCTCTGCTGCGACGACCTCACCCGTGAGAACGGAAACCTCGAAAAAGCAGAAAAAATGCGCAAGAGCTGCGAGGAAAACGGCTGGATGCCGATCTCCATGAAGGACGACTGGACCACCATTTACGGTGAGAACGTTACTAAAAAATGATCTTTAAATAAAATTCGGAGCACCTTAAATAAAGGTGCTCCATTTTTGTGCCCGTGCTCTGTGCAGTTGACAAAAATTCAGTTTGGGGCTATAATTACTATATAACGTTTAAGTGAGGAAACCCGATGAAGTCCATTTTTGTGAAATTTGCAGCAGTCTGCTGCTGCGCAGCTTTGATGCTTACATCCTGCGCAAAGACCGAACCCAGCTCATCCCGTGAAGAGCAAAGCTCAAAGCAGGAGACCGTTTCAAGCGCAGCCGAAGAAAGCTCGCTCCCCGAGAAAAAACCGCCGGTCGTTTTTAATACAGTCTCCGGCGATACCGATCCATACAGCATATCCAGCGCAGTCTACTGCGTTGAAAGCAAGACCTTTAATTTCGGAAAAAATCTTGATACAAGAATATCTATCGCAAGCACGACCAAACTGCTCACCGCTGCTGTCGCACTCAAGTATCTCAAACCCGATACCATTCTTACAGCAGGCAGCGAGCTTGGGATGATAGATCCCCAATCTACCGTATGCTACATATACTACGGCTGTGAGATACCGCTCAGCGATCTTCTTGCAGGTCTGCTGTTACCCTCGGGAAATGATGCTGCTTATGTTATCGCAGCCAATGTCGCAAGGGCGCAGCAGCCGGATAAGCAGATGACCGATAAAGAAGCGATAGAACACTTCTGCCGGCTGATGAACGACTTTGCGCAGGAGCTTGGCATGACCGACAGCCACTTTTCAACTCCCGATGGCTGGGACGATCCGCAGCACTACTCCACTGCCGCAGATATGGCAAAGCTCGCAGAATATGTACTCACCGTTCCCGAGATATGCGAGATAATGAAGACAGCATATAAGACTGTATACTTTTCAGCAGGCGGCTATGCGACCTGGACAAATTCCAATTACTTCGTTATCCCCGAGAGCAAGTATTATTCTCCCGATGCACTGGGCATGAAAACAGGAACTACCGAAAAGGCAGGGTATTGCCTTATAAGTGCGTTCAAGCGCAATTCAAAAACATATATCGTTCTTGCAATGGGCTGCAAAGACGACCTTGACAGGTATGACCTGACTCAGAAGCTGCTTGAAAACTATACTTAGCATTGTATAAGCGTCCGTAAAAACGGGCGCTTTTGTCTTTTAATATGCCATAATGATCATTTTTTGTGACCGAAGGGGTTTAGGGGGCGATCGGAAAGCCCCCTAAAATGAACTGGCACTTTTGTCTTTCAATATGCCATAATAATCATTTTTTGTGACCGAAGGGGTTTAGGGGGCGATAGGAAAGCCCCCTGATAAGAACGGGCGCTTTTTGCGGAATTCACAAAATCTTTATGGAAACAAAGCCGAAAAAGTGTTATAATTGATAATAGTAAATCTATTCTCACGGAGGAAAAGCTATGGGTATCTGGATGGCACTGCTTATTTTTGTCGCACTTCTCACCGTAACAGGCATCATCTATATAATGTCACGAACACGGCGCTTTGGACCGATAAAAAAGCTGTATGAGAAAAACAAGCTCCTGGGGCACCTTGCCTCTGCCGCTCCCCTGCTGCTGTGCCTGCCCTTTCGCCTTGTAAATACCTGGGCAGTCGTTATCGTCTTTCTGCACCTGGTAATTATCTGGGCGCTGTGCGACCTTACAGGCTTTGTCATCAACAAGCTGGGCAGCCGCAAAAAGCGTGAACGCTACATAAACGGCTTTGTCGCAATAGGTATAACTGCGCTGTATATGGGCTACGGCTGGTTCTGCGCACACCATGTTTTTCAGACCGATTATAAATTCACGACCTCAAAAGACCTCGGGCAGCAGTCGCTGCGCATAGTCGAGATAGCCGACCTGCACCTTGGCATCACCCTTGACGGTGATGATTTCAAAGAGCAGTGTGAGCGTGTGAACGAGACCCAGCCCGATGTGGTCGTTATATGCGGAGATTTTGTGGACGATGATTCGCAAAAAAGTGATATGATAAAAGCCTGCGATGCCCTTGGCACACTTAAAACAAAATACGGCGTTTACTGGATATACGGTAATCACGACAGGGGCTATTACAGCTACCGTGATTTCACCTCGCAGGAGCTTGAGGAAAACCTTGTGCGAAATAATGTCAAGGTGCTGCGTGATGAAACTGTGCTGGTCGATGATAAGTTCTATATCGTCGGCAGAGAGGACAAGTCCGTGCGTGACCGCAAGGATGCTCAGGAGCTGACAAAGGACCTTGATAAAACAAAGTATATCATCATGCTCGATCATCAGCCGAATGACTACGCCAATGAGGAAAGCTCAGGCGCAGACCTCGTACTTTCAGGGCATACCCACGGCGGACATATCTTCCCCGCAGGTCCGGTAGGACTTCTGATGAAAGCAAACAACAGGATCTACGGCACCGAGCAAAGGGGCGATACAAGATTCCTCGTCACCTCGGGAATATCCGGCTGGGGCATACCATTCAAGACCATGACAATATCCGAATTCGTAGTTATCGACATCAACACATAAATAAAAACTGCTGCCGACCGTACACCGTACAGCCTGCAGCAGTTATTATTTTGTCATTGGATATTCAGAAGATCTGCAAAACCCGTAATGTTGAAAATATCAAGCACCATTTCGTTAGCGCCCTTTATCGTGACCTTCCCTTCCCCCTCGAGCTTGTCATTTGCGATAAGCAGCGTCCTCAGTCCTGCGGAGGATATGTATTTCAGCTCGGTCATATCAAAAATGAGCTGCTCAAGTCCGCCGGGGATATAATCCAGCTTTTCCTCCAGCTGCGGAGCAGTGCCTGCATCGAGCTTTCCGATCAGAACTATTGTGCATTTCTTATCCTGTTTTTCAACCTTGATCTCCATATACAACCCCCCTCTTTATTATTGTACACTGTAATTCACAAAAAATCAATACCCTGCGGATATTTTTTTGTTTGTTGGCATGATTTGTTGACATCACAGCCATATCGTGCTATAATTACCAATAGAATTTAGTTACAAAAAGGGGCAATTATATGAAAACTTGTACAAAATGCGGCTCTATGCAGGAGGATAACGCAGTTTTCTGCAACAAATGCGGCACACCGATGACCAATGATGTACCGATCATACCCGAGCAGCAGACGCAGTTCCGGGCAGCACCTCAGATGCAGGACGCACCGCAGTTCCAGCAGGCACCTCAGTTCCAGCAG
>OCTX012162876.1_pt1 | contig 12102 bp, 5 predicted proteins | sample 1539691 | NCBI WGS metagenome assembly OCTX01 (sample SAMN02144231, study PRJEB22623) | gut metagenome | biome: sheep rumen | host: Ovis aries | place: New Zealand
CGAAAAGACCGACACTAATCACTATATTGCCCTCACGCGACAACCGCTTCTATGCTTCCATGAATTCAATCTTGAAGCGAGTTCTACCACAAAGGGTAATGACTTTGTAGTTTTCAATCATATTAGCTCCAATTAGGCACTTATATTTTCTGGCTTGATCTTTAATGATTTTGTTTCTGCCGCCAAATGCTCCACCAACTCAAGAAGTTCACGAACTTCACTCCTTGTAAATTCAGGAATAGCTCCATCAACATGTGTACCTTTGTTCAAGAGAGTCCACATTCTATTAGTCACCAATTTTTCTAAATCACCATGAATAACTTCTATACCACTTATGTTTTTTGGCTTACTAGCCGATGCTAATGCTGTGGTTACTTGATAAAGATCAGGTGATGATTTTAAATTTCTTAACTTAACCGATATACCACCATTTACATATGGAGCCATTTTACTCCAGAGACTCCCCGTTATGCATTCGACAGCTTGGCGACATTTTGCAGCGCAGTCTTTTAAAGATCCTTCCTCAAATTTTGCTCGGGCAGTAACTAATGGAATTGATGGATCACGATACCTAATGACAATTCCCCGCTCATCTAAGGAATCCGCGGGCAGGAACATGTATCTTTCAACTGCATTTTTCCCTTTCACCAGTTCCTCTAGTTTGGAAACGAAGATTTCCCCATGACAAGTTAAAATCATTTGAGTATCTTTGAATTCTGGGCTCTCAATGAGTAGCTTTGCAACTCCATCCCTGTGATCATCGTCAATAGCATTAACAATATCGTCGAAAATAAGAAATGGCATATTCATCTGGACTGCTTTTGCAAGAAGAATCGAAAGCCCAAGAATCTTCACATGCCCCTCACTTAATAGAAGCATGGCATCCTGCTCTGTACCGTCGCACATTGTAACAATGATTTTATCGTTTGACGCAACGGGCAACCTCAAACTTTCTATAAGTTCAAAAGAAGCATCATCACTATTAATAACATTATAAAAACTGACTGCTTTCTCAGCTAAATCCGTTGCCATTTCAAGAGGAAGGCGTTCCGCGTATTCCGACAAGCTTTGAACTATGGAGTCGTATGCCTTTACCATTTGCGCATTAAAGGAAATCGTTTTGCCTTCTTTATCCGCAGCATCTTTAAGTTTTGTCAACTCACCTTCTTCCTTTGAAAAGTTTTCCGATAATGATCTAATACTATTCTCTACCGCATTGACTGCCGCAGCCTTTTCTGTAATGCTTGTCAGTAATTTCTGTAGCTTCTCAACTTCTTTTTCATATTTTTCATTATTGGCTTTAGCTTTTTTGTTATATGCTTCAATCTTCTCTGTCGTCGCTTCCTTATCAAGGAAATCTCCTAATTTTTTTATTTTCTCGTATGCATATAGAGCTATTGAATCTAGTGATTCAAAGTTTTCCCGGCTAACATCAATCCTTTCAATATCGGCAATATCCAGCATAGGGAAAATCCTTTGAATGCTCGATTTTTGAAGCATGCTCTTAATTCTTTGTATACTTCCTACGGATTTTCTTGCTTCTCCTGCAATTGTCTTTTTTGCCTCCTCAATCTTTGCAAAACTACTAATTGCCGCCTTTGCAAACTCAAATGGATTATCCGTAACACTTTCCAGCGGAGTATGGCAGGCCGGGCAAACCCCTTCTGCCCAGGTTTCCTGAAGATCAATAAGAGAATTGTACAATGCAAGCAGATTAACAGATTCAACGTTGCCAAGTATTATGGATGCTTTCTCAGTAATGGTTCCCTTAGAAGCCAATACTGTAGTTATTTCTTTTTGCAATTCCACTATTGTTTCTTCATTAATTAACGGTATCGCATTCTCTGTAGCAACCTTTGAAGCGGCAGGAATACGACCTGTTTCCGGATCCGACAAATACTTTTTAGCTGCTTCGGAATTAGTAATACTTGGATTGTTAATGCTTTTAATGGCTTCATTAAGTGCTTTCCTGGTCGGTTCAAGCTGTTTTTTTGCCGCCTCTATCTGTTCTTTTTTTAAATCGACACTTTCTTTCTTCTTTCGATATATTTCACTTGCATCAGATTTCAACTTAAGATATCTATCATCTAAAGAGCCAGTAAACCCGGAAACATATTCTTGAAATTCAGATAAGCCAAATAAAGCTGCTATTCTCTCCGTCTGATTCTTAGCAGTCGTCGCACCCATATGTGAGAATGCTTCTATTCTGTTTTTTTCAATAAATGCGAAACGATAGGCTGCTAAATCAGGAACACATTTACCTTTAGAACCGTCAGTAAATATACATTCAAGTACTGGAGATACAGCTTTTTTGTGGCCAGCATGCAAAATATACTTATTAACAGATATGTTTCTAGCTGATGCCTCCTCAATTGTTCCAAGCATACTATATTCAAGTGCTTCACAGAAACTTGTTTTTCCTGAGCCGTTTGTTCCATGAAAGAGTGTGTATTGTTTGGTAAAACTAAAGTTAACAGGAGTGCCAAATCCTCTAAACTTTTCAACCTTCATTGAAGATAAGCGTTGAACATGATTCTTTGAGACTTCGCTTTGCATCTCCAACACTTCATCGACTTCAGAGGAAACATCTATAGCCTGTATGTACTTTCCTAAAAGCTTTGCACGACCTCCTTTTACAGTCCCAACGGCTGCAATATCATCAAAATGCTCAACAAGCAACCCAATCAGTCTTTTTTGAAAAGCATTTAATTGGCTAACATCTAGCGTTGATAACCATCGGCCAAACTCATGTTTAGCATATTCATACATAAACTCACTCCACTCCCAGCGCCTTATACACTGCGTCTTCCGCGCTGTTATAGAAAATCAAATTGAAACTACCGATGAGATCTGCTGGAACAGTGCCAAGGTCTCCTGCGGAAGTAATCGGAAGCAACACCTTCTTCGCACCGGAATCCAGGCACACCTGCAGCGCATTTGCAAGCTCATCTACCTTGATGATGGTGCCACTGATGCTGATCTCGCCAAGAACGGCTAGAGAACTGACCGTAGGTTTGCTCAGCGCTATAGAACTGATGGCAACCAATGTAGGCAAAGCAAGCTTGCTTGTCATACCGATACCCTGCATGTCCTGATAATTGACAATGTAATCCTTTGTAGTAGTGCTGATGGCACCGCTGATTCTGTTGCCGTTGGCCTTCAGGAAGTTGAAAGCCGTATTGGATGCTTCACGGCATTCACGATCTGATCCAAGACCAGTACGATCAAACTTGCCATTGCCCGGCAGCATCTGGCTCTCTAGGCGGAATACACCGATCATACCGGACTTTCCGCGGGAAACAGTATAAACCTGGCCAGGATTGCACATACCTTCAGGGATCAGTTTGCCGCCGCCCTGCTCCGGCACGGAGACATAATGTTCCTCAAAAGTATCGTTATCTATGTATGAGAAGTTCACGTCATAGAACTCCATGCCGCCGAGCTTTTTCAGCTGCTCTTTCACGCGGCGGCGCATTTCCAGTGCCAGAGTCAGGATCTCTTCTATCTGATCCTTATCGAATACGCCATCCGGATACAACAGCTTCACATATGCATCCACCATCTTGCGGACAGCAATGGTATCACGCTGATTCAGGTTCTTCCCAAGCCTGAAATACTTGTCTATGGAATCCCCGTACTGTTCTTTACGCAGTTCTCGGATAAACTCGGAAAGATAATCTGTGATGAAACCGTAGTCATCCGTAAAGTGTTCCGGACGGAACTTCGGAATCTCCCAACCAGGAATATAGCAATGCATACGATCAAGGAAGGCCGTATCCGTGCCCATTTCCGGCGGGAACGGATCAAACAGACTGGATGTTTTCAGAAGAACATCCACACTCTGATTGATATTTCCTACAAAGACCATAGAAGCTGATGCAGCCTTTTCCTCCTTGCCGCGGGCAAAAGAGCCGGATGCCATATAATCCTTCATGATCTGCACGCCGTCTTTATCTTTAAACTTGATACCGGCCACTTCATCGAAAGCCACACAGTCCCAGAGGCCAACAAGTCCTACCTGTTTTCGGGACATGTTATAAAACAGATTTGCCACGGTGGTCTGTCCGCCGGAGACCAGAATACTGTTCGGAGAGATTTCCTTGAACAAGTGTGATTTGCCAGTGCTTCTCGGCCCCAACTCACAAAGGTTGAAGTTATTTTCAATTAGCGGAAGCATCCTGGTCAGGAGCAGCCACTTTTCACGATACTGCAGCTCATCCGGCTCCATGCCGATTGAACGGAGCAGTACATCGATCCATTCATCCTTAGTAAATGCCTTTCGGCCGGCCTTCAGCTCATTGATATCCACATGAGGCATCTGGATCGGCGTCAGCTTACGGATATGAATCGGCGTTCCATTTTTCTCTTCCTCAATAAACTCATAATCCAGCTGTACGATACACCAGATACCGCCGCAGAGAAGTCTGTCATATTTTGTCGGATATTCCTCATCAATCGGGATACCTTTAAGGCCAAGGTTAGAAAAATCAGAAACATAGCAGTCATGCTTGATATCCAGATTAACCGTAATCATGTCAATAACAGTATGACTGCCACGCTGACGGAGCATAGAAAGGATCTTTTGTGCCTCATCCGGACGCACGAAATTATTAGCAAGAATCCTCTTGACGTTCTCGACTCCCTGCTCGATTACTTCAGAATCATCAGAGCTACAATACTGTCCAAGTAGGAACTCCAGCACATAGACCGGAACGTTCGCGCCTTCCTTGATCTTCTTGGTCAAATCTTTTCGGACAATTTTCCCATCAAAATGTATGCGAAGTTTATTCTTAACAATCTCTCGTTCATAATCCTTTTTTTCAGTATATGTGTCCATCATGTAGACATTTTCCTCTTAAACCATTATTAAATACTATTTATCCTGATTACCAGGCTGCCCAGTTGGTTTTGGCATAGGAGGGACCGAAGGCTGTTGAGGTACATTAGATCCTCTTTGAGAAAATTTAGAAAAATCGTTATTACCTCCATTATCCGTATTTGTCGATCCATTATTGTTGCTCATATTCACTTATTCACCTCCAAATAATGACTCAAAGTACCTGTGATTCTCTTTGTCTGCCTGCTTGATAAACTCCTCTTTTCTTGGCAAACTGTCGCCTTTCAAAATTTCTGCACAAATAGCTTCCCATTTCTTTTCATATTCATAGATTATTTCATTGATTTCACTATCACTATATGTACCTATGAACACATTCCTCCATCTCTTTTCCACTTCATTGTATATAATTCCTAATGATGTGATTTCTTTATCGAGTTCCGTTATTCGCAGACTATAGGGCAAATATGGCTTTGCAGCCGTCAACACTTGTGTCATTACAAGTATTGTTGCCCAAAGTCTTGGATATGATGAATTAAATAATCCAGCTAATGAACCAGTGGATATAATTGCAAGTAAAATGTTGATTGCTCTCTCAATACATACATTTCTACGATAATGATATCCAATATAAATCAAATGAAATTTCATTTGAGTCATTTTATTCCAATATATCTGCATTTTTTATACCTTAGAACTCAAATCCAAAATCGTCTGTAAACGCTAGATCCATAATCACAGGATGACGGAAACTTTCAATTCCGGTTGCATCATCATAAACGACAAGGTAATACTGCTTATTCTTGTCGTATTTCTTATTCTTAAATGTGAACCTCATCCGGAAGATTCTCTTCTGAGGATCGGCATCACGACTGTCCGCAATGTATGTGTTCTCGTTGGAAATCTTTTCGTTATCCTCTGAGATAAAGTACATCTTATACGTGGTTTTCTTAATCGTATCGGTAACCGCATCGGACTGAATAAAGTCCATCGTTGTGATAAGGTTCGTGATTTTCTGGGCAATACTGACTAAAGCAATCTGTGCCGTCCTGGTTTCCATGTGGCCGCGCTCCATCTTGATATCCAGTACAGGCACCAGCATTTCCTGGGGAGAGGATCCTCCATGAACATAGTTCTGACCGCCGCCGGCAACTTTGAAAACATTACTGCTGACAGGGAAGGATACGACCTTCTGGTCCCCATTATCCAGGATCCGTCCCATGGCGATACTCTGAACACCTTCCTCTGCTACAGGCTCCTGCGCCACGATGAATCGTCGGTTGATAAAGGCTTTCTTCTCACTTATGCCGCCGATCTTGTCGCTTTCGGAAAGCTTTTCTCTCTTATAAATAAAGCCATGATCAGATGTCACCAGGAAACGATAGGTATTAGCATTTATAGATACCCTGTGGATCAGATCCATGATCTCCTGAATTGCCTCTTCGCAGGCCACAAACACTTCATCCTCTGTTGTCGCCTTATCGCCTCTGGCATCAATCTGGTTGTGATACACATAGACCACCTGCTTGCCTGTAAAGATATTGCGCAGCTCTTCCTTCTTGAGCCCCTTGATATCATCAAACTGTACACAGACGCCATTTGCCTGATGTTTCTGCAGGACTGACTGTCTCCCAGACAGATCATTACAAAGAACATCGTCTGCCAGAACACGGAAGTCATCCGTCATAGTAAGCGTATTATGAGGAAGCAGGGCGGCCATACCGAGCCTTGTATAGGAAGGAAGCACAGATAGCTGTACATACAGTTTGGCTGAGCACTTGGGATCATCCATCATCCGCTTGAACAGTTCCTGGCCCACTTCATACCGCAGCGCATCAGAAATGATAACAACTGTGCGCTCCTTAGCATTTCGTACATGCCTGTTATAAAAGTTGCGCTGCAGAGAAATCTCCTGGAATGCTTCGTCTTCCTGAATCCCTTTGTTCCATTCGGGCATGATCTTGGCCAGGAATTCGTTCGTATAGATGTTCTCTACCAGCGTCCTTAAGGGTTCGAAAGCACCCGTGTCCTCAATCTGGTCATAGTTATAATAGAATCTTCGATACTCCTGATCGATCTGATAATCCTTATCAAGATACTGTTTGATTAATTTCTTAAAGCCATCCGGGCAGTTATAATTTGCCGCAGCAATCAGACAGCAGGCACTGAGCAGCAATTTGTACGTCTTTTCCGTTCTTCTGCCAAAGTGCATCTTCATTCTCTTTTCACAGAGTTCAGGTATTGTGAGGCGGTCCAACTTCGCACCGGTATCTTCCGCTGCCAAACGCTCCACGATCCACTTCACCAGGATCTGATCTGCTGCGAGGAAGGTATCCACATCAGCCAGATCTTCCGGCTGCATTCCGGCAAAGGACTTCTTCACATTCAGGCCGTCAGAAACACGCTTAGACAACTCGTCAAACCGGCCGCTGTAAAGGATGCTGTTCATCAGGTTATCCAGGAACGCAATGATATTCCCGGATTTATAAGAAACAAACGTCTTCCACGGCTGCGGAACATCACATCCCAGCTGCCTGGCAGTCGAAGTCACAAACATTGTAACAATCAGCTTTTCAAGTGTCGGTTTTGCATCAGTATAGCCAAACTGCTGCTCGCAGAGCTTCCAGAAGGAATCGAGAAGATCATATTTCTCAATCTCCGTCAGGAACTTATTCTCTTCCAGTGATCCATCCGTAATCATGACACGCAACACTTCTTCAAAGGAACAGGTCCGAGTCCGGCAGATTGCGCTGAGGAGACCCACAAGGATATTTTCTTCGTTATAGTGCTCGATCTCCATATCATAGAAGCGCTGTGTCCTCTCCTTGCTGGCAAAGAACTTAATATGCTTCTCAATGATCGGCTTATACTTCTCCTCAATACCAAGATCAACGGACAACAGCGATGCACGGTCGGCAAAGAACCGCTTGGAATACAGCAGAGTATCCTCTAAGTGGTTTTCCTTCACATCCGGCTTCGGGAACGGAGCATAGATCAGATAGTTTGTCGTGGTATCCTCCCGCTCCAGAAAACGCTTCGTTATGAAAGTATTGTCCGGTTTCAGCAGATATACCTTTGCATTTTCAAGCTCTACGCTCTCGATATCCTCGGCAAACTCTGCCTTGTCGTCGTACCAAAAGACGAGCTTGCGGGTATCTCCCGTAAACTCGGCATTTAGCCGATCTATGATTTGTTTTAGGTTAAGCTCCGCCATAAGCCATACCTCCGTTACGCCTTGGACATAATGTTCTTAGAATCTGCAAGGACCTCATAGAATTTGCCATCATTTGCGGTCTGGACCTTCCGGTAATTCTTCTTCACACCGTCATCCAGATCCAGTTCAATACGAGACAAGGCCAAATGTGCCAGCTTCTCATCGTATTCACGGCACTCCTTCAACTGCTTCTGCAACTTTTCACGGCGCTTAGTTGCCTGCGTCACTTCACGAGCACTTGTACTGTGATCGATCATATCTTGCATACGGCTGATTTCACTCTCATAAATGCGCTGCATGCGGTGCAGATAATCGATTCGCATATTGCCAATAGTATCTGCATTATAGCGATGCAGATAGATCAACGCCTTAAATCCATTCTGCTTGCCAGAGTCAAAGAGCCAGTAGATTGGACGTTTACCAGAGCCCGTCACAGAATACGTCTGGCAATGATCCTTAAAGAAGTCATTCAGGAAATAGTTGCGGATGACTTCACGACTAGAATCACCTCTATTGCCCAATGCTCTTGCAATGTAATCCAGATTTTCCTCCAGCGTGCTTTCTCCAAAGGCCACCTTCAGGAATGTGCAAAAGCGGGAAACAATATCATCCTCTAAGTATTCTTCATCGGATATGGGAATGATATTATCGTCATCTGGTTTGAACTGACCGTACTTACTTTCATCCCATGCACCTCCGGCATAAGCTAAACCGCTAGAACTTAGGGAATAGCGCCCAAACATGCAACCAACGGCATAGGAAAGCAAGGATTTGATATCTCGCTGAATATCTGCACGTCGTACTGTTACATCCTTATCTTCAACTTCTGGTGTTAGTTCGTCTTGCAGTCCATAGATATCAATAAAAATACGGTTCAGTTCTTCTTCGTTTGCCTTAATCTGTTCAAAGCGGTTATTACATTCAGCAAACCATGCCAGGAAACATTCTTCAATCGTAGTATTGTTGGAATTCCAATTATTTCGGCTATGCCCGTTCTTTAAAAGCGGATGCCATTCAAAATCCCAAGATGCTTCAAACGAATCCCAATCTCTCTTAGAAATATCAATACATTGAGTTGCCAGTTTTTCTATATAACCCGTTATTTCTGGGTCTAATTTGTCTGTAGACACCTTGCTCAATGCCGTTTGATTCATATGTATTGTCGGACTCAAAACAGACATGGCCTCTTCCGTAACACGGCTATTCAATAATGCAAGTAGAAATACGTCACTAAATAACGATCCATCATTTGGGATAGCTGGTCCAGCTACATCGAATACAAAGCCTTTTCCATAATACCTAAATGATGGTTTGTAAGATGTAACATCCGTAAAACCGATCTGATTTTTGAAAAAAGATTTGTTGTTAGCTCCAACCGACCGACCATTTGTCTTAATGGCTTTTCCATCGTATTCCCATAGCAAAATGTATTCTCTATTTCCATACCATTTCCTATAATTACCACCTTTATTCAGCTTAGCCCATCTATACTTATTTTCCCCCCAACTCTCCTCATCTGAAAGATTAATAGCCCCATACTCCACTTCCTGCCAACATCTTAGATAAAGGTTGTTGTCTCCTGTATGGATTCCTTGCTTAGGAAAGGATATATCGGCAATAATGTATTGTTTTTCGAATATTTCTGAGAAATTAGGGCTTACCCAATATGCAAGTGGCACCCCAGGTATTTTACAATATTTATCTTGCTGAAAAAGAAATTTTCCCTTTCCCGATAAAAACTTTTCTTCTCTGATTTCGTTAGATTCTACTTCCCCTTGCTTGTCAAAAAGACGCCTATATACTCCTATATGTCCTGCTATATGTTTTTTCAACAATACAAACGAAGTTGTCCCAAAGTCTGATCCAAAAACCCCGCGGCCAGGATGAACCATATTCACATATGTATTACCGTACAGTTGCTTTAAACGTAGTTTTTCATAGCCTGAAAGAAACATCCAGACCGGAATATTAATCATCGCCATGTATCCTATTTCTAAACACATGGACATGCATTTTTCCATGCAAACAGTGCTCATATCATTTTTACTGTCTGGATAATTCTTCTTAACAAATGAATTAAGTTTTGCACCCATGTTGGATGCACCCATATAAGGAGGATTTGTTATAGTCACATGATACTTTTGTACAAGAACCTTTCCCTGATCTATCATCCGCTTGAGTTCTTCCGCGGTTTCATCCAAACCTACGGTAAACAAGCTCACCTGCCTAATCTTTTCGATATCCGATACAAATCGTTCAAGAAGAGCCCAATCATACTGATAAACAGTCAGAATAGATCCATATTCTTTTGCGTCCATAAAAGTATCAAGGAGATCTGTCATCTGAGTAATAGCGTTGTTTTTTTCAAAATCATTCAGACTAACACCAAAATACTTGAGATGCTCTCTGTTAATCCCGTTGCTCTCCCGTATTGAATACACATTCGGCTTGTATTCACCGTTCATAATCCTACGATTATACTGACGTGCTTTCATCATGACTGCAAAGTACGCCATCTGGAATGCACGTTCGTCAATGTCGAGGCCGTACAGATTATTCTCTAGAATGCTTATGGCCGCATCACGCTGCCCATATCCGGCACTCTCGTAAATCTGCATGAGTACATCAAAAGCGTACACAAGGATATGCCCACTTCCCATACAGGGATCGATCACTTTGATATTTTCAGGATTCAGCTTTGCATATTCTGTACGAATTTCAGCCAGTTTTGCCTCTACTTCCGGTTCTTGCTCGGCATCTTCCAAGTAGTATTTCCAACCGGCCTTGAGTTCATTATTAGGATGCCCTTCCACCCACAAGCGGCCAAGGCTATTTTCCACCATATAGCGAACAATCCAATCAGGAGTAAATAGCTGAGTTGCCGCAGGTATTTTTCCTTTACTAATCTTTATATTCTTTTTCAGATCTGAGAAGACTTGTTCTTTAGGTTCTGTGTTGTAATACTGGTACAGCCAACCAATGATCTCGACCTGGCCACCGCGCTCCACATCAAAATCCTCTTCCGGAATATCATGCACAAGATGGTAAATGACTCCATCCTGATCAATCACGGAGAGATTCAACAGAAGCTCTGTATAATCACTGGTCTTTTCAAAAAGCGCCGGCAAAATCTCGTTAAGTGCATTGCACTGCTTAATAAAGAGAATCCGGAACAATTCGTCGATCTTGTTTTCTTGTTTCAGCCGATAGACCATCTGCTCTTCATCACGGGTAAAGGACAGTTCCGCCTCAAGCGGTGTTGTAACAAGATCCGGCTCCATCTTTCCAGAATCTGATGAGAGCACACGGATATGGGAAGGCAGGTAATCATTGACCTCCATAAAGCGCACAGCAATCAGACGGTTGAACCAAGTATAGGCAACCTCCTCCAGCACATACTTATAGGCAGTCTTATAATTCGTTTCTTTTTCCTTAGTACATATAAGATCTACCAGATGCCGGCGCTGTTTTACGGCTTCACCGGCAATAGTATACGGCTCGGCTGTACCAATGTCGTAGAACTCGGTCGTTCCAGTAGACTGAGGGAGCGCATTCTGAATGCCGTCTGCAGTAATGCCCATCAGACCAGCTCGATAGATGATATCCGCAATCAGTTTATTTCTTGCCCATATAGCGAAATTCTTTATGGCTGTCTTATTCATAATCCTGCCCTTTTCTCAAACCAGTTCTTAACCCAAAGCTCAACCCAAAATATATTTTTCGTAACTGGGTTAAGCCCGAATTGTCTTTATTTATAAGGATCTTTAGATGTGCTGTTTGCATTTTCTTAACCCAGCTTGCTCAATCCTTATCCCAATACCGTTATTTTACCAGAACCCAATGTGATATCTGTTTATTGTCGGAATCCGTTGTGATAATGCCTTGCCTCTTAAGTGCTGTCAGAAGTGTCAATATTTTTCTTTCCTTCTGCTTTTCTGACAATCCATCAGGCAATTTATCCAATAGAAGCTTCCTGAAGTCTGCACGATTGGCCTGTCCAAACTTTTGCAGATAGTCGACGATCATGTCCTGATAATATTTATTATCAAAG
>OCTX012221744.1_pt1 | contig 12102 bp, 9 predicted proteins | sample 1539691 | NCBI WGS metagenome assembly OCTX01 (sample SAMN02144231, study PRJEB22623) | gut metagenome | biome: sheep rumen | host: Ovis aries | place: New Zealand
AGTTCTTCAGTAGTATTTCAGTGCTACACTGAAGAACTACTGAAGAAGTATCGTTGAAGTATCGTTGAAGTATCGTTGAAATGCCGTACCGGGTCCGTGGCAAGGCGGGCCGGGAAGAGGGGTGCGGTGGGGTGCGCGATATTTTTTGGCATAATGAATTAAAATTTGTATATTTGCATTTTGGATAGTGACGGAACCTTGACAAGAACAAACTAATAAACAACAAGATAACCGATGAAAAAAGCATTCAGCATCCTATGCATGGCCGTGGCCATGCTGCTCGCCGGAAATGTGAGCGCTCAGAAGTACCAGTACAAGACCTACGACAACGACCCGCTCGGCGTGCGCGAGTACACCCTCGGCAACGGTCTGAAGGTGTTCATGAGCGTCTACAAAGACGCCCCGCGCATACAGACCTACATCGCCGTGCGCGCCGGCTCGAAGAACGACCCCAGCGAGACCACGGGCCTGGCCCACTACCTGGAGCACATGCTCTTCAAGGGGAGCCACCAGCTGGGCACCACCGACTGGGAGCGCGAGAAGGCTGAGCTGCAGAAGATAGAGGACCTCTACGAGGTGTATCGCAAGACCACCAACGAGGCGGCCCGCGCAGCCATCTACCACCAGATAGACTCCATCAGCTACGTGGCCTCGACCATAGCCATCGCCAACGAGTATGACAAGAGCATGACGGCCATAGGCAGCGAGGGCACCAACGCCTTCACCTCGAACGACTACACGATGTACGTGGAGAACATACCGGCCAACCAGCTCGAGGCTTGGGCCAAGGTGGAGGGCGACCGCTTCCCCAACCTGGTGCTGCGCCTGTTCCACACCGAGCTGGAGGCCGTCTACGAGGAGAAGAACATCGGCATGGCCCAGGACAACCGCCGCGTCAACGAGACGATGATGGCGGCCCTCTTCCCCCACCACCCCTACGGCCAGCAGACCACCATCGGCACCATTGAGCACCTGAAGAACCCCTCGATGAAGAACATTCGCGAGTACCACGCCGCATACTACGTGCCCAACAACATGTGCATAGCCATGGCGGGCGACTTCAACCCCGACGAGGCCATCAAAATCATCGACAAGTACTTCGGCAGCTGGGTGCCCGGCAACGTGCCCGCCTTCCACAAGGTCAAGGAGCAGCCCATCACCCAGCCCATCATACGCCTGGTCAACGGCCAGGATCCCGAGAACCTCACCATCGCCTTCCGCATCGAGGAGGGCAACGGCAGCCACGACGCCCTCCTGGCCCAGGCCATGGAGATGGTCTTAAACAACGGCTCGTGCGGCCTCATCGACCTCAACATCAACCAGCAGCAGAAGGCCCTCGGCGCCTACGCCGGCACCTACACGCTCAACGACTACGCAGCCTTCATGCTCGGCGGCCGCCCCGCCCCGGGCCAGAGCCTCGGCCAGCTGCGCGACCTGCTGCTTGAGCAGCTCGACATGGTGAAGCAGGGCAAGTTTGACGAGAGCCTCATCGAGGCTTCGATCAACCAGCTGAAGCTCCAGATCATGAAGCAGGCCGAGAGCAACAACAGCCGCGCCAGCCAGATGGCCTACGCCTTCGTGCAGCACCAGAACTGGGGCGACGTCTGCAACGAGATCAACGAGCTGGCCAAGATCACGAAGAAGGACATCGTGGACTTCGCCAACCGGATATGCAAGGACAACAACTACGTCATCGTCTACAAGCACCAGGACACCCCCGACCCGGTGACCAAGGTGCAGAAACCCGCCATCACGCCGATCTTCGTCAGCCGCGACACGGAAAGCCCCTTCCTGGCCAGCATCAAGGCCGACGCCGCCAAGGCAAAGCCCATCCAGCCGCAGTTCGTGAACTTCAAGAAAGACCTGCAGAAGGGCAAGACCCAGAACGGCAGCGAGGTGCTCTACGTGAAGAACACGGAGAACGGCACCTTCACCCTGCAGTACCGCTTCGAGTTCGGCAGCACGGCCGACAAGACCATAGACCTGGCCTCCGACCTGGTGGACTACCTGAACACGCCGAAGCACACGGCTGAGCAGCTGCAGGAAGAATTCTACAAGCTGGCATGCTCGTGGGGCATCAGCGTCGGCGGCCGCACCGTGACCGTCAGCGTCAGCGGTCTGGCCGAGAACATGGAGAAGGCCATGGCCCTGGTGGAGGAGGTGATGGCCACCTGCCAGCCCAACGACGAGGCCCTGCAGATGCTCGTGGAGCGCGCCATCAAGAGCCGCACCGACAACAAGACCAACCAGCGCGCCGCCTTCAGCGCCCTGAACCGCTACGGCATCTACGGCGAGCAGTACATCAAGGAGACCACCGAGAGCGACGCCGAGCTGCGCGCCTACACCGCCAAGCAGCTCACCGACGCCCTGCACGGCCTCTTCCAGTACAAGCACCGCGTGCTCTACTACGGCCCGCTGAGCCTCAAGGAGGCCACTGCCGCCGTCAACCGCATACACACCGTGAAGCCCACCAAGGAGGTGCCCGCCAACAAGGTGTACCAGCCCCAGGCCACCAACGAAAACACCGTCCTCTTCGTGGACTACAACGCCAAGAACACCTACGTCACCGAGTACTTCCGCGGCGAGCACTTCAACACCGCCCAGGTGCCGGGCATGAACCTCTTCAACGAATACTTCGGCGGCTCGATGAACGCCATCGTCTTCCAGGAGATGCGTGAGAAGCGCAGCCTCGCCTACAGCGCCAGCAGCCACTACACCTATGGTAGCGACAAGGACGGCTACTTCTACAACAGCGCCAACGTCATCACCCAGAACGACAAGCTGCTCGACGCCCTCAACGCCTACGAGGAGCTCTTCGACGACATGCCCCAGGCCGAAGCTAACTTCAAGCTGGCCAAAGACGCCCTGCTTGCCGGCAGCCGCACCGCCCGTACCACCAAGATGGGCATCATCAGCAGCTACCTCACCTGCGAGCAGATGGGCTGGAAGGAGCCCCTGCGCAAACAGAACTTCAAAGCATACCAGAAGATGACGATGCAGGACCTGGTGAACTTCCAGAAACAGCACGTCAAGGGCCAGAAGAAGACCTACCTCATCCTCGGCAAGGAGAGCGAGATGGACTTCAACGCCCTGAGCCGCTTCGGCAAGGTGAAGAAACTGACGCTCGATGAGATTTTCGGATACTAATACATACGACTGGAAACAATGAAGCTATCTTCGAAGGTAAGCCTCAGTGCCATAATGGTAGCCATTGTGGCAACCGTTCTGGTGGTTCACAATGTCTTTGACGTACAGCAATACAAGCACCCGGAAAGTGTCATCAACTGGGACGTAATCAATTTCTACTCCTACCTGCCTGCCGCATTCGTAGAACACGACCTAACGCTCTCATTCGTCTGGAACGACCCCGAAGGCTACTTTCAGCACTACTGGCCCGAAGACATCTCTGACGGCAAGCTGCTCATCAAGACCACCATGGGTCTGAGCATGCTCTACTGCCCATTCTTTCTTGTTGCCAATGTCCTCGCTGAGCCGTTGGGGTATGTCCCCGACGGCTTCAGTGAGCCGTATGCGTTAGCCATCATCCTGGCCTGTGTCTTCTGGGTAGTGGTTGGATGTATCTTCCTGCGGAAAGTGCTGCTGCAACGGTTCTCCGAAGTGGTGACAACCATAGTGATTGGCGTCACAGTCTTTGCTACCAACCTGCTATGGTACAGCACCACCGAAGCGCCCTATTCCCATGGATTCCTCTTCGGTCTCTTTTGCATCTTTCTCTGGCAGACCGAGCGGTGGCACAAAAAGCCATCTTGGTGGGGCTCTGTGGCCGTTGGGTTGAACTTAGGACTTGTCTCGCTCATACGTCCCACCAACGCCCTGGTGCTGCTCTACTTCGTCCTCTACGACATAACCACATGGAAAGAACTTAAGGAGAGGTTTGCATTGTATCTGCAACACTGGCCCAAGATTCTTGTCATGGCCCTCTCCGCTCTGACAATGTGGGTTCCGCAGATGATCTACTGGCATACAATGACCGGCCACCTGCTATTCTACTCCTACACCAACAACGAACGCTTTTTCTGGACCGACCCCAAGCTATTCGAGTTCATTTTTGGCTTCCGCAAAGGCTGGCTTATCTATACTCCGGTGATGGTTTTCGCCATTCTCGGCCTCATACCGCTCTACAAGCGGCACCGGCGCTACTTCTACGCCACCATTGTCTTCCTCGTGCTCAACATTTATGTACTCTCGTGCTGGTGGTGTTGGTGGTTTGGCGGCTGCTTCGGACAACGCTCAATGGTCGACTGCTACGGACTGCTCGCGGTACCTCTGGCGGCTTTCGTCGAATGGATGCTCAGCCGCAAGAAAGCGCCACGCATCATCGTCATCATAGTGTTCGCTGCGGTAACCTACCTCTCTTTCTTCCACTATAAGCAATACAAACACCAGGCCATCCACTACGAGGCCATGTCAGCAAAAGCCTACTTCGACTCTTTCGGCCACAAATATCCGTCACAACGTTTCAATAGCCTTCTTGTTTTCCCAGACTACGAGGCGGCAAAACAAGGCAATCGTTAACACATGGAAAAAACAGCGACTATACTTGCCATTACTTTGCTTTTGTGCCTCAACGGCTGCCATAGCATAGGCAAATCTGACAATAGCCTGCCCGAACCCGCCCCAGGCTTTGTCACCCTGCAAGACGGCCACTTTGCCATCGACGGCGAACCGTGGTTCCCGCTGATGCTCAACTATTGTGCCGATTACAGAGACGGTAGGATTTATCCAAAGCCATACTATGGTGGCGACAACCTGAAACAAGACTTTGACACGATAGCGGCATGGGGATTCAACGCGATACGTTTCTGTCCCCATGTAGAGGAGGGGGAATCTGATACGGCAGCGATATATGTCGCCATGCGCAAGGCAATACTCATGGCAGACAGCGCAGGACTTCGCGTGATGCTTCTCACACACCCACCCGACGAAGGATGGTGGCATGATTACACGATAGGCTTACTGCGCCGGTTGTCAGACATTCCAACCCTATGGTGCTATGACCTAATGAACGAACCTCTGTACTTTGACCCTGAACCGCAACGCAGGAAAGAAGATGCCGTAGCTATTGTGGACGGATGGCGCAAGATGATCCGCGCCAATGCTCCCCACCAGCTTTTCACCGTGGCCACAGCCGAGCCCATAGAGGTCTTCGAATGGGACCCATCGATGCTGCCGGTGGACTTTATCGAGATGCATACTTACCACCCACTGCGCGTCAAGGCCGAGATATGGTGGTACAGTCATTATTGTGACAAGCCATGGATGGTGGGAGAAACAGGTCTGCCCGCTGACAATGACTCGATTCCCTACACGATGCAAGCGCAATTCTTGGCAGAGACATACCGCTACGCCATGGACAATGGCGCTATAGGCTATGGATGGTGGGAATTTCAGGACAACCCCAAAGGTTACAACTTTGAAGCACAATACACCGGCCTCCGTAACCGCAAAGGGCTCCGTAAACCAGCTGCAGCACTCATTGCGCAGCTGGACAGCGGATATAAGGTATCCACGCCGGAGTTCCCCTGCAACTACTACAACATGCTGGCATACCAAAACCTAAGTGCAACAGGAACCATTGTAGACACAAGAGGCAAACCCATCGAAGGAGCCGTGGTGCGAGGCTGGAATGAAGACTGGAGCGTGGGAATGAATACCTACACTGACTCAAATGGACAGTTCCATTTAGTCAGCAACGACATCTGTACTCACTTCGAAGTGTCGGCGCCACAATTCAGCAAGGCCAAATTCAATAAGACCCCACACTATCAATCGGACTTAAGCTTGCCAGAGAGAACCCGTGAGTATCAAAGCATACCCTTGCTGGGGTGGGGCGATACAACACACATTCTGCCTGTCAACGCTGAACTTTTCTCTCATACGGGAAAACATAGTTCGGACATAGGTATAATAGTACTAAAAAAATTAATAAAAGATGAATAAAAGCAATACAATACAGCCCCCATCGGCACTCGTAATAATTGCGATGCTACTTGTTTATGGAGGTCTTACATTGTTGAGCCATCTCCTGCTGGAAGACGACAGTGTATACCGTCACATTGGACATTTCTTCCCAACCTATGAGGTTGTCTCACATGAAGACGGGAGTTGGGAGGCAGTCCAGGTAGGGAAGCCCTTTGTCAAGCCTACAGAAGAACGTCTACTCGGATGGGATGCCAATCACTATAAGGACATCAGTATCAACCTATACAACCCGGAAAAATCGTGGGAGGGCAATGTGGCATTCTTCCCTGCGTTCCCACTGCTGTGGCGTGTTTCGGGACTTAGCGCCATGGGGGTTTGCATGCTGGGGTGGATTATGTTGTGTATGGGCATGGCTGCGGTTGTTGCAATATTCGGCAAAAAAATATCATGGCGACATTGCCTGCTGGCTCTATGCTTACCATACCTTGTGATATTTATGATTCCTTACAGTGAAGCACTATTCTTCCTCTTCATAGCCATTGGATTGTATGGTTTGAGTAAAGAACGCTACTGGATTTATTTTATAGGTTTTATGGCTGGAGCCACCGTACGTGCTGCTTCGGGGGTACTGGTGGTGGCATGGGTAGTGGTGGACGTGCTGGCCTGGGTAAACACAAAAAAAAGCTGGAAGGAATTCCTGATAGATGTGGTTAAACACACCGCCCCTCTGCTACTTGGCATATTGGCCGTAGCTGTGTACCAGTACATGCATGGTGCCAAGTCGCTGCTTGCCTTTGCCGATGCCCAAAGATTTTGGGGCAAGAGCTTGTCGCTGCCAGAGTGGCCCCTATCCGACTGGAGCGTTCCTGGCAAGAGTGTCACTCAGCCTCTGCTATTCATTTTCTTCATACCTGCCATCCTATGGCTTTGCCAATTGTTTTGGAAGGGCCTTCGCAGCCGTCATGAGATTCCATTCTCTGCATCGGACTACTGCCGTAATCTCTCATTGCTTTATTTTGTCGGCAACATTCTGCTTGCATTACTGACACAACACGGAAACATGTTCTCCATGGCACGCATATTGACATGCACGCCTTTCTTTGTATATCTGCTATTTGACGTCTCCACCACCCGACACCCCTCGCGACGGCTCTGGTTGCTGCTATGCTTCTTTGGCTTATCGTTCATTTTCTACCAGCCATTCCCATTAAATATTGAAAACGCAGGAGCCATTCTAATTTATGGTGTGGCTGCACTGGCCTTTCTATACGACAGAATGCCACACTGGCTTACAATATCAGTATCTCTATTATTGACAATAATAAACATCCTATGGACGGCCTACCTGTACAATACTTTCCTGACAGGAGGCTGGATCTTTACCTGAACCACCATACTATTTCTTGGGCCACCCTATCGCCTCTCGCCGAAGGCAATCACCCTCATCTCGTACTGCTTGCGGTCTTTCTCCACCATCACGTCGAGGCAGAGACCGGTGAACAGCGACAGCAAAGCCGCCAACAGCAGGAACAACGACACAAAGAGCGTGGGGAACCGCATAACCAAACCCGTCTGGAAATAGTCCACCAATACGGGTATCACCATGACTATTCCGACTACTGCCAGCAGCACGGCCATCCAGCCGAAGAAGCGCATGGGCCGGTACTCCTTGAAGAGCGTCACGATGGTGCGCAACACCTTCATGCCGTCGCTGAAGGTATTTAGCTTCGACTCGCTGCCTTCGGGGCGGTCACGGTAGTCGATGGGTATCTCCACCAGGCGGAAACGCTTGTCGAGGGCATGGATGGTCATCTCTGTCTCTATCTCAAACTGCCCGCTCATCACAGGGAAGAGTTTCACGAAGGGGCGGCTGAAAGCGCGATAGCCGGTCATGATGTCCTTCACCTCGGTGTGCCATAGGCGGCATATCAGCCCTCTGACAAGCTTGTTGCCCATATTGTGGAAGGGGCGCTTGTTCTCTGTGAAGTAGGTCGACGACAGACGGTCGCCGATGACCATGTCGACCTGTTCTTCAAGCACGGCGGCCACCATCTGTGGCGCATGGTGCGCAGGGTAGGTGTCGTCACCGTCGGCCATGAGGTAGCAGTCGGCCTCCACCTCGCGGAACATGCGGCGTATCACGTTGCCTTTGCCCTGTGTGCGCTCACGGCGCACGATGGCGCCGGCCTCGGCGGCCAGCTCGGCGGTGCGATCTGTCGAGTTGTTGTCATAGACGTAAATGTCGGCCTCCGGCAACACGGCGCGGAAGTCGCGCACCACCTTGCCGATGGTCATCTCCTCATTGTAGCACGGCAGCAACACCGCTACTTTGCTGTTCTTCATCTTTTCCTGTATAATCTTAGTCTGTTCCAGTCAACCATCTGCGCAAACGCCAGCAGCATGGCGGCCACTGTGGCGGCCTGCGCACGGAAGGTAAACCAGTTGTGCCAGTATGAGTGGTTGGCGGCAAACAGATACCACACCCACGGCAACGCCGCTATCGGAAGTATCTGCAAAGCCTTGCGCCAGCCCTTGACATTTAAGCGCACCAGCGCCAACACCACCAGCAACGCCAGCAACGGCGCTATGTACTTCCACGGCAGCAGCTCTATGTTGTTCGTCAGCGCATCCCACCGCGTGAAGTCCTCAAGCCCCGAAGCACGCCCCAAGATGTTCTCGATACCGTCCACTATGACGTTCTCGGCGGTGAACACGGTGGCTATCACCCACTTCGTCACCCAGGTGCCGCCGTAGCCAAGGACCCACAGCAACGCCGCGCGACAGGTGTTCCACCATCCGCGCCATACCTTCTCCTCGGTGCTCATGGCGGCCTGCACCACCAGCAACGCGCCGAGCGTGAGCATCGGCGCAGTGAGCAGGTCAAAGAAGCAGGTCAGCGACCCCACCACGAAGGCCGTCATCATGGCGTTGCAGCCGCGCGACACGGCAATCATGCCCGCCAACGCTATTATTAGCACCGGCGCGAACTGCATGGAGAATTGCATCACGAAGGCATAGCACACCACCAAGCCGAACATCACGGCCACCGCCGTCTGCCACCCTTGGCGTTTCCACAGCGACACACCGCACCATAGCATCAGCAGCGTGCTTACAATATACAGCAGCAGTCGTATGTCCACATAGTCGTAAAACACCAGCAGATAGCGCGTGAGGAAGGTGTTGCCGTGCCAATAGCGCGCATAGTGCCGTATGTATGTCTCTTCGCCGTTCACGCCAGCACGAAGGGCCTCGAAGGGCAGCAACGGCACCTCGCCCCAGCGCGGCACCGACAGCACCCCCGTACGGAAACCTTCACAGCGCATTACGTAGGCCTGGTTGAGGATGATGGCGTCGGTGAAGTTATCCATGCGCGTCTGCGGCAACCCAGGCAGTACAGCACGCGGCTGGTCACAGCCGAGGTCTCCCCTCTCGAGCGTCTGCCTCACGTGCCGCTGCACGGCGCTGTCGGGCATCAGATATGCCCCGGCGCCAAACAACAGGTAGCCTGCTATCAGCACCGCGAACACTATCAGATACCTATACAGCGGTTTCATTTTTTCAGAATATCTCCTTTATTGTCTGCGGCTGCCCGTTGAAGACTATGCCGTCGCCCACCTTCTTGCCTTTCAGCGCGGCGTAGATGGGCGTCTGGGCGCTGATGGCGAACCACACCTGGTTGCCCACCATGAACTTGCCGGCGCCTATGCTCAGCAGGAAGTTCTGCCGGTCGGTGACCACACAGGCTCCATGCTCCACCACGTCAAAAGGCGGCAGCTTGAGCAGGTCCTGCAGGTAGCGCACACCCGTCTGGGCGTTGCTGTACTGCCGGGCATACATGTCGCGGCTGCGCATCATCTTGGTGCGGTACGAGTCGTAGCGGTCCACGTTGGCGCCGTAGTCGTTGCTCTGCTGCTGCGCCGAGTCCATCTCCTGCTTGGCTATAGTAGCAATATGCTCCTGCTGTTCAATGCAGGAGCATATCACCTTGTTCCGTTTTTCTTCGTGTGTCATGCCTTCTTCTTGGCTACGGCTTTCTTGGCCACAGCCTTCTTGGCGGGAGCGGCCTTCTTCACCTCTGCCTTATTGGCGGGGGCGGCCTTCTTAGCCTCAGCCTTCTTGGCGGGAGCGGCCTTCTTAGCCTCAGCCTTCTTGGCGGGTGCGGCCTTCTTAGCCTCTGCCTTCTTGGCAGGAGCAGCCTTCTTGACCTCAGCCTTCTTGGCAGGGGCAGCCTTCTTGGCGACGGCCTTTCTGCCAGCCTTGGCTTTCGCCTTCAGGCGGCCGGGGTACACCTTCAGGGCCTCTTCGAGGCACTTGATGGCGGCACGCAGGTCTTCCTTGCAGAGGCAGTAGGTGATGCGCACCTGGTGACGTCCCTTCTCGGGGTCGCTGTAGAAGCCCGTGGCGGGGGCCAGCATGACGGTGGCGCCGTTGTACTGGAAGTCCGTCAGCAGCCACTGGCAGAAGCGGTCGCTGTCGTCGATGGGCAGCTCGCAGACGGTGTAGAAGGCACCCTTCGGGTTCGGGCAGAAGCAGCCGGGTATATTGTTGATGCCTTCGACGATGACGTTGCGGCGGCTCACATACTCCTTCATGACGTTGTCAAAATACTCCTGCGGCGTGTCGATGGCGGCCTCGGCGAAGATCTGGCCGAACGACGGCGGCGACAGACGGGCCTGTGCCAGACGCATCATGGTGCTGAAGAGCTCGCTGTTGCGCGTGATGACGCAGCCCACACGGGCACCGCAGGCGCTGTAGCGCTTGCTGACCGAGTCGAAGAGCACCACGTTGTTCTCGCAGCCCGGCAGGTTGAGCACCGAGAAGTGCTTCTCGCCGTCGTAGCAGAACTCGCGATACACCTCGTCGGCGAAGAGGTACAGGTCGTACTTCTTGCACAGGGCGCCGACAGCGTAGAGGTCCTTCTCGCTGTACAGGTAGCCCGTCGGGTTGTTGGGGTTGCATATCATGATGGCACGCGTGTAGGGCGTGATGTACTTCTCAAAGTCGTCCACCAACGGCAGGGCGAAACCGCTCTTGATGTCGCTCGGCACAGTGACGATCTTGGCGTCGCAGAGCTTGGCGAAGGTGTTGTAGTTGGTGTAGTAGGGCTCCGGGATGATGATCTCGTCGCCGGGGTTGAGGCAGCAGGTGAAAGCCATCTGCAGCGCCTCGCTGCCACCGGTGGTCACCAGTATGCGCTCGGGCGTGATGTCGATGCCGTTCTTCTTGTAATACTGGCACAGCTTCTCGCGATAGCTCTGTATACCGGCGCTGGGGCTGTAGGCCAGCACGTCGATCTTGGTCTGGGCCAGGGCTTTGAGGGCCGCTTTCGGGGTCTCGATGTCGGGCTGGCCGATGTTCAGGTGGTACACGTGGATGCCGTGGGCCTTGGTGGCGTCGGCGAAAGGCACGAGTTTGCGTATTGCCGACTGCGGCAACTCCAGTCCTTTGTGCGAAATGTGGGGCATTGTTATCCGGTGTTAAGTTATTGCTTCTGTGTTGGGTTACTTCTTCTCAAGCTTGGAGGGTTCCACGTGCTTGATATCTTTGTCACTGACGGGAACAGCGGCTCTCTTCTCCTTGACCTGGGGAGCGGCCTGGGGGGCAGCCTCCTTGGCGGCGTCAGCCTTCACATTGCCCTTGATGCGCAGCACCACGCGCGGGTTGTCGACAGCGTTGCTGGTGACGGTGACGGTCTTCGAGAAACCACCCACGTTGTTGGTGTTGTAGTGCACGTCGATGAAGCCCTTCTCGCCCGGCATGACGGGCTTCTGGCTGTACTTGGGCGTCGTGCAGCCGCACGAGGCCTTCACGTTCTGGAGGATAAGGGGCTCGTTGCCATCGTTCCAGAAGACAAACTGGCAGTCGCCGTTGCCACCCTTCTGGATGACACCGTACTGGTGCTCCATCTGCTCGAAGCGGATCTTGGCACCGTTGGCGGGTGCCTCTTTCTTTTCAACTTCCTGTGCGCTCACGCCGAAAGCCAGCGCGGCGAACATGCAAATCAATGCGAACTTTTTCATGTTATTGGTTTTTAAAGTTTATATTTCAACAACTTATTTTTTCATTTTTCATTTCTCATCTCTCATTTCCCCCACCCATTCGGCCTGCAAAATTACTAAATTTTTAGTACATGCAAATATTTTTTTCTTGCACTTCTGC
>OCTX012291702.1_pt1 | contig 12101 bp, 9 predicted proteins | sample 1539691 | NCBI WGS metagenome assembly OCTX01 (sample SAMN02144231, study PRJEB22623) | gut metagenome | biome: sheep rumen | host: Ovis aries | place: New Zealand
AGATGAACGTGGACCCGGAGGAGTTGCAGAGGTGGTCCATCCGATCCCAGACCTCCAGATACGATGCCGTGGTCCCGCCGCTTTGGGCGTACTCGTCCATCCGGTCGGCGTCCACCAGCTCCGCTGCCGTCCGAGCCGTCAGAAAGGCGCCCTCAGCATACTGCTGCAGCAGGGCTTCGGTAAAGCTGTTATAGCCGATGGCGCTGACGATCAGGGAAAACAGCACCAACAGCAGCACGATACCGAATATGCTCTTAAAGGTCACATGCTGGCGTAACCGCATCATGAGCGAACGTTTCTCCTTTCGCAGGCGAATGGGCCATCATGCAAGGGTCAGGACATCGGCAAAGCCGGTGACCTCGAAGATCTCCAGAATGATGTTGTTGGCGTGGATCACCTTCATGCTGCCCTGCTCGTTCATCCTCTTCTGAGCGAACAGCAACAACCGCAGGCCGGAGGAGGAGATGTATTCCAACTTTTCAAAATCGAAGGTCAATTCCGTCACGCCGTCCAAGGCGGTCTCCAGCACCGCCCGGAGCTCCGGGGCGGTGGTGGTGTCCAGATACCCTTCGGGGGCAATGGTCAGGGCGCTCCCGTCTCTCTTCTGTTCGATGTTCATGGGTTTGTCTCCTTTCAGAATGCTTTTTCTATGACCAGTTCCACGGCGCTGACGCGGATGAATATCTTGATCTCGTCGGCCAGGCGGGCGGTGATGGACTTCTCCAGCTCGTCCCACTTGTCCGGCTCCTCCTCCCGATGCTCCCTGATGGCGTTCTTATACGCGTTCATGGACCAGCCGTACATCAGTCCATGGGTGGTCACCCCCAGGGAGGCGTCGTCGAAGCTGGCCACGTCCACATAGGAGAAGCCGTATTCCATGGGAGAGATGCCGGCCCCGTCCGGCTCGGAGAGCTGGGTGAAGATATCCCGCACCCGGCTCATGAAGCCTCGCACCGCTGCGTTTTTGCCCGAGGTGGAGGTCTTCAGCAGCTCCTCCCGCATGTCGGCGTTCATCCGTACGTCGGTGGTGAGATGAAGGGTAAAGCGCCTGCCCTCCGATTCGATCCAAAAGTGGGACCGTCCCTCGCCCACGATGGTTCGGAGCATCCCCATCATCTCCTCGCTGAGCAGCCGCAGCCGCAGGCCCTCCTTGCTGGACAGGCCCCGATAGGCCGCCGCTTTCTCCGTCTGATGCAGGGCCTCCGCCATGCCCTCTCCTGTGGGACTGATCTCGATCACATCCGTTTTCATAGGTCCTTTTCCATTCCTTTCTGTAGATTTATCAGGGAAATCCGCCGCAGGTGAAGCGGTCACAATACCAGCGTCAGGTTATTGAGACCCAGGGAGTTGACGTAGTTGGCGCTCTTGACCATCTTCATGACCATGCGGATGCCGATGTGGGCCGTGGGGTCGTCCGCCTCATGGAGCTTCAGATACTCCACCGGGTCGAAGTTCACGCAGTTGTCCCGGATGCGGATGATCCGGCTGTCCCCCTTGATCAGGATCCGCACGTCCACGCTCTGGTGCCTGCGGCCCGGTTTGAACCCGTGTTCCAGGATGTTGTTGACCATCTCCTCCACGCACAGGGGGATCAGGGCGCTGTTGCGGGCGTTCTCCCCGTGCCCCCGGCAGAACGCAGCCGCCTTCTGCAGCGCCTCCGATACGTCCGCTTTGGACCGTATGGTCATTTCGATCCTGTCCTCGTCCCGGACGCCGAAGCCAGCGGGCAGCAGGGCGAAGGTATCCGTCAGAGGGACCATCCTTCTGTTCCGACACCAAACCACGATGCAGATGACGGTCATGGTCAGCAGTTCCCCGCCCAGGAAGGAGAGCCACACGCCGGTGGTCCCCCAAAATCGGCTGAGCACCAGAGCCGTCAGCACCGGGAAGGTCATGTTCTGCAGAAGGGAGATGACCTCGGTGAACCGCGTCCGGTCCACGCCCTGATAGTAGTTCTTGAAGGTGGTGTTCAGCGAGCAGGGCAACAACGAGAAGGAGAACAGCCGAAGGCCCCGTACCGTCATGGTCCGGGCCGCCGGATCGCTCAGGAACAGCCCCACCAGCACAGGAGCGAGGAGCAGCACTGCGGCGACCAGCGCCACATCCAGAACGACGGCATAATAGGTCTGGGTGCGGACCAGGGTATGGATGGCGGTCCTGTCCTCGTCGCTGTAGAAGATGGAGGAAAGCAGCAGCGCCACCGACGCCACCCCGGAGCCGAAACAGTAGCAGATGTTCCCCACGGTGGAGATCACGGAATAGGACGCCACAGCGAGATTTCCGCCCACGGACAGCAGAATCTTGTTCAGGGTGAAGACCAGCACCACCATGGCGAGGGCGTTGATCACCGTGGGAACGCCATACTCCATAAGCTTTGTACTGACCTTCCGTGTCACCGATCTCAGCTTCAGTTGGAACATGCAGTCCTTCCGGAAGAAGTAGGCAAGGCCCACGATCAAAGCGAGATAGTAGCTGAGGCTGGACGCAAGCCCCATCCCCAGCATCCCGCCGCGGAACACGAACACGTTCAACAGGTCGAAGGCGATGTCCGACAGGGTCATCAGCACCACGGCCAGGGCAAGGCGCACCCGGTTGCCGGAGATCTGCAAAAACGGCACCATGATCTGGGCGACGATGAAGGCCGGAGCCCCCACGATGAATCCTGTCAGATAGTCCTTCGTCAGGAAAAAGACGGGGTTGTCCGCGGCGGCCCGGCCTGCGCCCAGGACCGTGCAGAGGGGCGAAACGAGCAGCAGCACCAGAATCGTGCCCGCCAGGGCTACGCCCAGGGCCAGCACCGCCGAGGCGGAGAAGCAAGCGTTGGTACCCTCCTTATCCCCCGCGCCCATGGTCTTGCCGCACATGACCTGGATGCCCGCGGAGAGCATGGCCCCGTAGGCGGCGAAGATCAGCAGCACCGGATTGGCGAGACCATAGGCGGTCATGGAATCTACGCCCAAGAACCGGCCGATCATCATGCTGTCCACCAGCATGCACAGCATCACCGTCATGGCGGAAAGTATTTGGGTCACCAGCATCTGCCGGAAGATCTTTCGTATCATTTTCGTTCCCTGTCTGCAGCCATTGCCTGCATAGTATTGGATGCCGCCATCCGTTTCCTCACGCGGCTGTCCGTATAGTCAGCTCCGTCTTGATCACGCCGTCTTTATAGATCGTTTCAAACTCGTCCCGCATGGAGACCGTCATAAAGCCCAGCGCACGGCAGGTCTCGGCGAAGGCGGCCGCCGTGTCGAGGTTTCCATAGTCCCGCTCCGTATCGTCGCACAGAAGCATGTAGGCCCGGCCCCCGTGCTGCAGGGCGTACTGGGCCATGGAAAGGTCCCCGGTGCTGTTCCCAAACACCAGCAGGGGCGCTGCGCCGATCTCGTCCACGATGGTGAACACCTTGTTGGTCCGCTGGTTCTTTTGGACCAGGTTCCCTTCCAGCAACACCTCATCCTCCGGAGCATAGGTATATCTGCGCCCCTCCTTGCTCCCCTGGCCGGTGGCCGTCAGGGAAAAGGAGCTGCCGATCACCCGATCGGAGGGGATCCATGGCCCCAGCGTATCCTGAATGAGCTCTCGCGCCAGGGCTCGCTCCGAGCCGCTGCTGATGAACACCGTGAAGCCGTGCTCAAAGAGGTACTGCACGAGGGCGACCATGGGCAGATAGAATCCCTCGCCGTAGGTCATGCCCTCGAAGCCTGCCGCAGGCTCAGTCATAAAGGCGCGGACATAGGCCCGATATTCCTCCACGGTGAAGCCTCGGAACGCTTCCGCCGCCATCTGGGCGGAGGATCGGGGCGAATCCGGCTCCGGTTCGCCGCGCATCAGGGCCGCCTCCGCAGCCAGAGCCCAGGACAGATCCTCCTCGGACGCCCGGTAAGTCTCGTCGTGGAGGAGACGATGGAGCAGCAAACACTCGTCGAAATAGGTGGGGAACAGCTCGCCGTACAGGGTGCCGTCCATGTCGAACACGGCGATACGCCGCTCCGGCGGCACGAAATCGGCGCTCTTTTCGTCGGTAACTTCTGCCACGTAGGCAACGATGGATGTCATGGTCGGAGCATCCGCTTTCCAGTACGGTATGGTCGCTGCTCTTTTCTGGCTGCATCCTGCAAGCGTGAACAGAAGGAGAAAGCAGAGCACAGGAGCAAAACGCTTATGTTTCACAAGGACACCTCCCCATCGTATCAGAGCAGTTCATCGTTTCAACTTTCTCGCGGCATACGCAGTGAGCTTGTCGGCAGCAAACCCCAGGGCGACGCCCATGCCTGCCCCAAAGAGGACGTCGGTGGGAAAGTGCAAAAAGAGGTACAGTCGGCTGAAACCGATCAGGACGGCGACCACATAGGCGGCGATCCCGGCCTTTTTATGCCGCAGGAAGATGGCGGTGGCGCCGCCAAAGGCCCAGGCGGAATGGGTCGATGGGAAGGACGAGCTGGACGGTCGGGAGACCAGCAGCGGGAAGGCTGTGTCGATCTGGCAGGGCCGGGGCCGGGAGATCAGGGTTTTCAGCACGTACTGGCCCAGGAGGAACACCCCCACATAGGCGATCAGCAGGGAAATACCTGCCCGCCGGGTCCTTTTGAAGATCAGGAGCAACAGGGCGATCGCCACCCAAAGCTGCCCATAGGAACCGGCGATCTTCGTGACGCCCAGGAAGAAGGCGTCCAGCAGACTGCTGCGGGGTATCGCATACAGAAAAGAGAATTCCATAGGATCACTTACCTTTCAGATAGGGGGTTCAATAGTGGAACATCTTCTTCACGCCCTTGATTCGGGACAGGGGCAGCACCACCAGCAGGCACGCGCCGTAGGTCAGCAGGAACAATGTCAGGATGTAGAGCAAGGGATGCTGCTCGTGGAACACCTGGTAGGGCAGCAGGATGTTGACCAACACATCCAGGACCACCACATGGAGGATGTACACCCCGAAGGCGGACCGGGACAGCTCCCGCACCACGGGGCATTGGGTGGGCCGCTCCCCGCAGAGGGCGGAGATCAGGGTGAAGAGGCTTGCGCCGTACAGGATGGCGGGCATGGTGTTGGCCTCCACGATATAGTCCCGGATGCCGGGGATGTCCTTGACATAGGCCTGGACCCCCAGCACCATGAGCAAAGCGGAAGCGAGCCCCAGCCCGTACAGGACCAGCCGCCAGCCCCGGGTGGGCGGGAAGGCGGCAAGATACCAGCCCAGCAGCAGGTAGGGCACGTACCCTGTGGCATACTCCAAATGGAACTTGGTGAAGAAGTCTCCCACCGTCAGCGAGGCGTCCCGTGTGAAGACGCCCAGGGTCTGGACGGCGAACTGAACAAAGAGGGACAGAAGGATGAGAAACAGGATATAGGGCCGGTTCTCCCTCTTTACGAACAGCCGCAGCATCGGGATCACCAGATACGCCCCCACCAGCATGAACAGGTACCACAGGTGAGGATAGAGACCCTTCAACGTCAGCAGATATTCCCCAAAGTGGCCGGGATCGGCGCTCTTGCCCCTGAGCAGCGGCAGACAGAAGGCCCGCCAGGCGGCGTAGAACACCAGCCAGAACAGCAGGAGCAGCACGATGGACAGGAAAGAGGTCCTATAGAACCGCTTCGCGTCGAAGGGTCTTTCCTCGTTCAGCAGCAACGCCCCGGTGAGCAGCAGGAACATGGGCACCCCCGCCCGGCTCAGGTTGTTGAACAGGTTCCCCACGGCGAAGGTGGCTCCCTGATACCGGATCACCGGCACCACGGTCACATGGACGAACAGGACCATGGAGATGGCCACGATGCGGATGACGTCATACTTCAATGCCCGTTGTTTCATCGTCTCTTCTTACAGGCTCCCGCCCAGGTTTTCCAGCGTGTCGATGACGACCACGCAATCCTCCGTCACAGTCTGCATGACCAGCTTCATGATATATTCGGGAACGGCCACGCAGCCGCCGGTGTAGGGCTTGGTGGGGCCGAGGCAATGCAGAAAGATCGCGGAGCCGCGCCCGGGAGTGCCCTCTTCATTGAAGCTGATGTTCAGGCAATACTGGTATTGATACTCATAGTCCACGATGTGCTCGCTGTCGTCCATCACCAGGTCCGGGACCTCCCGGATATCCACCATCTGGTTATAGAAACGATCGGGATCCCCGGACCAGTAGGTATTGTCGTCCACCTGGAAATACGGGATGGAGCACCCGGGGTCGGCGGCGATGCCGAAGGCCCTGTTGAAATGATAGCTCCCTATGGGCGTCTGGCCGCAGCCCTCCTTGTGATCGGCGTCCAGGCACAGGCCCTTTCGCCCCACATAGGCGGGGGTGGACAGGATCTGCTTCCAGCTGCCGTCCTCTGCGCGCCGATGCATGGACACGCTGGCAGTGGTTTTATCCATGCCCATGCAAGCCACGATGAACAGCTGCCGCGTGCTCTCATCCTGAGCGGCAGGCAGCTTAGTGACCCACGCGGGAGAATCCGTAATCTGCTGGACGGAGGCATGGAGCTCGTCGCCCTCCGGCTGCTCCGATTCGGCAACGGCACCGGTCCACATGGCGTAAAGCAGCAGGGCTAGGACCAAAAGGGCCAAAGGCAGTTTTTTCATGGTTCCTCCCTTTTACGCCGCGGGGGCGACGGAATCGCTGTTGATGGGGAAGGTGAAGTAGGTGTCGGGGAAGGGCTCGTTTTCCAGAGTGAAATGCCACCATTCCTCCGCCAGGGGCTTGAACCCGTGCTTGACCATGACCTCCCTGAGAAGCATCCGCATGGCGTACTGCTCCTCGGTGATGTCCGTGTAGTCCGGGTGGCTCAGTTCTCCAAAGTAGTCGAAGGTGCCGCCCATGTCCACCTCCCGCTCGGTCTTCATATCGAACAGGGTCAGATCCAGGGTGCTGCCCCGGCTGTGGCCGGAGTGCTCGGCGATATAGCCCTGGGGGAACAGAACGTCCTTCTCCAATTCGGGGTAGAAATACTCCTTCATGCGGGCGTCGTCAGGGTCGAGGGCCCAGTTCATGAAGTTGGTCACCGCCATCTGGGGCCGGTAGGCGTCGAATATCTTCAGCCGGTAGCCCATGCTCACCAGCTCGTCGCTGACCTCCTTGAGGGCCGCCGCGGCCTCCTTTGTAAGGATCGCCAGAGGCTCCTCATACCCGTCGATACGGTCGCCGATGAAGTTGTAGGTGGAGTAGTAACGGATCTCCAAAATGGCGTCGGGTACCGCTTCCGAAAGCAGCACGAAATCGGAAGCGTCGCCGGACAGCTTCACGTCGCTCTCCGCCACCGGCGCAAGGACCTCGTCTATCACGAAAGGCACATACTGCTCCTTCGCCGGCACGATGCCGTCCGGATAGATCACGGCAAAGTCGCTCTTCATGGAGATCGGGATATAGCCTTTGGCAAGATAGTCCGCGGACTTCTGGTCCCAATCCTGCTTGCCCCATTCCCGGACATTGTCATCCGCGACGACCATGTACGCCTGCGCAAGATAGGGGTTCCGCTGGTCGATGGTATAGTTCATCATGCTGGTGTCGCTGCCGCTGTTGCCGAAGGCGAGCACCGGGCGCTGTCCGATCTCGCGCTCAACATAGATGGACTTGTTGGCGTTGAGGTTCTTTTGAATAAAGCCGCCGGTGAGCACCAGTTCGTCGCCGTTTTCATATTTGAAGTCCATGTTGGACGATTCGTTCTCGTGCCCCTTCTGCTTGACCTCAAAGTCGGTGCCGATCACATGCTCCGGGCGAACAAACCTGCCGATGGGCGAGTTGGCTACGATGGCGCGGGTGGTCGTGCGCTCCGTGCCGCTGATGACCCAGATTTCAAATCCGTTGTCATACAGGTATTCCACAAGCTGGGCCATGGGCAGGTAGACGTTGTCGATGTAGCGCATGTTTTCAAAGCTTGCGGTGTTCTTTTTGCCGAATTCGACCACATACTCGGAGAATTCTTCCACGGTCATGCCTGCGTACGCCTTGGCAAAGTTCCGCGCAAGGGTCTCGTCCGCAAGGTAGCCCGGCTGAATGGACGCAGCAACCGCCTTCAGCTCATCGGACACGCGCTCCGGATGATCCACCAGGCAGTACTCAATGAACATCATCGTGTCGTAATAGGTATAGTACGTTTCGCAGGTGAGCGTGCCGTCCATATCGAACACAGCGATGCGATCCTCCGCCGGGATGAAGTCCGGGCTGCCCTCTGCGGTAACTGCGTTCACATAGTCGATCAGGCTCTGCTTGGCCCCAGAACCATCCGACCAGAGGGACAGGGGCGCGGCGGCGGGCTCTGCCGCAGGCTCGGCGGTGGGCTCGGGCGTCTCCTGTACGGGAACGGGGGTGACCTGCACCTCCACGATCTGGGTCTTTGCCGGCTGATTCATGAGATACACCACCGCGCCGCAGGCCAAGATGGCGATGAGGATAGCCGCGATGGCTATGGGTTTCCAGGTGTTCTTTTTCGTTTCGTTCATGATTTCTACCTCAACATTATTATCTTTTTATCCGCTTGCGGCTGGATTTGATGGCCTTCTGTGGGCAGACCAGCACGCACAGGTGACAGCCTACGCATTTCTGACCATTCAGCAGGGGCCGTCGGTTTTCGTCCAGCCGGATGGCCTGATGGCCGCCGTCTGCGCAGGAGATGACGCACCGACCACAGCCGATGCACCGCTCCCGGTGAAACTTGGGGAAGATCACCGTATCCCGCTCGAGCACCTCCGTGGTGTCGCTGACGGAATCCAACGCCAGCCCCCGGGCCTCGCCCACGCGAGAGAACCCCTTCTCCGCCAGGTAATAGGCAAGCCCTGCCTTGAGATCGTCGATAATCCGGTAGCCGTACTGCATGACAGCCGTGGTGACCTGGATGCTGCCCGCGCCCAGGAGGATGAATTCGAGGGCGTCCAGCCAGGTCTCCACGCCGCCCATGGCGGAAAGGTGCATGCCTGCGAGCTTCCGGTTCTGCGCCAGCTCCGCGATGAACCGAAGCGCGATGGGTTTCACGGCGTTGCCGCTGTACCCACCCACGGCGGACATGCCGTGGACCGGTGGCGCGGACACGTAGGTATGGGGGTTCACACCGATGATGCTCTTGATGGTGTTGATGGCGGCAATGCCGTCGGCCCCGCCCCGCTTCGCCGCCTCCGCCGCGGGGGACATGGCAGCCACGTTGGGGGTGAGCTTAGCGAGGATCGGTATCTTCGTCCCCCGCCGGGCGGCGGCGGTGAATCGCTCCACTAACTCGGGGACCTGGCCAATGTCAGAGCCAAGGCCGTCGTCCATCATGTTGGGACAGGAGAAGTTGAGTTCGATGGCGTCGGCTCCGTTCTCCTCGCAGAGGCGGGAGAGCTCCTCCCACTCTGCCTCGTTCTGGCCCATGATGGAGGCCAGGATGAACTTGGTGGGATAGTTCTTCTTCAGTTGCCGGAAGATGTCCATGTTCTCCGCCACGCTGTGGTCGGACAGCTGCTCGATGTTCTTGAAGCCGATGATGGCCCCGTTGTCCCCGGTGATAGCGGAGAAGCGGGGGGATGCCTCATGGATATCAAAGGAGCAGATTGTCTTGAAGCAGGCCCCGGCCCAGCCCGCCTCGAAGGCTCGGGCACACATGTCGTAGGTGCTGGCCACCACGGATGAGGACAGCAGGAAGGGGTTTTCCAGCGGCACGCCGCACAGGTCCGTTGTAAGAAGGCCCTCGTCCCGGGGCAAAGGCACCTCCAGCTCCGGCTTCACCTCGTCATACAGCCGCAGCATCAGCGCCCGGATGGGGACCTGACGGGCGCGAACGCAGGCCGCCTCGCAGGGGGCATCGCAGCCGAGACAGGGATTTTCTTCCGGCAGCCGGGCCGCGGCGACCTTCTCGTTGTCGAACCAGATGCTTCGGAGGAATCCTGCCGGGTCCAGTTTGCTACAGGCAGCGGAGCAGAGCGCATCCTTGCACAAGGTGCACCGGATCATGTCCGCACGCCAAGTGGTCCTTTCGTAGAGCATACACCATTCCTCCTGTATGTAGCGACAATGGTTAAGCCACGTCGGTGAGCTTGAGGTCCTTTACCTTTCTGAGGGCGATGATGTTGACGATGACGGTGAAGAACACCGTCATGATCGCCGCGTACAGCCAGCCCGAGAAGCAGATGCTTCGCTCCAGGCGGTAGAAGGATTGCTCCAGGGCCCGAACGATCCGATAGCCGATGGCGGAACCGAAGATCAACCCCAGTATGATGCCCAGGATGGTGGTGATCACCGTCTCCCGGGTCACATAGGCGATGACCTCCTTGGTGGTGAAGCCGTTTATTCGCATGACGGTCAGCTCCCGCTTCTTCTGCAGGATATAGATGTTGGTCAGATTCAAAAGCACCACCCCGGCCATGACCGCCGCCATAAAGATGAACAGCGCCACCACTGCGTTGATGACGGAGGTGGCGGCTTTGAACATGGCCTTGCCCTCGTCAGCGGGGGTATGCTCCACAAAGCCCAGCGTCTCGTCAAGCTCGGATAGCAGGGCCTCCCGGTCGACGTCGCCGAACCGCACGAAGAATGCGTTGCTTTGGGGTGTTTCCCCGCACAAGGCCTCGTAATAGCCGGGGCTCATGGCCATGGTCCGGCCCAGGTAGTTTTCAAAGACGCCCGCCACTCGGACCGTGATGGTTTGCGTGCCGTTCAGGGTCATTTCAAATTCGCTGCCGACAGTCAGATCATAGATTTCAGCCAGCCGCCGCTGGATATAGATGCCTTCGTCTGTGGGCGCCAGGGGCTCGCCGGTCTGCCAGTCGTTCAGCCGGAACATGGTTTCGATGGCCGCGATGTCCCCGCAAAGGAGCTCGCCCATATCCACATCCCGAATGCGGAAGGTCACGTTCCCGTCGTACAGCGGCACGTACTCCACGCCGGAGGAGATCAGCTCTTCCTCCACATCTCCGGCGTAATCGACCCTGATCCGTCCGTCGTACTGCACCACTTCGGTGTACTGCTTCTCCATGCATTTGTCGATGGAATACTTGAGGGTGAAGCCGATGACCACCAGCGTACAGCAGCCGGCCACGCTCACCACGGTCACCAGCACCCGCTTGATGTCCGTGCGGATATTGAGCAGGACCAGGCGGGAATACAGGGACAGCACATGCTTTTGGGTGCGTACAGTTTTGTTCCTGCCCTTGGGCACCGGAGCTTGCATGAGCCGGATAGCGGGCATCCGCACCAGCCGCAGGCAGGCGAAGGTCACCGCAGCCACCGCCAGGAATACGCCGCCGAGGATCACGATCAGCGTTGGCTTAAGAAACATCCGGGGCTGTCTTAAGTCGATCGTGAAATAAATATTGTAGCCGTTAAGGACGAAGCCTTCTATCCAGAAGCGGGCCAGTAGGATGCCCAGGAACGTTCCAAGGACCGTGGCAAGCAGCCCGAAGAGCAGATACTTGGCGAATACCTCCCTGTTGAAGAAGCCAAGAGCCTTGGTGACGCCTACCAACGTTCGCTGCTCGTCCACCATCTTGCTGACGGTGGCGTAGATGACCAGGGCGCCGATGACCACAAACAGCATGGAGAAGGTCATCTGCAGGCTGGCCAGGTTTTTGCTGGAGGTGTTCAGCTGGACGAAGCTGGTGTTGCCTCTGCTGTCCAAAACGATCCAGCGGCAGGGGGCCATCTCGTCCACCTCTCTGCGTTGGTCGGATATGATTTGTTCAAAGAATGCCCAGAATTCGTCGATCTCCTCCGGCGCGCTCTCTCCCGAGGCGGAGGTTTCCTCCAGATATGCGGCATAATTGGTCTCGGCCTCGTCCAGCTCCCCATAGGCCTGCTGCCGCACCTGGTTGTCCCGCAAAGGCGCTCTCGTGGAGGCCAACGCTTCGATCCGTTCCCGCACGGCCTGCACCGCTGCCTGGTAGCCTGCTGAAAAGCGATCCATGCCCGCAGGCGTATCCACCTCGATGAGGGCCTTCATACAGCAGTTTTTCATGGCTTCGTGGTCGAAGGCGTCCCGATAGACCAATATGTACAGGACGTCCGGCACGTTGAGATTGACATGATCGGGATGCTCCACAATGCCTGTAATGGTCAGCGCATCGACCGCCAGGAAATACTGGCCGGTGCTCTCCGTCATCTCCAGCCATTCGACCGTATCCCCCAAGTGCCAGCCCGCCT
>OCTX012211991.1_pt1 | contig 12100 bp, 11 predicted proteins | sample 1539691 | NCBI WGS metagenome assembly OCTX01 (sample SAMN02144231, study PRJEB22623) | gut metagenome | biome: sheep rumen | host: Ovis aries | place: New Zealand
TCGGGCCCGGAGGAAGAGTTTTCGTGGCTGCGGGCCCAAAATCGGCGTTTTCGGGCCAGGAGGAATGGCTTTCTGCAGCTGCGGGCCCAGAATCGGCGTTTTCGGGCCCGGAGGAAGGGCGCTGGTAGTAAGCTGGCGCGCCAGTGGACATGTAGCCGGGGAAGGCATTTTTAACGAAAAAAACGGCTGCCGTAAAGCAGCCGCTTCTTGTGCGCGGGATGAGACTCGAAAGAAATTTCGTATAATCCTCCGTATAAATAAGTTAGTAGCAGGAGCGCCGAATTTGGTGTAAAATAGGCGTAAAACTAATCGCGCTTATAGATTATCCGTTTCAACTTTTCGACGTATGCCTCCACCTTTGCAATATAAGGCTCAACATCTTCCTGCGTCCAATCGATGAAGTCATCATAATCTCCCGTGTGACGCATATTCTGGAGACGAGCTAGAAGAGCCCCATCTTCCTTTTCCAAGATACCGGCACGTATGTAATTCTGCCCAATCATACCGATTGTTCCTTCGTGTGTCTTTGCTGTATAACCAGCACTTACGAGCAAGGCTGATGAGGCATAATATGCTGCGTAGTACAACCTACTAGCTGCAAGAGTCCAGTGGCCCATAGAAGCGCAGTCCTTTGCTTCAATAAAGGCGTCATCCGCTTTTTCAAGACGATAGACGACAATTGCTTTTCTTTCTTCTTCTGTTAGCGGCATAGACTAATTCCTTCAGATTGAATGTTCTTGTAGAAAGGAGTGATGCTGCGCTTATGCCAGTCCTCGTAGGAATATATCAGAGGATTGATTTGCTCTCCGACGGACCATCCATATTCAACGAACGGATAAGCATAATTGTCAAAATCTTCACCGGTTGCCCTTGCCCCTTCGATAAGAATCAGGATATCCCAGTCCGAATCGCCTCGGGCATCACCACGGGCCCGCGAACCGAAAAGAATAGCATCAGCGCCCTCTGGCAGCACCTGAGACGCTATCTGCCTAATCCCCTGTATGATTTCCTTCGAACTCATAACAACGCAAATGTACTAAAAAAAGAATCTTACTCCAAATACCTCACCCCTCTCCCGTTCTTCTTTGCGTACTCTATCTCGCTCCTGGTACTCTCTCCAATATAGCCGCCGACGTTGATGACATAGATATCGTCGGCCATATCAATCTTCCTCTTATGCATATCATCGAGCATCTCCTTTGTTCCCTCAGTCCACACCTCGCTGTCCCCGCTATGTCCGAAGAGTCCGACTGAGATTACAATGTTGCCTTCGAGGGTCAGTCGCTTCTGTGCCTCAAGAAACTGCTCCTTGAACCGCGTACTGCCGCAGAGGGTTATGATTTTGTATTTGCCGACCATAGCTAAAATGAATCAATAAAATGTTTCACTAATGCCCGGCATTGAGATAGGGGATGGTCTGGAAACAACTCATCATATTTTTCCTGCTCGGCGACATTCATCTTATAATCGGCTTGCCAGTTTGGATCGTAGGGGTCGTAGAACCATTCATCAGGGCCGAAGTCTGGATGCTCACGACGGAAGAGTTCATATACTGTAGCATCCCTCACGCCGGTAATACCATATTCACTGAAATATGCACTTATTGCGACCACATACCACGGCGTCTTGTAATGCAGTAACAAGAAGTATTGAACGCCTTCTTCTCGATAGGTCTTGACTATGCTGTAGATATACTGGAACCCGCCCTTAAAACGACCGGCATTAACCTCGACAAGTGCCTGGTTCTCTGCCAAAGCACGATGAATACCGTTAATTACCTCGTCTTTATCGTTGAAGGGCATCGCTTGTTCTGGAGGAATCTGATATAATGTAACCAGGCAAATAGCGCTCTCAGTCTGCTTGCCAAACGAAACGCTTCCTTCAGGATCTTCTGGTAAAGACTGAACTTGCTGATAACCTTCGGGGAGAATCATTGTGATAAGATTATAATTATTTGCCGACCATATTACTTCTTAAACGGCTTCTTCATTGCCTCCCACAAATTTAAGAAAAAAGCTTACGCCCCGACTCTCCCAGCATTCTTTTCGCTTCATTTGTGCTCATCTCCATATACAAGCAGTCCAAAAGTGTACCGGCATCCTCGACTCCTCCCTTCTTCGCCTCTTCCAAAAGCCATTTCCCGTAAACCTTATCTTCCTTGAAAGGCGCTTCTCCGGTCATCAACATCGAGCCCAAGAAGAATTGACCTTGTGGATTTCCGGCCGTTCCTGACATTTCCAGATACTGCCGACACATCTCCAGGTCATAGTGTCCGAGGTGTTTAAAGCGGCAGGAATCACCAAGGAAAACAGCGGCCGTCATATCCCCGGAATCTGATAGTTCTTGAAGCAGCCTGAATCCCTCGTCTATCTTTTCCTGCGATTCTGTTTGGACGAGGAGATTTAGGGCGTCTTGGAGTGTTGGGAGTGGAGGCATTGGGTGAGCTTGTTGATTGATTGATAGATAGATAAGCCTTTATATTCGTCATGTCTTCATCAAATACTGCGTGTATATCATCTTTGCTTTTCCTTTCTCGATTATCTTATGTTCACTTCGTTCCGTTTGTGATACGCAGGGATGGAGTGGAGCCAGAGAGTCAATGGAACACCTCTATTCTCCAACCAAGGTTGAAAGCTTCAGATATGGATTTCAGATAGAGCGCCTTTCGCTCTGTGCTATTTTTCTTCATTATGTAATAACCTTGACCAATTGCTTCCTGGTCTGCGTATTTGGTTGTGCTGAGTCTATCTGTCACAAGTGGGATATTGCAGCATTCAAGGCCTAATGATGCGACCTTTGCAGGGCCTACAAGTTGAACGGCCTCAATAAGGGTCTTGACGCTAATCTTGTTATAGAGTATTCTCCCGTCAGGCAAATGTACACGGAGCCCCTGAGCCGGGCTTCTTTTACATCTCTTCTCGACAGATATTAACGGCAACGATTCCTTGGCCGGTAGAAATTTATCCATAGTCCCGTCTTGTGGTGTTAAATACTTAGAGATTAAGGCAACACGTAAAGTGGCGCGAGATGTCTGGTTATGGAGAAGCTCATAGAGGGTTACGTCAAGTTGAGCGTAATAATCTAATTTCAGAGCTGTTAGAGATGGCTTTGTTTCATCTGAGATAACTATGCTGCCATCCGAATGGCACAAGGTCCAGAATGGCTCACTTTTCATATACCAATAAGGCTGCTGTATATCATCCTTGAATACAGTTGACTCTCCAATGTACCTTTTCCATATATACGAAAAAGCATCGGTGAGATCATCTGAAACGGTGATTCTATTCTGCTTGAGCAGATCGAATTCTATCATTTCGAGTATGGCAAGGAGCAGGATGGCTTTATGAGGAGCTGCCTGCCCTTTCATCCGGGCTACATTTAACTTCGTGAATTGGTGGCGATATTTCTCTATCATTCTTTACTGCCTACTATTGTTGCAACTATCGGGAGACCGTAATGCTTAGCGAATGAGTTTATTAATTGCATCTTTTTCTCTGTTGTCATCAGAGTCATCAGATATTCCCCGTTTGAGAGACGCTTGCACTGCGTTTTGTAGTTCGGATGCGGTTTAGATGCTATTATGGGCCGCCCATACAATGAATATCCGGTCCCTTTGACATTATCTATGCCAATTTCTTCAATAGCTTCGACGAAAGTATCCGTAGCTGTTTCCCGACGTATTTTTTTATTATTGCCTACTTGAACTTGAAGGAGTTGCTTCCCTTTTACACTCGGGGCGGGTGTCTTATCAACTTCAAAAACAGTCTTGAAGGGCTCAGGTTTCCTCTTTTCTTTAGTGGAGATTGCGTCCATCCCCACAAATTTGAATGTATAAGTGGAATCCGGATAGCGCCTAATAAACTCCACTTTGAGGTTTTCCGGTCCACGATACTTCATATAGCCAAGAATCAAATTCTCGAACCTAGTTAATTTATTACGCAAATCAATTAGATCCAAAATCTCTATTTGACGGCTGACCACATAATCTGGAACAGAGAGGTCCATTTGATGCATCTTTGTCACAATTTGATTAATGTCTTCCTGCTCTTGATTAAGATTAGGACTGAATTGGGGACGATATACCTCTATATCTTGCCTATCGGCAATGTACTTAAACGTCAATTGCTGATTAATTCCGCTCCGCGCAATACTATCTTCAATAAACATAATGATGGAATCAATCTCTTTTTGTAAAGATTGCTTGGCGAGCAGACTACGTCGCTTATTTTCTACCTTTGGGTCGACTGGAAGATTTGCCTTCTTAAAGAGTTGAATTAACTCATCCAGCTTTTGAATTTCTTTATCTTTTGTTGAATCTACAGGCGCTATGTTTTCTGATGTGGAAGGAGCTGATTGTGCCGGGTCGGGAAGGAGTTTTGGGGCATTGGATGTCTCCTCAGTATCGTTCTCGGTAACAGACTTCTCCCCGGCTTTTGGATAATTAGTTTCAATGAAGAGCAGGTACTTTCGCATAACTACATCAGCGCCATTGGCCCGTAATTTATTCATCGAAATAAAAGCCTCGTCCTTCAGAAGCTTCTCATAAAGATTCCGAATGATATCTTCATCGTTGACGGAATAAACAGACTTGATTGACGAGTCAATGACCTTAGTGATAATGGGGTCGATGTCATCTTTGATGATACTTGAGTACCTGCGTATAGCAGGCGCCTTAATGTACCGATTTTCAAGATATTTTTCAAATTCTGCTTGATACTTGTAAATCTCAAGGGATTCTTTTTTTACCTCTTCTACAACCGGTTCAGAAAGTCCGTTATAGTCTTTTGCAAAATCTAAGTACTTTTTGAGAGCGGAACTCATGCGATTGCCCTTCATTCTATTAAGGCTTATAAAGCTTAGATTGCTCATCAACTTCACATAGAAGTTGGATATTTCCTTGACATCAACAGTATTGAAAAGGGATTCGTGCCTTTCGTCTATCAGGTTCTTTATATTATGGTCTATCGTATTCCGGATATCATCCACCATATGAGCTACGCCGGCTGGACTGAATCTGTCGTTTCTTAGATATGCCTTAAACTGTTCAATATACTTGTAGGGTGACTGCGTACCATCTTCGGTCGATACTATATCAGGCAAAGTTGGAGGGTCAGTTTGGTGCTCAAAGAACCATTTGGCAAATTGAATATACTTGTTGAGAGACGCTGAAAATACGTGATGCTTTTCTTCATTTAGCCGGACAAAATCGCGGCGCATCGATAGTTTTGTTCTAAGTGTATCCAACGCCTCGACATCAACAGTGTTAAATACACTCTTGAAGTCGGGATCTATATATGTTTTTATGTACTCGTCTAATTTCCCTTCGATTGTTCGTACATATCCTTGCACTGTACCGGGGTCTATGCTTTTTAGTGCATATGATATAAAGTTATCCCGGTAGTTTCTGACAATTCTATCCAATTCGGAAGGAATAACATCCTCCTCTGTGGAGGAATGCACCAGAGAGACAGCCTCTTTGCCCTCGAAGAAATACTGGACTTCACGTTCCTCGTCACGGTCGAGACTGTGGGCAGCAGGAGATTCATCAACCTCCTGGCCCTCGAAATGATATTGCCATTTACGGCGTGCGGACGGAAAACCAAACTTGTTGAACAAACCTACATTGTCAAGAATAATCAGACGTTCCTTCCCTTCTGCAGGTCGAAGACCGCGCCCTACCTGTTGGAGGTACATAGAGAGGGATTTCGTCGGGCGGGCAAGCTGTATCACCTCAACGTCCGGGCAATCAAATCCTTCGCTAAAGATGTTTACGTTGAATAAAACTTGAATCTCGCCACGCCTGAACTTATTCACCAGCTCATCGCGTTTCTCCTTAGGCGTTTCGCTGTCTATGGCCGCTGATATTAAACCGGCTTCTTTAAACTTCTCGGCAAGGTGAACATTATGTGTGCGGCTGATCGTATAGACGATTCCTTTTTTGTTTCTGGCATACTTAAGATATGCATCGAGAATATCAGCCCTGATGAAATCACGGTCCATAACATCCATCATTTCACTCTCACGGTAATCTCCTTCAAAATCAAGCTTCATCTTATCAATTTCTTGCTGGAGATTTGAGTTGGGACGAATGGAGTAATAGTCATATTCGCAAAGATAGCCGCGTTTTATAAACTCGTTAACTGATGGGGAGACAATGAGTTCGTCAAATTCTGGCCGGAATCCGGCATGATTAAGACGGTATGGAGTAGCCGTCACGCCAAGAATCTTTGCATTGGGATAAAGGTCAATGATTCTCTTATAACTCTTTGCTTTTACGTGGTGAGCTTCATCTATAATGATGACATCAAATTTTTTATTCTCCCACCGAGCAAGTCTTCTGTTGAGGGTAGGTACGGAGCCGACCTGCATCGAGTATTTGCTCTGTTCGATACTCTGGGATATTATGAGTCCGTGGGCAAGGCGGTATTTTTGACCAAGATGGTCGGAAATCTGCTGTATCAGTTCTTTTCTATGCGCCAATATTAGCACACGCAGGGTTCGCTTTATCGTCAAGCTATAATCAAAGATATCTCTTGCTATTGAAACGAACAATCGCGTTTTTCCTGTGCCCGTTGGCATCTGGAGCATTACGCTGCGACAATGCTGCCAGGCCTCGTAAACTTTTCTCTTATTCTCTACTTGATAATCTCGAAGAGTCGTGTCCCTGCCTGGATTTAGTTTTGAAAAATCCAAATCGTTTGGAATCACCTCACTCTTAAGGTCTACAACGTCACCAAGAGAAAAAGATACATTGGCTGACTCTGAAGGCAACATCTCCAGCGACATATAACTATTGGTTATCTCCAGAACTATTGCTTTTACCGTGTCACCAGTGTGATAAACAGGACTCTTCTGGGTATAGACTCTATGATAGAAACCGTAATCGTCCAAAAGTTTATAGTAGAAAGCCCCGGTGTTGTTGTCAATACATTCTTGGCAAATTCTGAATGAATAAACCTCTCCCTCGTCATAAACTTCCGCGAGCATATCAACATAGCTCTGCTCGAATAAAGGTGCGCCCCCCATAGACTCCCCCACATAAACGCAAGGTAGAGTCTCCCTCTCAATTGGCTGGTGAGGATACATCCTTACTCTATACTCCCGTCCCTCATATTCTACGATATAATTCTTTCTCCCATTGAAGTAATCAACACGATGGACCGGGAGGTCATAAACTGTGTCTTTCTGTAAAAACATCTTGCGTAACCTTAGGGGCGTATCAGCCTTTGAAGTCCTTGAGACAGTTGTGGAATGCGGAGTACATTTCGTCGGCATACTGGGCGAGGAAGGCGAAGATGGGGGTGCGGTCTTCGACTTCGAAGGGGTGGACTTCCTTTTCGACTTTGATGCGGCAGGTAACCTTGTCGTCGAGGCGTTCCCAGATGATAGGAGCGGAAATCTGCTTCTGGAGATCGTCCTTACAGGCGTATGCGTAGTCGAATACTTTCTTATTGAGTTCTTTGTTGCCGGAGTTGATGTAGACCTCATGGCGGACAAAGTCGTAACCAACTACTGCATTTACATTGACACCGTTAGAGACCCGAAGGGATTTGCCAATCCAGTTGTCGCCTACCGGGGAATTGCCGGCGTAGAGGCCGTCATGGTCCTTGCAGTACTGGATGAATTCAGCCCAAAATTGTTTGCGGCGCTGGTGACGGGGCTGTCCGTCATCAGGGCGAGTATTGGGCATCTCAGGAACAGCGGTAGCATACTCCTGAATTTCGGCATCGTCAAGGGTTTCGGAGATGTCTCGGAGGATGTTGAGAGCTTCGGCGGGGGTGATGTTGAAGAATTCTCTGCTGGGGCGGATGCGAAGGTCTGTGAGACGGTCGATGGTTTTGTGAACCAGCCGCTCCACCTCGGAGTACTTCACGGTCTTGAGGGTTGCATAGATCTCAAATGGCAGCGGAACCGCCGTATTGTCCAACTCCTTGGAGCGGACATTGACGGGTCTGGAGCTCTTACCGATCTTCACCCAGTCTTCCTTGAAACTGGGGTTAGTGAGAATGTAAACGTAGCCGGGTTCTTTGCTCATATCACTTTGCGTTTGTTCCTGTGAATACTTCCAAGAGGTGTTTAGTTGTTATAATCCAAAGTACCGTTCAAAGAAGTTCTGTATCTTCTCAATGACAGTCTTATTCTCCTGTCTACTCTTTAACACAGCGAATGGCATAAGCACATCCACAATAATAGTTTTGGAAGACTAAATTTCCTGAACCAGAGTAATAACAGCGAATTGGCATCATAGTATTGTTACCAGGGGAAGATGTCCAGTAATACCCACTACTGCCCCTTTCTTCAAATTTATAAGTGTTATTACCAGAGACATCTACTGATGATATTCCACCACATGCAGGCAAATAAAGGATTCTACCATTTATCCCAGAAACACTGGATCCATAATATGAAACACCATAAATCCCATCATCCTTTATGATTGCTGAATGGTGTGCACCTACATTTTCCATTTCAGTTTGGGATGCAATCCTCCATCCTCTTGGACAAGGGTCATATTGTGCCTTTTGGGGATTGACTTCAGATGTGTTTGACCAAAATGACATATTGAAATCACTTATCCATAAATGATATCTCCCTCTATATCCATAATAAACAGTTTTATCTTCAGCACCATTGCTTCCTTCCCATGACACTGGAGAATAGGTGGTATATGTAGTTTGATCATCCTGTTCATACCCTCCTTGTCCTGATTTTCTTCCCCACTGGTATAGTTTACCATATGGATAACCCTTGTCTCCTTCACTTGCCTTTTTATATCCAAGGTTTACAGGAGCCCAAGTTACTCCATCAATTTCAATACCCTTCCCATGGTTAATTCCATACTCATCAACATAATCAACACAGTATTTTTGTGTCAACAAGACTTCCTGTTTGACATTACTGTCCTTGTTTATTATTGTTGCAGTATAGGTTCTCTGGCTATTCCCTTCATTTTTGGACAATGTAAATGATAAGCCTGTCATACCAGATGAACCAGCAGGGACAGAGGCTGATATCCACTGAGGAAGGTCAGTTATCTCCCAGGGGCAGTTACTTGTCACTGTTAAACTTAAAGTCTCACCACTCCATTGATAATTTAAGGATTTAGTAGACAATGACACCTGAGTAACCTCTTGATTTACAATCACTCTTGTTGAAGATGCAGAGGTCTTGCTAACAATGGATATTTCACCAGTTCTTGTTGATGTTGTAGTATTTTTGGCAACATCAACAGTTATTGTCTTTGAACCTCTATTCCCATCATTAGAACTAACAGTAATCCATTCTTTCCCTGGTGTGCAGGTCCAATCACAATCAGAGGAAATGGTTATTGAAAACTTCCCACCATCCCAGTTGGATGATAAGGAGGTAGGAGAGACAGATAAATCAGAAGCTTTCTGGGTGAGAGAAAGTGTTGCACTTGCTGCTATCCCATCACAAATGAACTTCACAGATGAATTTCTGCTGGTTGACATTGGATTGGATGACAAAGTTATATCAACAAATGTGTCTCCTGGGTCTCCTGAAGCTGGTGCAATGGTTACCCAATTGTCACTGCATGAGGCAGACCAAGCACATTCTGATGTGACTTTTATTCTCTTTGTTTCTCCATCCCAGGTAGCATCTTTCCAATTAAATAAATCAAGTGAGATGGATGCAATAGACTGTGTAATGGTTATTTCTTTACAAACAGAGGAACTATTATCCTTAAAAACCACAGAAGATTGTCTTGTTGAAGTTGTCTGATTTTTATCTGTGGTGATTGAAATTGTATTATCCCCAGAAACACCATGAATAGATGAGCATTGTATCCAACTTGCAGAAGGGACAATATCAAACTCACAGTTAGAAGTTACTACTAAAGATTCAGATCCACCTTTCCAATCAAATGTCATAGATGATGAAGACAAGGCTATGTATGTCTTCATTTGGACAATTGTAATAGTCTTTGAGAGATTGTACTCCTGGTTGTAAAATCTAACCACTGCAGTTCTTTCGGGTTCACTCCCATTTGATTCAGCAGTTAGTGTCACAGCACACTTTCCAGGAGAAGCTTTATATTGAGATATCTTCACCCAGGGTTTATCACAAATAGACTCCCAACTGATTTCAGAATCAATGATAACATCTATTGACTCACCAGAAGATGCTGGGGTCCACTTGTCCCTTGAGATGCTGAATGAATAACCTTTTTGAGTGAGAGTCACTTGTTTGCTATGGTTTCCATCCATATCTGAAACAATGATTACCCCACTCCGACTTTCTTCTGATGGATTAATTTGGGCGGATACAGTTATTGAACTACTTTCAGTTGAGCCCAAATTGGGAGAAACAGTAAGCCATTGTTCCTGTGATTTAGCTTGCCATGGAATATTGGCTTTGAGTGAAAATTCCATAGAGCCTCCTTCACAAGGAATCTCCAAAGATTCAGGTATGGAGATATCAATGTTAGGCTGTTCTTCTTTTTTACAAGATGAAAACAAGACTATCACCAGAGAGAAAAGAAAAAGATACTGTTTCATACTGATAAATAAAAAGCTTATAATCCCTTGCTATATCCTCCAAATTTACAACTTTTTCTTCTTCATCCAAAACCCGCCGCCCCAAAACCGTCTCAATCCCTCATATATAGAAGAAAAACAACAAACAATCAGAAACCGCTCACTGGCTCGACCCTGGGGAAGGATAGTCGATGAAAGCTAAAGCCGATACCCCCAAGCCGCTCCACTCATGATGGAACTCTGGTCTTGAAGGTATCTCTGGTTGATGGAAGAGCGCCCGTTATGGATAAGCTTGCTATTGAGAGCTAAGCTGCGGGGCTCTTTTTTTTCTGCCAATTTTTCCGGGGTGATTCCACTGCCAATTTTAGTTTCATTCTTATATCCCTATATAGAGAGGAGAAAAAAATGGTAGTGTTGGTAGTGTTGTAATCCTCCCGGAGATTGCCCTGGAAGGGGAATCTCGATAAGCCTCAATGCCTTATATAGTGTAGGGAGAGTTCATGGCACCATCTCTATCTGTTGCTTGCCGCCTTGTCTTGGTGGAATTATCTTTGGTGCCATAACCTCCCTCCAATAGCCCACGTCCAGAAGTTGATTGTGGGCTTTTTCTTTTTTGTCTTGGAAGGGAACGATATACGGGAATTTGTTTCACAATTGTCTGATAACCTTGCACGGGTTGCCGACTGCAACAACGTTTGCCGGGATATCCTTGGTTACGACGGAACCGGCTCCGATTGTGGTATTATTTCCGATGGTCACTCCAGGAAGGATGGTCACGCTGCCGCCAATCCATACATTGTTACCGATGGTCACGGGCTCGGCCCATTCCCTACGACTGTTTCGTTCAACCGGATCCGTGCTGTGGCAAGCCGTGTAAATGCTGACATTTGGGCCGATAAAGCAGTCGTCCCCGATGGTCACAGGAGCCTCGTCCAACACCGTGAAATTGAAATTGGCGAAGAAACGCTTGCCGACACTGATTTGTTTGCCATAATCGCAGTAGAACGGCTGATTGATACAGATATGATCGTCTCCGATATGGCCCAGCAGATTTCTTAGAATGGAAAGCAATTCCTCTGTCTGCGAAGGCATCACGGAGTTGTATCTGTGAATCACATCCTTTGTAGCATTCAACTCTCTTAAAAGCTGTAAATCAACCGCAGAATAAAGGAGTCCGGATTGCATCAGTTCCTTTTCAGTCATTGGATTAATACGAATTTGAATTTATTTATTTCGTTTTCTATAGACAAGATATCTGCTGATAGCTAGAATCGCATATAGAATTAACGCGGCTATAGCATACCACCAAATGGATTCAAGAGTGCCACGCCTCCAATCAGGAAATGCGTTAAGGCCAGATATTATGGCCGCTGTAATCGCCGGGTAAAGTAAATAATCTTTTCGATCTGCGTCCATTCGAATTCCGATTTTTAGGTTTGTTATTCTTTAGCGAAGAAGTATACCGCCACGGTAGGTAGAATGACCAAAAGAATCAGTGTGATCTCTACCAGGGCGTATGACCCGAAGCGGTCAACCAGTGTCTGGAATTTCAGGATCCCGTCAACCAGAAGGACCAGGAGCGCGAACCAGCAGACACCGAA
>OCTX012189043.1_pt1 | contig 12099 bp, 11 predicted proteins | sample 1539691 | NCBI WGS metagenome assembly OCTX01 (sample SAMN02144231, study PRJEB22623) | gut metagenome | biome: sheep rumen | host: Ovis aries | place: New Zealand
AAGGGCGGTACTGAGTACAGCCTCTATCTCGAATACCAGTTAGGCTATAATCGTGAGAATGGAGCCTCTATTCGTAAGAAAGAGACTCTTTCCCTATATTTGAAAGCGAATCCACGTACTCCTGTAGAACGTCAGCAGAACAAAGAGACACTTGCATTGGCAAAGAAGATCCAGTTCGAGCGTTCCCAAGAACTGCTTGACAATAAAGAGGGCTATCGTCTGAAAAAGAAGGATGCTATCAATCTGTTGGACTACTTCGAGCAGTTTGCCAAAACGGCAAATGTGGCAGATAGGTTAGTGCTTGTTGGGGCTTTGAACAACTTCAAGGACTTTTTGGGAAAGAAATATCCTCAATATGCCAACTGGATTGAGGCCAAGAATTTGAGTAGTGAAATGATGCAGAAGTTTGTCGACTACTTGGTTGAGAATCATAAAGGGCAAGGTGCTGAGACATATTATAAGCGGTTTAAGCGCATGATAAACTATGCCGTTGAAAATGAGGTGATAGCCAAGAGTCCCTGCAAAGGTATTACGACTCCAAAGACGGATGATATTCTGGCGAAGGACATTTTGAGTGAGCAGGAGTTGCAGAAATTGTTTGCTACTCACTATGCTGGCGAGAATCCCGAAATAAGAAGGGCATTTGCTATGACCTGCTTATCAGGCATCCGGCATTGTGATATCGTGACACTTACCTATAGCGAAGTTGACTATAGCAACAAGATACTGAAGTTCCGCCAGAACAAGACAAAGAAGCATAGTAGCAGCAGCGGTGTGACAATTCCGCTCAACGACACCTTGCTAAATATAATAGGTATAAAGGCTCCTGATGCCAAGGATGATTACATCTTTCACCTACCATCAGACACCATGTGCCTGAAGGCATTGAGGCATTGGACCAAGAAGGCTGGAATAGATAAGCACATAACCTGGCATTGTGGAAGGCATAGTTTCGGCACACAGTTGCTGAATAACGGTGCCAATATCAAAGTGGTAAGCAGTCTGTTAGGTCATAGTAGCCTACGATTCACAGAAATCTATGTCCGTGCTGTCGATGAAGAAAAGAAGAAGGCAATCAACAGTATGCCAAGTATTGACATACTCTGAACTTATCTTTTTCCCTTAAAGTAAATATCAACCTTAAGGGAAAAGAAAAGTTTAGTTTGTGTTGCGTATATATAGCAAAGAGACGTACTAAACTCAAAATATTTATATTATTCTTGGCAAAAGCATTGTTGATTCAGAAAAATATCGTAACTTTGCGCCAAGAAATAGAAAAGGAGATACAACAATGGCAACAGCAATTAAAGCAATCCCCACGCTGAAAGGCAAGGAAGCACGAGAATTTCTTCGTCGTGCAGAGGAAGCCGAGCGTGACTTTAAGGGAAACAAGAACAAGGATCAGCATCCTTTCTGTGTAATGGCTCATGAGATACTGAGCAAAGCAGGGATGTTGTAATACACGTATGTGCTTATATGTCTTTCTTGATTGAGCAATGCACATTCTTTGAACTGACAGAGGACGTTCTCGCCACCTGTCAGCCTTTTTCTTGTGGCAATGCAGATCTGGACGATTTCTTTCTGAATGATGCTACGCGCTATGCCCACTTTTTGATGGGCAAGACATATTGCTTTCGCCTGAATAGCGACCCGTCAAAGATTGTCTGTGCCTTGACGGTTTCCAATGACAGTATCCGAATCTACGATCTCCCTCGTAGCCGACGTGACTACATGAAGAGCCTTACCCATCATGAGAAACCACTACGTCGTTATCCCGGAGTATTGATAGGTCGTCTTGGTGTCAGCAGCGAGTTCGCGGGGCAGGGGATAGGTAGTGAAGCCCTTGATTTTGTTAAGGGTTGGTTCTACTCCAGCAGCAACAAGACTGGTTGCCGCTTTGTAATTGTTGATGCTGTCAACGAGCCCCAAGTCCTTTCATTCTACGAAAAGAATGATTTCCGCCCTCTATTCCCTACAGAAGAACAGGAATTTGCCTATACCATGGGAAAGAAAGATACTCCCGTCAAATTGGACACTCGTTTGATGTACTTTGATTTGCTAAAGTTGCGACAAAATGATTAACCTTACTTTGAGTTATTCTAATCAATATGAAACTAAATCAAACTTCGCCTCTCTGTTATCATCAGTAACAAACCTATAGTGATAAATAGGGATGTCATCCATTTCTTCTACTCCATCTAAGACATATTGCGCAGTATATAAAACATCTTTCTCTCCATTTTCTTCATATCGGAACTGGAGCAATGGAGATTCGTTATCACCACTCTCTATCCTAACTGGTACTACTTTCCAGACTTCCTTAATTCTACCTATTGCGTCGCAGAAATCATAATAATTGTTATGATGTGCAAACCTTTCAAGATTATCAATGTCGTTTTGATATTTGTAGCTCATGGCAATACGTCCTCTTAACGCATAGGAGTCACTAAATAAAGGTTCATAATAGGTTGAAACATTTAGCTTTTGTTCTTTGATTTCATTCTCAACACAGGTCCAATACTTATATGGTAGTTTTATATGGTCACAATATTTTCTAATGAATTGTAATGTAATTGGAACTGTTATTTCGTCGTATGAATCACTGGCTCTATTCAGAAGGTTATTATCAGTTGTTTCGTCACTTTCTTCCTTAATCTTCCAAACACCTTCTCCTTCATCTTCGAAATAAAGATAACAATCAGGATGGACTTTCGATTTCCCATTAGAAAGTGTATGTTTCTCAAAATCACATACGACAAGTTTATCCGAAATTCTTGTAACTTGAATATTGGTACTTTCCTGCTGATAATTTGTTTTCTTTACTGCTTTCTGTTTTGTCTGAGCAGCCTTTGTTCCACTCATTTGTATTCCATAAAAATACACAGTCTCAGCGTAAGGGCAGTTCGAACCATTGTCAAATTGATTGTTGTTATGCATCTCATCCCATTTCTTTACGAGTTCAACAAAGGATGTTTCTTTTTCAGGAGTTAACTCTACATTATTAACTTTAGATGATTCAGGGTTATGTGAGTAAAAATACCAACCAAGAGCAAGTAATGCAACAATTACAATGCCAACAATGATATACCACCATTTCCTATCTTTTTCTTCTTCCCATTCGTTGGCAATTACTTCGTTTTGTGGAGGAGGAACAACCTGAGAATTTTTAACAGGAGGAAATTTCTGTGAATCAAGCCTTGTCCCGCATTTCGAGCAGTACGTACTATCATTCTCTACTTCAGCCCCACATTGAGGACACATTCCGCTTTGGGGTTCAATTTTCTTACCACAATTCGTACAAAACTGTGAATCTTCATCTAGTGGAGTACCACAAAATTTACAATTCTTCATTTTAATACAATTAATTATCATAAATAGTTTGTTACATCAAAATCTTGTAACTCCAATGAATATGATGCACGTGACGGATGCCGAGGGTAACCCTTTTTGGTCAATTCCCCAATTTGTTTCCATTTAGGACATAACGGTTGAAGTATTGCCACAATGTCTCTCAAGCACTTCTTCAAATATGGTGTAGCAGTAATTGAATTACCGAATGCGAAAAGTACGACAGGATGGCTATTGTAGCCCATCAATTCTTTTATCTCAACTAGATTCCTTTGATGTAATTTCTCATCTATCACTTTGGGCAGATTATGAGGATTTTTACTTCGCAAAGGATATAGGTTCATCATAGCAAAACCGTCAAAGCCATAAATTTCTGCAAATCGGATAATCTTTCGCATTGTTGGATCAGCTTTTTTGTCAGTTGCTGTACTTGGATTCACACCAAACACATATAGCATTTTATTCCCCTGGTTTTCCAGAGAATAACGGACATTATCTGCATCAGATCTCATTGTAGTGTCATTATAGTCTATAATTTTTTGTCTATTTTTCCATTCCATCTTAGATAATGTGTTGAAATGATAGTCATTTGGGCTTTATTATATGGGGATACTTCTTTCTCTAATTTATCAAAAGCATCTTTCTCTATCTCATAACTAATATATGTATCATTTTGTTTGTGCAAGGCAACTATCATTGGATAATAAATAGCACCTTTTTTCTTGGCTCCTGGTATACAGAGCAGCAATTCTGATAAATCTTGTGAGTACCATATCCCAATAATTTGCTCAGTTTCATGCGATGTGTCCCAATCCCATCGATATCGGCATACTCTTTTTTCTGGCATATTTGCAATATAACACGACTTTCCTTTCTTCTCTATAAATTCTATTGTTGTTCCATTTACTTTACAATCACGGATTTTATTTTCAAAACCATATAATTTCATATTGTATGTTGCAGAATTATAATCATAAGACGCTGTAATATGTTTTTGGAGTAATTCTTTCTCTATAATTATATCCATTTCTTTATATTGCAGTTCTTTGGCTGTCAAAGAATCTTCGACTTGTTTTTTTCGTACAGCTTCTTCTATCTCTCTTATTTGGATTGAATCCGAATAGTGTTTATATAAATTCAGCATATACAGATTCCTTTCATTCAATTTCTTATTATTATCGATAATTTTAGTATAGTCGTTTGGAGACGAAGCATAACCAATAATTCGTTCTTGCCACGAAACTAATTTCCCATTCTTGTATTCTAGTTTGCGAATCCAATTACCGTTTTTATCATACTTATAATCTCTTGTAATCAAAATATCCTCTCCTTGCCCCAAGAAATTTCTTACCTTGTATGTTTCATTGATTACATTGCCATTCTCGTCATATGTGAAAATTGTTTCAGACTTCTGTAATCCGCCGCCAGTTTTAATGATCTCTTTGATAGGATTTCCTTTTCTATTTAACACTTCGTTGATAATACTAATAGGTGTTTTATAATCATTAAAACTACTATAATAATTTATAGTCTTACTCGTTCCGCTAATAATTTCCTCTTTTTGTATATTGTTTTTGCTCCAATATACAATTTTTACTTCTGTTGCAGTTCTTGTAAATACTATTTTTTGAATTTTACTTTTATTTCTATCGAACTTATTAATTTCCTTTATATGTCCGTTACCATCATAATCGTATTTATACAAATAGTATTCTGTTGTATCATTAAAATTAAATACATGACCACCAATTGTGCGTTTATTACTCGCAACATTTATTTTCATTTCTTCTGTTACATTATTATGATTGTCATAATTGTATCTTTTATATACTTTTTGATTGTATAGCGAATCAATATAAACATTGCCATTTTGAAGGAAATATGTATATGTTTCATTCAAGAGTGATCCTCGTTTTAGTTCGCCAAACTCAAAAACAAAAGAATACTCTTTAACGCCAATACAGTAGATGTCACCATTTAAATTTAAATCCTTTCTGTTATAATTAGCAGCATCAATCAAACCACATGAAATAGTCAAGAACGTGATTAAAAGGATTATTTGAAGAAACTTATTCATATATCAAATGCTTTTACTTCACTACAATATACATAAGAACTTAAACATGCGAGTAAAGTTTAGATTCTATTTAAGAGTTCTTTATTTGTTATATCGCTTGTGGAAACCATAGGTTCTGTCAATTCATAATAACCTTGGAGGGATTCGTCCGTATCTGAGCCATTGAAAAGTTCCTTTTCAACAACTTTTCCCCCTTTATATTCATATTTAAACCGGGCAATTGCTCCCATATGACTATAATCTAGTATTATATAGTCACCTCCCATGTAAAAAGTATGATGAGCAGGGTGACCTGCATTCCCCTTATATAACAATTCCAATTGACCATCTGAAACAGTGTAAACATACAGAAGATGGAAAAATTCTCCACTCCAATCCGTTACTTCAAGCCATAATTCTGGTATCTTGTCCCCAGTTATATCATACAAGAAATAGCATTCGTCCATATAATCATCCGATTCTCTATTATGAACAAATCTGTCTAACAATTGTGAATAGGTTACGATACATCGTACTTTGTCTTCTGCGTTAGAATAAACAGCTTCATGGTCACTAATCTTTTCATCTTCTATTAAATCGCTTTCGCTTGTGACTATAGCAGTAAAGGGCATACTCTTTCCTCGTGAGTTTGTAAAAGTGCCTGAATACAAATCATCTCTAAGGATGCCTTCATATGTTCCATATTCAATATTATTGTTGTATTCATGCAAAACCAAATTGCCATTTTCGTCTATTGTACCCTTAATTGATAAGGTGTCCTTCACTTTCTGTTTATCGTAATGTTCTGTTCCTTCAACATCGTTACCCTTAAATTGAAGTTTCATAGAGAATCCTATTGTTTCATTTATATTTCCCTTTAATGCAATAGGTTCTCTTTCAACATTGGAGGGTGAAATGTTTTTATTGTTGTGCATAAAAAGGTAATAACCGCCAAAGACTAATATAACAGCAACTATAATTCCTCCTATGATATACCACCACTTCCTATCTTTTTCTTCCTCCCATTCATACACGATTTCTTCTTCTGCTTCTTGTGAAGGAGTTGCAGAAACAGCTACTTGTGGAGTATTCACGGGAGAAATCGCCTGTACATCAAGTTTCATACCACATTTTGCACAGAATGCACTGTCATCCTCAACTTCAGCTCCACATCGAGGACACGTTTTTCCTTGTAATTCGATCTTCTTGCCACAATTCGCACAGAATTGCGAATCATCATCTAGAGGAGCACCGCAATACTTACATTTTTTCATAGTTGATATGTTATTTGTTGATGAAAGTATCTAAGGCATTAATAATCGTACCCCACGTGAAAATGATAACAAATATGATGATAAGAGAGAGTACAAGACCTGCAATAGCCATTCCACGTGGAGATTTGAACAAGCCTATTAGGGAAAAAATGAGACCCAAAAACCAAAGAATCAAGTTCACAATTGGAATCCAGCAGAAGACAAGTCCTAATAATGCTATAATAAATCCTGCTATACCAATGCTATTTGAGCGGCTACCTTCAACAACAACAGTTGTCGTATTGTTGGTTAAAACATTGGGATTAGTAACAGGTTGGGGCTGTTGATATACATTGGCTACATAGGGTTGTAATACAGGTTGTTGTACCATCTGAACTGGCGGTTGTTGGACGTGTACTTTACCCTGAGGTTTTCCGCACGAAGAGCAAAATGCAGCATAGGGTTGCAACTCCTTACCACAATATTTGCAGAATTTTTTGTTAAACTGGGTTTCTGCGGGAGAAACAACTTCAGAAATTGCATCTTCAACTTTATTTCCTTCGAAATCAGCCATATTGCATTAATTCTTTTCGCCCTCCAGCCACCCCCAAGGGCATTTTGATTTTAGAAGCGTGGAGCTGATTAACCACGTCTTCTAATGGAGGTCGTGAGAATTACCCTGATATGTAGATGCAGTAACCAGTCCACGCTATAAGCGCGAACCGTTATCACTGTCCTTGCATATCATAGAAGTTTCTCACGTTTCCATTAGCAAGTCGAGCATAACGCTTCGTTGTTTCAACATGTCTTGTGTTCCTATCAAAACACGTTGCAAATATAGGCATTATTCTTGAATTTTGTGTCTAAAAACACAAAAAAGTGAAAGAAACGGCACCAAATGATGCCGTTTTAATACAATTAGAGGTGAAATCCGCGATGTTTTGACGTTTTTTGCTCTTCACTCAGTCTTTCTTGCTTGCTGCGTTCTAACTGCTGCTGAATCCATTGAACTATAGGAAACTGCTCCACTGTGAGTTGCAGTTTGTCTTTAGCAGTTCTAACAACTTTGGCAGTTACGCTCTCGGCCCAGACCTTGGCACTTCGTTTGTTTTCTTGCAAATAACCTCTGAATTTCAGCGCCTGACCATGAACCAGTTTATCAGTTTGTTCTTCACTAAACCCATGCATGAGACATTCGCTTTCAACTCTAAGATATTCACCAACAAGAGGGAACCAACGGAGTATCTTGTCTATGGTACGTTGTTTCTCATTGATGGTTTTCTGCATCTGCAACTTGGTATAACGAATATCTTCAGCATGCCACTCTTTCTGTTTCTCAGCTTCAGATTGGAGTTTCTTAATCTGGTCGTCACGATTAGTGATTTCTCCTTGTAGTCGCTCGTTCTCCTTCTCCAGTTTGCTGATCTTGTTACTGCCAAGAAAAGAATTAAGCCCTTTAAGGGCGACATTGGCAGTCTTGGCCGCAGTGTTCTTTAGCTCTTCCGTCTTTTTCTCAGCCTTGACCTTGGCCAGTTCCTTTTCCTCATGTTCTTTCCGTTTCAAAAGCTCGTCTACGTCTTCCTGAAGGCTCTTGCCCTGCAGCATCAGTGAACGGTAGTACTCATGTGTAGAGATATGCTGGGCCTCTGAACCGTCAACACCTCGTTGAAGTCCATACTTCTGCATGGCGGCAGCGTAGGTGTTCTGATAGTTTTTCAACTTTGTTCGGCTCATCACATCATCAGCACAGAGTCTTGGAGCTGGTGCCTTTTTGCGATAGGTGCGCTTCACTTCCTCTTCTTTCTTTTTGCGCTTGCGCTCTGTCTCTACTATTGGAATGACAGTCGCATGCAGATGGGGTGTGCTCTCGTCCATGTGGAGCACTACCGATACGACATTGTCTATTCCATAAGTCATTTGGAGCCAGTCGATGTTATCCTGGCACCATTCATCAAGCCTGCCGTCCTTTTCTATCTGCACCATGTCCTCATGGGTGCCAGTCAGAAGGATGCGGATGGCTTGTACCTGGTTCTTGCCTATCTTGCGTTTCAGCCCAGCCGTATCAAGGCGGTGCTGGATGGCCTGAGTACGAGAGGCCACACCTTCGGGGAACTCTATCAGTTCACGGTTTAGGTGTGTCCTCATCGGATCGGCATTCTTGGGATGGATGGTTCTTTCGATGTGTGCCGACATTCCACTGTCAGCACCTTTGGCTTTGTCTAAGTGTAGTACTGCGTAGCCCATTTTTCTTGTTCGTTTTACGGGGTTATTGTTTCTATGATTATTCGCTTGCGTCGGCTTTGCCTTGGGAAGCAGGGAGTCCAGAGGGGTGCAGCCCCTTGGCTTATTGGGAATTTTTAGCGTTACCGTGTAATGCGGCTCGAAAAATTCCCTAATAAGCTACGGTATTTTCATTTGGGAAATACCGTTGGGGCTGCGCAGCATAGTCTTCCGGCACTTGGTTTACATTATTCCATCATATATACGCCCTGGGCTAAACTATACTTCTTGTCCCTCTTGACGATATAGCCATTAGCCATCAGCCATTTGTTGAGTGCAACGATGGTATTGCGGCCACGGGAATAGCCTATAGATGCGTAGGCATCGATTAGGGATGATAGCAGTTGGTTATATCCTTGTGGCTCACGATTGGCAAAAGCCTTAGCCAAAGCTTGGCGGTGTTCGTCTTCAGACAATTCAATCAGAGACTGGCGCTTCGCATCCTTCTTGTCAAAATCATAGTCGCCCACCAATTCTGGCAGAGACTCGGCATTGATACGGAAGGCAAAGGGTTCAAATTCCTTATCACGGATATGCATTGCCTTGACCTCGCTGATGTTGGGATCAGTCTGGCTCTTGGTCACCTGTAGTACGGTCTCTGCCTTGTTGTTCAGTTCTGTGCCGATATGTCCGCGAGTGTTATCATCACCCTTGTTCAAGTGTAGTACAGTATGGATATGTAGATTGTACTGGCTCGACCATTGCATCAGCAGATTGATAATCTCTGTGGATTCCGTAGGATTGTTGATGTCATACATCAGGTCACGGATGCCATCAATCACTACCAGGCCAATGCCTTTCATCTTATAGAGCATATAGTCTATGATGGTACGACGCTGCTCTGGTGATTGTTCACGAAGAGCCACGAATATGAGATTAAGACAGTCTTGGTCTGTAGGCAATCCCGCAAGTCGGAGAATGCGCTTCATCACCTTCTGGCAGTGATACTTGCTCTGCTCAGTATCGATGTAAAGCACCTTTCGCTTGTCTTCAGGGAAAGCCGCTGTGTAGCGTAGCACCTCATTATTGGAGAGTGCTGCCGCTACGATTGCAGAGACATTGAAGGTCTTCTTGCTCTTGGCTTTACCTGTTGATGCGCTGAAGTTGCCCAAGGTGCCGATAGTGGAACCGTTCACCTGAAGAATCTCTGGCGGAACGGCATACTCATCTGTTGCCTTCAGACGGATAGACTGCCAGATAACACTAAACTCACTCTTAGTCAGTCCATGCTCACGGACTTCATTAGTGGCTGTGGGAGCCATATTATTAGTTTCAGTTCCTTCCATAACCTTACTTTTGGTGAGTCATAATATAGTGGCTTGCCTCCTGGCTAATCTGCGCCTGAGTCTTGACGGGATTCTGACGAAGCCATGCTTCAAGCGCGTCCTTCTCGAAGTAGATCATCTTCCCCTGAGGCTTATAGTGGGGAATCTGTTGAGCCGAAGTCAACTTATATAGATAGCTCTTCGACAGGTTAAGGTACTTGCTGGCTTCATCGAAACTCAGCACATTCTTAGTCGCATAAACGAGGGCTTCAAGTTCCTCGATTCTTTCTTCAATACTTTTTTTATCACTCATAATTCTCTAAAAGTTTAATTTGACAATAGGAGTGTGCACCCTCCGAAATTCTGAATTCGAGGGCAAAAGTACTGGTTGAAAGATTGTGTGTCAAGGATATTGCTTAAGGTCTTAACCTATTCTCAACCTTTTTGCCTATCCTTTACTTTGTTGACAATACTCAATGTTTTTTCAGATCTTTGATGTAAGTCTCTAATTTAATGTAACTTGTTGACTTATCCATATCTTGCACTTTATTGGTTGCAGTGGATAAGTCGTTTTGATTCAGGAAATCATCTTTCTGTGAAGATTTGAACAGCATGTTTCTTGCGATAACGGCTTGCCAATCCTCTGTGATGTATTCTCTACGGGAAAGTTGATCAAACAAATGAGCCAACAGGCGGTTGTTCTTTGATTTGAGTATGACAGTAGGGGAACAATTAAAGATGGACTTTATCTGTTCTGTCGTAATATTCTCTTCACGGAATATGTGTAGTTCGTTGATGATGCTCGTCAAATGTTCCAACTGGGTATCAGTCAAAACATGCTCAAACGTGGGTAAGGTTGGGGGCGTATCAGGTGGGGCTACTGGTGGAGTGGTGCCAGTGGCTCCTTTCGTCGCATCCTGTCCTTTCTTGGTTTGGTCTTTTCTTTCCGCGAGTTTCTGTTCAATATCGGCGATGAAGGCATCTGCCTCTGCTTCTTTTTGTTCCCTTTCTCTCCATCTTTTCCTGTCCTGATCTATTTCTATGAGCAACTGATGCTTCTTTTTGTCTTCAAGAAGGAACTTGATGTATCGTTCATAGAGTACCACCTTATATATATAAGAGAAGTAGGGATTCTCTTCGTCATAGATGGTATTGTCTTTCTTGAAAGCTATGATGTCTGCTTTCAGGGGATTTCTATACCACTTATCAACGTTCTTCAGGCCAATGTTTTCAATAAACAGGCTGTCCCAGATGAAATCAGGCTTATCAAGGGCATCCTTGATGTGCTTCACATGAGGGCAGTCAACGTAGGTGTCAGTTAAGATTTCTACTGCTTTTGCGTATTCTTCCTCTTCCAACTTAACCATATACTCATCTGATGCGCCCTCTGCAGTTCGCTCCAGACGTTCTTCAAAAGCGTCAAGTGCTACTTTGACAAAAGCGTTAATCACCTTCTCTTTCTCGTTTATGACGGGTTCCCAACAATTTTGTATGTCCTGTGTATCCATTATCCTGTATTTAATCTTTTCGGAGTGCAAAGGTACTCAAAATATGATAGAATAAAGATAATCAAGAGAAAAAGAATGAAAGATTAACAGTTTGCTCGTTTTCTTTTTCTTGGTTAAGATTAACGCCTTATTAACACCTTTAGGAAGCAAAATCCCCTGCAAATCATTGATTTACAGGGGATTCGGAATAATTCTTCGTAGTCGATAGGGGAATCGAACCCCTATGCCAAGATTGAGAATCTTGTATCCTAACCATTAGATGAATCGACCGCTCTGCATTCTCTTGGAGCAAGACCCCTCGGTTGCGGAAGGAGGGGGATTCGAACCCCCGGTACGGGAACCCGTACGGCAGTTTAGCAAACTGCTGGTTTCAGCCACTCACCCATCCT
>OCTX012289961.1_pt1 | contig 12099 bp, 8 predicted proteins | sample 1539691 | NCBI WGS metagenome assembly OCTX01 (sample SAMN02144231, study PRJEB22623) | gut metagenome | biome: sheep rumen | host: Ovis aries | place: New Zealand
CATCGTAATCATTAATGAATTGGATCGATTTCATTAATGAACAGGAAAAAAGACACTAATCTGAGAAAAGGAAATCATCATAGTGTGCAAAAATTACTTCTTAACTTTTCAAAAGCCAATAGCTAAGGTCTATAACCTATAACCTATAACCTATAACCTATTATCTAAACAAATCTGTGGAAATGCAGCAAATAAATTAAGAGCTTGAATGGTTTCATCTATTAACTTTGTCTTCACAAAATTCTTCGTGTGCACATCATCTATCACCTCTCCAAGACCCTGCATCAGTAACTTCGGACTGCTTTCGCTAACACGCTTCGCACACCATTCTGCATATTCAGTAACAGATTTTCCTGTTCGCTGACGTATAATGTTTTCGTTGATATTAGCACGCAATTTATTTAGAAAGAACCATACATCAAATATATCCCTCGGCGAAAGCCTCTCACCCATCGCACATAATTTGTGGGCAAACATATCAGGAATGGTCAATACCCTTATGTCAGTACCAGCCAACATTCTTGTTTCGTAGTGATTGTCATACTGCCGATTTGAAATCTCCACTTTCAACATTCTCTCTCCCTTGCCATAGTTAAGTACCAATATAGGACCATAGAGTTTCTTTGCCTCGTCATCGATGGAGCCATATTGCACTAGAATACGACGAATTTTCTCATAGACAACATCCTGCATACTTTCGTCTATGAGATTGAAGTCGAGATCAGTTGAAAACCTTGGCAGATTGTGAAAGAACATAAGTGCTGTTCCGCCCTTAAATCCCAAGGCATTACATAATTCCTTATCCTTAAATATCTGACTCAGAATCTGCGCCATATATAGCTTATGTTTCTGCTTGTCCATATAATTATCCCATTTAATCTTAAACACTTAAACACTTAAACTAACTTTAGCCCTTAACCATCACTAAAGCTTCCTTCACACGCTCATTCAGTTTTGCAGAACGATAAAACGGCAAAAGCTCACGGATACGCTTCTTCGAGAGCGGACGCAAATTATCGAAATAACAATTGCCAGCACTTAAATACATCATATCCAAGAAAGCACGTTCAGGACAAGCAATAGCGATGTTGTCACGTTGCTCAATGCCCTCCATGCCTATCCACAACTCCGGATTTATCTTACGATACTGATACGCCCTTCCCTCCACATCAATTGTCCTGCTCAGATAGCTAACGCACGTAATGCTCTCATCCCACTGGAATACAACTCCTACACGTTGCAAAACATATTCCAACGAGATGTACGACGGACGGTACAGGAGACAAGCCATTTCCTGCTCCTCATATTTCAGCTTGGTGTATATACCCTTTCGCGGATTGAGTATCTTGCCTTCGCTGGCATAATAATGCAACGATTTCGTAATCTTTTTACCTTCCTGAAGTCCAGACATCACCATCAAAGACTGTATTGTAAATACCGTCCTTGGACTATTCAGAATCGTCTGCAAAAGATTTATCTGTGAACTCATAATCCTATTTTTTTGTACTTTCAGTTCACAAAAGTGCAAACATTTTTCGATACTTCCAAAGATTTTTGCAATTATTTTTCATTCTTTATTCCCTCACCTAACCTCTAACCACTAACCGTTAACCTTTAACCGTTATTAGGTCAATAACCTTTAACCAATAAGCAATAACCATTTATGCATTATTATCTACGATTTCTTTCAGGTCGGCAATGACATTATCCAGATCAGAATATACCTTCTGCAGTTGTCCTAAAGTCTCTTCCAGTTTCTGTAGTCTTTTGTAGTTCATGTTTTACTTCATAGAATTTATCTCGTCAAGCATGGTGTCATAATCTGTTACATTATGATAGCGGACTTTGCTTGTGGAGATATTATTGAAGAGTTTCTTGGCACAATCTATCTTTGCTTTCTCTACACCCTTCAGCTGCATAGAATCCATAGAGCCTTTTGTCTCAGCAATAAAGTAGATGTGCTTCACTCCCATATTATCGTTGAAGGCAATAGCCCAGTCTGGAGCATAATTGCCTACAGGAGTAGGAATCTGGAAACTGCGAGGCAAACGGGCATACACACATACCTCATCTGCTTTATCCAAATCTTCTGCAAACTTACGTTCTCCGTCGCTATCTGTAAACACATAGTCGAGAATGTGTTTCTTAGCCTGATAAGCCTTATCAACAGTCTGACGGCTCTTTTCCTGGGTAAAGATATCTGTATCGTATGTTTGTTCTGTTTGGTTATAACAGATATGTTCTACAATCATCGTAGCCTTCTGTTCCTTGATGAGTTTTACTACATTACGGATAAACTCCTCCGGATTATTCTTGAACAACTGCAAACGTGCAGGCAGAATACCTTTAAGAATGCGAACTACAGTTTTTCTAGTCAAAGTGGCTCCTCGTGCAATATCACCTACCAAGTCATACGGAACTGTTGAAGTAGAAACTTCTCTCAGGGTTTGTCTGCTTGTGGTTTGTTTGCCTGTAAAGTCCAACTCATCATCACCTTGTTCGCCTGTAGTTACTACATATTTCATCTGAGTAACCGTCAGGTCTTTGTTTATCGCCTCGACAGACTTCTTTATCAGTTCCTCACTATCATAATGAACAGTATAGACATACTGATGATTTATCTCCTTCCAGAGTCGCTTAAACTCTTCCTTTGAGGCATTATCATTCAGTTTTTCGTTTACCACCTCTGCTGTTTCATTACCATTCTCAATCATACCCTCCAGAGCAGCTGGGTCGAAGATACCTTGAATCAGTCTGTGAACCTGTTCGCTTATAGGTTCCAGTTTCTTGCCGAGTGGAGCCAAAGTGCCTTGTTCCATATCTTTATGATATGATGGCAAGATATTTCCTTTAATATCTGTATATTCATTATTATACAGATAGCCGACTATACTGTTTGCTTCCATCTCATTTATAGTATAGCGTTCTGAACCCACCATGAATGACTTGCCTCTGAAGTATTCCATAGTAGCCAAAGTAGGACGTTCGCGAAGAGCCTCGCGAGTATCTTTCTGCAAGTCATCTACGAAAGTACTGTAACTCTCATTTGCTATCACAGTCAATTTGTTGATGTCATGTACTGCATCACCCAAACGTTCTGCATCCATGCGGTTTCCTTGCTGGTCAACACATATACGAAGTCCTCTACCCACTTCCTGACGCTTTGCAGTAGCACTATTAGCATGACGAAGTGTGCATATCTGGAACACATTCGGATTATCCCATCCTTCTCTCAGAGCTGAATGTGAGAAGATAAAACGAGTAGGTTCATTAAACGACAACAGCCTTTCCTTATCCTTCAGAATAAGGTCGTAGGCAGATATATCATCAGAGATGTCACTTCCACGTTTCACCTCACTATTTTTCACTTTACCTTTTCCATCAATTGAAAAATACCCATTATGTACTTGCTCAACGGAGAACTGCTTCAAATACTTCTGATAGTCATCTTCAAAGAGTGACAGATTTTCGTTTAGATAGCAAATATATTCCTGTTCGAAAATCTTCCACAGATTACCTTCTACCACTTCGCCACTTTCATCATAACTCTTGTAGTTTGCAACCTCATCTATGAAGAAAAGCGAAAGAGTCTTGATGCCTTGTTGGAACAACTGCCTTTCCTTCTCAAAGTGACTCTTTATCGTTTCACGAATCTGCACCTGTTGAAGAGTCTTTTCGCTTACATCACCCATCACCTCACCAGCTCTTATCTTATCGCCATTACGGAAATATACAGTATTGGTATTTGCATTTATTTCTGTTATTATAAACTCCTTATAGGCAGGCAGCTTCGAAGCATCATAGAGTGAATCTCCCTGAGAGAACTTCATAGTTTGTCTCCTTGCCTGATTTGCGCCTTGCACCTCAATCTCCAACTTTACTTGTGGAGCCTTTGATGGTGAGAGTATTATGCTGTCAAAATAGACATAAGCCTGATTACCCAAGAGATTCTGAACAGTAATACCCTTTACCTGAATCTTTTTCACCAGTCGCTGTTTGAAGGCATCATAAGCATCAAGTGCATAGATGCAGTTGTGCGAAGTCTTATGGGTTGCCGAATAGTTCAGAACGAACAGCGGTTTGAAATTCTTCAATGCTTTCTGAGTTGCAGCACCTTCCATCTTCTGCGGTTCATCCATAATGACTACAGGTCTGTTTGCAGCTATTACATCAATAGGACGACGACTTTGGAAATCATCTCGTTTAGTGTACATAATCAGGCTGACCTTATTCTTCGAATCCTCCTTGAAGTCTCGCGCAAAAGCCTGAGTATTGATAATCATCACATTGATGCTTGCATCACTACTGAACGAATCAATCTGCGTCAGGTTCGAACTATTGTAAACGAAGTATCTCGCTTTCTTCTGATACAATTCCATGAAGTGACCTTCAAGCATCGTAAAACTCTTATACACACCTTCACGAATAGCGATACTTGGCACCACAACGATAAACTTACTCCATCCATAGAGTTTGTTCATCTCGAACATAGTCTTGATATAGACATAGGTTTTACCAGTACCTGTTTCCATCTCTATATCGAGAGAACAAGCACCTAATCCCTCAGGTTTACTCAGGGTCTTACTTTGAGGTATATTCCCTTCAACCTGCTGCTTATGGATATTCTCCAGAAGTTGCTTGTCGTTTAGTTCTACATCATTATTTCTCCAACCAGTATCCTCACTTATTGCCTCACCATGTTCATCATACGACAATGAATATTGACGAAAAACTCTTGACGGATTGACATGTTTTGCCTCATACTTCTTTCCTAAGTCTCTACGATATAGAGCATTCTCCTTCGATGGCTGCCCAGCAAAAACATTTACTGTCTGTTCTACAGCATCTGTCTGATATTGTTGTATTTTAAATTTGAATTTCATCGTTTTGAATCGTCTATAACCAATAACCTATAACCAATAATCATTACTTATAGAATTCTCCTAATGGTGTCCTTGCTATAGTGATTAAATATCTGCTCAAAGTTGTCTGCTACATTATCATTGGCAAGACTGGAGTCACGCATGATGAAGTAGTATGGCTGCTGCTTTGCTATCTCTGTGATGGTTGACTCATTCACATCTTCATCAAAGCAAGCTAAGAGATAGTTGTATTCTACACTCCATACTGTTTTTCCTGCTATTTGCTTCTTCTCTATCTTTGCAGAAAGAGAAATACCAAGGTCTATCATACTTTGGAATAGCAAATCCTCTTCATTTCTATCTTCCTTGATGTTATTAGCAAAGAGTTGTTGCTGAGAAAACTCTGCTGGAGTATAGTAAACATCCTCCATATTTGAAGAGTCGAGTTTCAAGACTCTAAAGCCATAATCTATATCAGCACCTGTCTCTTCTTTGATTTTTTTTCCTGCTCTGCGAATACGTTCTTTTCCTATTTCGCAGATATTCTTGTAACCAGCCTTATATGCTTCGCTTTTTTCACCTGTTGATTCAGGCAATTGCACCATAATGAATTTGCGATTACCACCATTTTCTGCATTAAGCTGCATAATGGCATCTGCAGTTGTAGCTGAACCAGAGAAGAAATCTAGAATTATAGAGTCTTGACTATCAATTATTTTTAACATCATTTTTATAAGTTCAACTGGTTTAGGTGTCGTAAATGGCTTTTCATCTTTGAATAGTTTTTTTAAAGTTGCCATAGCCGTTCTGTTAGAGCCGACATCTTTGTTATACCAAATAGTTTCTATAGGTATAGTCGTATCTGCATCTGCATATATTTTTGTATATACAGTCCAGCCATTTCTTCCATTTAAAAACTCAAGTCTATCATATTCCGATGCTACTTTTTCTTTGCTCCATCTCCATCGCCCATCACTTCCATCAGCTCTTATGGGATATACTTTTTCACCTGTGGGCGTTTGAATTGGGAAATACAAATTTGGACGTGCTTCTCTTGTATCAGCACTTCCCATATATCTTAAAGGCTTAAGATAATATCTTTTACCCTCTTTATCGACTTTGTCATAATGTTCAGGTATTTCTTCTATCGTAGGCTTTACAAAGATTTCATCCCGAAAAGTCTTAGCATATACCAACACAAAATCATGTCTGGAAGAAAAAGACTTAGCATCCATTCTTGGAGAGTCTGCTTTTTCCCAAATTATTGTTGCAGGTCTATTCGTCTCACCAAATATCTCATCGCAGATTTTCCTTAGGTTTTCAACTTCATTATCGTCTATGCTTATAAATATCACCCCATCCTCACTTAATAAGTCTTTTGCTACTTTCAATCTTGGGTACATCATATTGAGCCAATCTGTATGGTAGCGACCATTGCTTTCTGTATTGGCTACAAGTTGATTGCCTTCTTCATCATACTGACCACTATTATGAACATACTCTTGCTTATTTTGGTCAAAGTTGTCATTATACACAAAGTCATTACCTGTATTGTAAGGTGGGTCAATATAAATCATCTTCACCTTACCAAGGTAATTTTCTCTAAGGAGTTTCAGCACTTGCAGGTTATCACCTTCGATATAAAGATTCTGAGTATTGTCGAAATCAACACTCTCTGACCTGCAAGGACGAAGGGTGTCTGTCGTTGGAGCATTGGCAAGACGAATAGCATTGCGCTTATCAGGCCAAGTAAACTGATATCGTTCCTCATTGCCTTCAACAATATCCTTTGACAACTCCTGCCTGAGTTGGTCAAAGTCTATAGCAACTTCTGGCCTTCCTTCATCATTAAGCCTTTCCGTCAAGCAATTAGGAAATAGTTCCCCAATTCGCTTTATGTTCTCATCCACCATGTTAGTGGTTTGCATGTTTAGTTTATCCATATATTTTTAGTTTATTTTTGTCCCATATTATTGGATCGGTTTCCATCCTGTCTTTTATTGTTGAGAATGAGTTCGTAGCGCTAATAACATATTTCTTAGCAAAGTGAGCCTGAATAAAGTTAAAATTATCAATTTGCCATTGAGGAGTATTATCAATGTAATAAATCTTATTTATCTGTACACCTTGCGTTATTTGAAGCAGAATATTCTTTGAAATGGGGAAGACAATATGTAAAGTTTTTCCTTTTTTATCACTATTGCTCTGATTTGAAGGTTTATCTTGTGCTAAACACACTGGATTATCCGATGTATAAAAAACATCATTTGGATTATAATGTATAGTCCATACAGAAGTTGCTAAACTTCTTGTTAATATTTTAATTGCGTCTTTATTCCCATATGCATGCATAAAATGTCGCATAGAGGAATCTTCTAAAAGCTCTGGGCTTTTATTACTTAACAATTTGTATTCGTTAGGTAAAGCTAAATATGGAATTTTTTCATTTGCATCCAACAAAAATTTTATTATTGGATCTCGTAAATATTGAATGGCAATAAACAATGATATATCCATTTTATTTTCACCCCCAAACTTTCTTTGTTTTATTGAAGCAATAGCATCCTTAAGTCTTTCAGAATACTCCTGTTCAAAATCATGGAGATAATGAGACTCAAATATTGTTTCTTTGTCCTTTATATCATTAGTTATGATTGATTCACTTTGGCTGTTTATACTATATAATTTCTCACAATAACAAATACTTTTAACCCCAACTAAATTCGAGGATTTAGATAATTTGTCATATACCCAAACCTTGGGATTCTTTTTATTTTGTTCTTCTATTGGGCTAAAGTTTTTTAAATAGCACACAGGAACAAAATGCTGATTATGTGTATTATTTTGTGTCATTTCAGTTCCTCTTTTAATTTCAAAATCTGTTGATGCAGTTCAAACTTCTTTCGAGTCTGCTTTTCTGCCCTACAACGCTTTTCAAGCATTTCTATCTGGCGAAGCAATTTTTCTCGCTCTTCTCTATTGATTATTTGTTCTTCGATAGTTTCTTCTGCCTCTGTATCAAGATTACCAATAGTAGCAACTATGTTCTTCCAAACCTCATCAAGGTTTAAGCCACTTATAGGTATCTGAGTAGATTCTGTGTCGCGCCATTCCGACTGCTGCAAACGAGTATGATATACACACAACTGTGTTTGTTCCTCATATTGTAGGGCAAAGACTATCTTCTGAGGTATCAACTTATGGAGCAGAAGTATGTTCTTTGTATCATACTCCTTACGTTTCATCATCACCTGAAGCACATAGAAACCTTTTATCTCTTGCCCTTCAGCCAAAGCCGGAATTCTATCTGGAGCCACAAAAGCCATCAACACCATCTTGCTGATGTCAGCATCAAAACGCTCTCGTTCAGCCGTTTTCAGGTTGAACTTTTCAAACACAGCTTTCTTATAAAGCGGTCTGTTGAGAATGGTGGCTTGTGGCAATCCGTACATAATCTAAATTCTCTAATTCTCTAATTCTTGACAACTAAGAAACAGATGAGTTCGAAATCATCAAGTCCTACTTGGTATTCCTCAAAGAGTTCACCTACGAAGCCATCAAGGAAACTATCGACTGCTGATTCTTCTTTCTTTGTAACTATTGTTTCTATCGCTCTACTCAGCAAATCGGAGTATTTGCCCATTCGCAAACCATCGTGAGTTTCCTTGTTGAATTCGCGACAGAGTTTTATGTCCGGTACTGGCATCGGCTTGCATACAAGACGCATCTTGTCAAGCAAGTCCTTCGGATGAAGATGATCTACAATTACTTCGCCATCATCCTTTATGTAAACCATATAGAATGGATGAAGCTGGTTCTTGTGGTCTATATTTACTCCTGCAGTACGATTCTTCAATACGAAGATAGTACCTGGAGGTGTCTGTTCGTTTCCTTTGACTACAGCATGAAGTCCGAAAGGTGTATGCTCTACATCTTGATTATTCTTCATGTAGTCGAGCAAGTCCATACGGAATTCATTCAGACCTAAATCCATAATGCTTACTCCTGAGTTCATTTCTTCAAGGTCAACTACATCTTCTTTCAGTCGCTCCAACTGTTGTTTACGATATTCCAAATCCTCTTTTTCTTCCGGAGAAAGTAGGTTGTCATCTCCTGTAGCTGTAAGTACAGTTGCTTTCATTCGACTCTCTACACGACCTTTCAGGTTGATATACTCATCGAGAGTCATATCAGGCCAGTAGTTTACCAATTGGATTTGTGAGTTCTTGGAACCAATTCGGTCTATTCTACCAAATCGTTGGATAATACGAACTGGGTTCCAATGAATATCGTAGTTTATAAGGTAGTCGCAATCTTGCAGGTTCTGACCCTCAGAAATACAGTCTGTTGCAATAAGGACATCTATCTCTTCATTCAAATGAGGATAGATAGCTTCACGCTCTTTTGAAACTGGAGAGAAGAGTGTCAGGACTTTATTGAAGTCGAGTTTCTCGCGAAGTTTTAATGTACTTCGCGCTTCTATATCTCCAGTCACAAGGGCTACATTCAGTCCATGCTTAGACTTGATAGTTTCTGCAAGACAATCGTATATGTAAAGTGCTGTATCAGAGAATGCAGTAAAGATGAGCACTTTCTTATTATCACCATTGATAGGATGAGAGAATTTCTCACGAAGGTCGGAAATCAGTTGTTGAAGTTTGCTATCATGTTCTGGAGTGATACTTGTTAGCATTGTAAGCAACAAATCAATGATTTCAAGGTCTTCACCAATTTCCTTCTGCCAAGATATATAGTCCATATCTTCAAGAAGGATTTTGTTTTTCTTCTTTCCGATAGTGAAGTCTTGTTCGTCTTCATCTCCATCAATATCTTCGTAATCATCAACAGAAACAAGTTTTTCTCCATGCTGATAACGCTTGATAGCTTCAAGTGTCTCCTGCATGTATTTACTAATGCGTTCCAAAGTGAGACGGAAAGAGTTGACTGAGGACTCCAAACGTTTCAGCAACTGCATATTCATAAGTCGCTGAATACCTTGCTCGCGTTCCTCGATACTCAGGCGATGACCTGAGGAACTTTCTTCATCCTTGTATTTATAGAGTTTGCTTGGTAGGATAAATGCTGAAGGAGCATAGATAGCAAGATGTAACAGTTGAAGTTGCTCAAATATCTCGTTGTAGTTAATGGCTGTATCAAGGTCTGTAAAATGAGGTTGACGAGATATAGGCTTCAATCGTTCAGGGAATGTACCAATATCTGTAGTATCATAATACTGCTGAATATGCTTACGACTACGAGCTATAGTAACTGCATCCAAGAGTTTGAAGAAATCAAAGTTCAGCATACGAAGCAAACGTTCTGTAGTACGCTCTTCGGGAGTGAGGTTTGCCCATACATTATAGGCTGCCTGAGCCTGACGGAATATGTCGTCTATACCCTTTTCTGTAGGAAGCAATTCGTTGAAGGTTTCTGACTGACCTTCATAAGCAAGTTGCAACTGATTCTTCAAGTCACCAAAACGATTGTTGACTGGTGTAGCTGAAAGCATCAGGACTTTTGTCTTTACTCCAGCACGAATCACTTTGTTCATCAAACGCAAATAGCGATTCTCGCGTGGGTTTTCGCCATTCTCATCAGTAGAGGTTTTGCCTCCATTGCGGAAGTTATGACTTTCATCTATGACAACAAGGTCGTAGTTGCCCCAGTTTACTCGCTCCAAATCGAGGTCATTACTTTGTCCTCTATCACGACTCAGGTCTGTATGGTAAAGCACATCGTAGTTCAGACGGTCTTTTGCAAGAGGATTGTTGACATAGTTCTGACGGTATGTGTTCCAGTTCTCATACAGTTTCTTAGGACAGAGAACCAAAACTGTACGGTTACGACTCTCAAAGTATTTGATAACACTCAAGGCTGTAAATGTCTTTCCAAGACCAACAGAATCGGCAAGAATGCAACCGTTATATTTCTCCAGTTTATTGATGATTGCCAAAGCAGCATCACGTTGGAAATTATATAGTTTGTTCCAAATAGCAGAATCCTTGAATCCTGTAGCCTCTTTGGGTAGTTCATCCTCACTTATATCTTCAAGAAACTCGTTGAATATGTTATAGAGAGCAACAAAATAAAGGAACTCAGGAGCATTCTCCTTATATGCATTCGATATGCTATCAATAACATCTTCTGTTACTACCTGAAGGCGACTGCTATCATTCCATATCTGATTGAAAGTATCTAAGTAATATTTTGAGAAAGGAGCTTCCGCCTTTTGTATCATTGTATAGGCATTATTGCCTTTCTCGCAACCAAGATCGACTGTTGTAAATCCATTGATGGGCGAATAACTGAAATCGTCAATATTCATAAAGCCCATCATTATCTCATTAGTCCTGTTTGACTTGAAACATGCCTTCTGGCGAATCCACTCGGCACATTCCTTCGCAATAGCCTTCTGAGTAAGTTCGTTTCTGAGTTTTACTTCAAACTCTGAACCATAAAGAGTGCGTTCACGATTAAGGCGAGGAATATAAAACTCGCGTTTTTCCTTTGCAACCTTGTCTGTAACGAAAGTAGGAGAAGTGAAGATAAAACGCAATTCCTTTATGTCTTTCAGAGCCTCTTTCAGTTCTTTAAAGGCATACATAGAGAAGCAGGAAGCCGCAATAGATAACCGGCTGCCAGACTGCAACTGCTGCATCAAATCATCACGCAGAGTTTTGTTTACGTTATTGATTAGCTCCATCCTATGGAGATTACTTATTTGTGTTTTGGTATTCGGTTAAGGCAAAGAGATAAGGACACAAAAATGGCGTGAAGCCATCCTTATGCACTTAACCTGAGGGGTGGTGTCTGGAAAACGGGACCCCTAGAACACAATGAAGAATGCCACACGCCAAAACGTGTGCATAGCTATTATGTGTTCTAAAGGATTATCTTTTCCAGATATCCCCCTCTGCTCTATGAACGAACTATCCCAAAATGAGTTTTCCAGACACCTTCGGTTAAGTGCGTATCAATAAGCAATGCATCAATAGTAACGGGATTTAGATAATCTGATTTAGCTGAACCAACTGAAATATATTTTCATAGTACAACTATAATTTCAGAATACTCCCCCGAACTGTTTGCAAAAATACAAACTTCTTTCTAAAATACTGCAAAAGTTGGGATCTTTTTTGAATTTAGTTTATTGGTTATACTCCGGATTGTTCCTTTTAAGGTTATCCTTTAGTGCTACTACCCTGCTCCTAGGCTCCTCTTAGCCTCCTCTTAAGCT
>OCTX011557721.1_pt1 | contig 12091 bp, 4 predicted proteins | sample 1539691 | NCBI WGS metagenome assembly OCTX01 (sample SAMN02144231, study PRJEB22623) | gut metagenome | biome: sheep rumen | host: Ovis aries | place: New Zealand
ATATTCTCGGGCGTTCTTGCGGATGCTTACGCAAAAGGAAAGTTCAGCACAAAGGCAGAGGCAGAAGAGTATATGAGGTCTGAGTCCTGGGTGAGCGAAAAGTTTTACAGGTCTCCGGAGGATGATGAGAGCGATGAGAAGATCGTGAACAGGATCCTCACTAGAGTAAGTAAAATGATATCCGATGAGAGGATACGTGTTAAGCTCGCAGATGATCTTGAGCTGGTGTATACCAATTCTACCATCTATGATTATTACAAGATAATCTATATGCTCGAAAATGAGTTTTCGTGCAGGATATTCGGCAAAGTCCCTGTATACAGGGTATATTTTCAGAAGATAAATTATCTCGGCAAACTGGTAAAGGAAGCACTCAATGAATAATGAAATAAGGAAACTGCTCAGGATATGGAAACTTGACAGAATGAAGAAAGGTGTTTTCTTTACCCTGATGCTGATATCGGTGTTCTTGTCGATAGCCGTGCCAATGGTATTCGTTGACTTTGTAGATGTGGTCACGAAAGCGGCATCGATGAGTTCGCTGGTAAGATTGATAACAATATATTTAGTACTTAACATTTCACAGATGTTTGTGGAGTTCGCGTTTGATTATTACTCATCCGTAAAGGAATTCGAGTTCGCACAGCATCTGAAATTTACAGCGCTGGACAGACTTTTCATGAAGGACGGAAGGTTCTTCGCAAATGAAAAGACGGGCGACCTTATGACGGTGGTAAATGATGATGCAGCAAAGCTGGCATCATTCGTATACAAAGCATACAAGGTGATCGTTTCACTGGTCCAGGCGATCGGCATAATGGGTGTCATGTTCTACTATGATGTGAAACTCACGCTGCTGCTGATCGTTATGATACCTATAACTCTGGCGGCTCAACAGAAGTTCGGAGATAAACTCAGGTATCTGGCGCTTGAGAACAGAAGAGATTACGGAGAGCAGAATGCTCTCACAGAGGAGTTCATATCAAATGCACCTGCGATGATAACATACGGTTTCCGCAGGAGCTTTCTCAACAAGTATGAACTTGCATCAGATGTGTTGAAAAGAAGCTTTAAAAAGCTCACACTGACAAATGGTTTTTCAAATCAGGCTATAGATATGATATCTACCATAAGTCTGATAGCGATAACTGCATTCGGCGGTTATCAGGTCTTTCAGAAGCAGATCTCAATGGGTGTAATGATAATATTCCTGCAGTACTGCACAAGGTTTATCGCACCGTTTGAGAACCTGGTATTCATGAAAGTAAGCTTTAATATGGTCATTCCTTCTCTTGACCACGTAGATGAAGTGCTGGGCGGAGATACTTGCGCAGACGCTTCGGCAGGCAAGCAGATAGATGAGATCGACAATATAAAGCTTGAAAATCTTACATTCGGGTACACCCGCGGAAAAAACATTCTCAACGGGCTGGATCTGGATTTTGAGAAGAACAAAAAATATTTGATTTGCGGAAAAAGCGGTGCAGGCAAGACTACCATATTCAATCTGATCCTCGGATTGTGGCGGGCAACGTCGGGCAATATCTATATAAACGACGATGAGATCGGCAGCATAGATCTTGAATCATTCAGGGACAGGATCTCACTGGTCTCGCAGAAAACGTTCTTCCTGCATGATACGATATATAATAATCTGACCAATGGAAGGGATATCCCGGAAGAAAAGGTATGGGAAGCTCTGCGGTGTGTTGAACTTGACGATTTTGTCAGGGGCATGGAAAATGGTTTGGATACCATACTGGGTGATGATGGTATGACAATGTCCGGAGGACAGAGGCAGAGACTGGCAATAGCACGTTCAATGCTGAAACGATCGGATGTGGTCATATTCGATGAGCCGACTTCGGCACTTGATAAGAATACAGAGAAGATAATTGCGCGTTCCATAATGGGTATAAAGGATAAGATAATAATCATCGTATCCCACAGCAATTGTTTTTCGGATCAGGTCGATCAGATATACAAGATCGGATAAAAGTGCGATCTAAGCGCGTAAATATGCGTTTTTTGGTTGACTTTATCAAAAATATGTGATAAGATATATAATGTTTGCCATGACATGATGAAAATATATGATAAGGAACGGTGATAGTAATGGTAATTCAAACTCACGATCTGTGTAAGTATTACGGTGATGAAAGTAATATGGTGAAGGCTCTTGACAAGGTGAACCTGAGCGTTGACAAGGGTGAACTGATAGGCATAATCGGCAAGTCGGGCAGCGGTAAGTCAACGCTGCTGAATATGCTGGGTGCGCTCGATCATCCCACGGGAGGAAGCATCATTATCGGCGGAGAGGATATCTCCAAGATGAACGATGAGCAGCTGACAAAGATGCGTCGTTCAAAGATCGGCTTCATTTTCCAGAACTACAATCTTATACCCGTACTGAATGTATACGAGAACATAGTTCTTCCTATACAGCTTGACGGAAAGAAGCCCAACAACAAGTATATTGATACCATACTTGATGCACTGGAGATCTCACACAAGAAAAATTCTCTGCCTTCCTCCATGTCCGGCGGACAGCAGCAGAGAGTTGCCATAGCAAGAGCTCTGGCAAACAAGCCCGAGATAGTTCTGGCTGATGAGCCTACGGGAAATCTCGATGAAGCTATGGGCGCAGAGGTAGTTGATATGCTCAAATTCATGAATAAGGAGTTTGACCAGACTATCATTGTAGTAACACACGATCAGGAAGTTGCATCACAGATGAACAGAGTGATTAGAGTAGTTGATGGGAGAGTGCAGTAAATGATCAGAAAACTCGCGTTCAGGTCACTTATGGCAGAAAAGTTCAGATGTGTCTGTACTGTTATCGCCATGATACTGACTGCTCTGCTGTTTTCAACGCTGTTTACTACGGCGGCAGGGCTAAACAATGCCAATACCTATTATGAATTCAAAAAACTGGGAACTACTGCACACGCTGTGGTAAAAGACTGGGACAAGGGCTTTGGCAAAGAAGTAGAAGCTATCAGGGATCACGGGCTTGTCAAAAAAACAGGCTGCCGCAGATTCCTCGGATATGCAGTAAACGACGGACTTAATTACAATGTTGAAGTAAGCTACATGGATGCAGATGAGGCTGAGCTTGATTACTATACTCCCACAAGCGGAAAGCTCCCGACGGAAGCAAACGAAATAGCTGTTGATACTACCACCCTTGCTGCACTCGGGGCTGAAAAGAAGATAGGCGCACCTGTCAGCATTGACCTTGATGTCAGCGGCGAGACCGTTACCGAGGAATTTGTCCTTTCCGGCTGGTTTGAGATAAACAAGGCTTATCCTGTAAAGATAGGTCAGGTAATAACATCAGAGAAATACTGTGGTGTATGGGACGGTAAATTTACAAATAAAGACTTTTACGGAAAGTGCGACATATCCATACTGCTGAGTGACGGCTATGATATCGAAGGTGAGACCGAGCAGATCTTCAATGATGCAGGACTTGAGTATTCGCCCGAAATGATCTCTGTAAACCCCGGCTACAATGTCAGCAATGAAACGATGTCAAGCGAAACAATGGTTACCCTGATAGTAGGTATACTCGTTATCGTACTTATCGGTTATCTTATCATCAACAACATTTTCTATATCTCGGCAAGAAAAGATGCAAAGCAGTTCGGCAGACTGAAGACTATCGGTATGTCAAACAAACATCTGGCAGCCTTTGTAAGGACTCAGGCATTTATAATGCTTGCTGTCGCAGTTCCCCTTGGTATAGTAGGCGGATATTTTATGGGCAAACTTATACTGCCTGCGATACTGCGCCAGACTGCCTATGATTCTGTCGCTGATGATACAGTCATATCAGGCGGAGTTATCGCCCTGATACTTGCAGCAGCAGCGCTGTTCGTTGTGATAACTACACTGGTAAGTATAAACGGACCTATAAGAATGATAAAGAAGCTTTCGCCTATCGAATCGACCAGGATAGAGCTCAAGGGCTATAAGAGCACAAGAAAATCAAGCGACGGCAGCAAGACCCACAAATTTGCAAAATATAACATCCTGCGCAACAAGAAGAGCCTTGCGATGCTGCTCGTAAGCATATCACTTCCCGTACTGCTGGTAATAGTTTCATACGATGCACTCAACAGCTTTGATATGGATAAGTACCTTTCGACTATACTCGCATCTGATTACACTGTAGCATCATCGGATTATTACAAGAATGACTATATCGACAATGAAAACAATGTAAAGACACTTGATGCATCGGTAGTTGAAGAGATAAAAAACTGCGGTTTTGTAGAAGAAGGTTCGATAGTATACGGTGATATGGCTAATGAATATGCAAGTGTAAAGGAGATTCAGATCCCGGAGGGCGATGTGTACACACTTGACCTTTATGGTTCAGAAGAATTTACAATTGATAAGTCGCTTATCATCGAGGACAATATCGACATGGCAAAATTCAAGGACGGTACAGGTATCGTTGAGGGCTGCTGGCTGACATCCGAGGGAGAAATCTACCCCGGCACAAGTCAGTTTGATCAGGGCGACACTGTTACGATAACAGGTGCAGACGGAAAAGAGCATACCTATACAGTCTTAGGTCACATGAATGTTGCTCTTGGTGCCAAAAAGACAGGTATATCAAAAGGCGGCATCACCTGCGAGCTTTATATGAATACTGCGCAGTATGAGCAGGTAACAGGCAATCAGAACATAATGTCCTATGAATTCAACGTAAAGAACGGCATGGAAAAGGAAGCTGAAAAATACATCAAGGGAATGACAGAGGCTGATAGCTCAATAAATTATCAGTCTAAATATTCTCTTGCCGCTGATTTTGCATCAATGAAGCTTCTGGTAAAACTGATATGCACTCTGCTGTGCGTGGTGCTTACATTTATCGCTGTAATGAATCTTATCAACGTATTTGTATCAAGTATAATGGTAAGAGAAAAGGAGATTGCGACACTGAAGAGCATCGGCATGACGAGAGGTCAGCTGAGAAAGATGCTGTTCTGGGAGATATTCTACTACAACGGCACAGCGTTTATAATAGCAGCTGTACTTTCGCTGGTACTGTCGCCAACGGTTTTCAAAAGCGTTTTCAACGAATTCCCCTTCCTGACCTTCCGTATGAACTGGATGTCATACCCTGCGATAATAGTAGTTATAATGTTTGTGGGTATAATGACTGTTATATGTGTTGAGAACAGGATATCTAAAATGAACATCCCCGAAGAATTAAAGACTGCGTAATGAATAACTTCGCTGCGTGATATAATGATCGTAACATCGGCTTTGCTGTAAAGGCAGAGCCGATGTTGTTTTATGTGTGAAAGACTGGAAAGGTAATATATTAATATTGTTAATTATTTACTCAAAATAACGTCTTTGAGCATAATTGACATAACTTTCAGTTAATAATAGTGAAAATTGTAAAAATGTATGTAAAAGACTTGAATTATATTTGGTTTTGAGGTATTATAATAGTATAAAAAATATTATGATTGTCCCGCTGACATACCATATTAAATGGTGTTATATCCAAACTTGAAATGCTTGGCGGTTATCTTTTTCCCCCCCCCTGCGGCGGAAGGAAGATAACATCAACACAATGTTTCATTGTTATATATCGCTTTGTAGTGGTGTGTTAAAGGGATAGCCGGTAAAAATTAACAGTAAAGGGAGGAGGTGAGTGGTATGTACAGAGCAGCAGGAAAAAAAGTTCGTTCGGATAACGGCTCAGAGGGCAGACGTAAAGCAGGGCTCATAAGAGCAGCGATCGGTTTCGGTTTTGTGCTGGTCATGTTCGCATTTATCACTCTCTCCTGGTTTACATTCAGCAAGCAGCTTGAAGCAGGTGGGATATTCATAAAGACAAGTGATCCTTCCATTGATTGTACTGCGACTTCATACTACTATATCCGTTCGCAGGGAAACACGTATGATCCGCAGGAGGACACGGAAGATAATATATTTAGACTTATGCAGTATGACTCTTTATTCGGCGGCAATAACACACATACCTATGTGGTGGAACGTATGGAGCTGACAGCGTCGGATCTTCCCGAGAACGGAACGCTGAATTTTACTATAGAGCGTGAGACCTCGCAGGCATCTGATATGCCGGGCTCGGACTATATATCAAGTGTTACGTGTTATACCTTTGTGACACTGCCGACATTCCCGACAACTCCGGGCGCTATACTCAGCGCTGTTAACGAGGCAGCGGCGGATACCGACTTTGTGACCCGGACATTTGTCGTAAATGATGAAAAGGCGGATATGATAACGTTCAGTGTGCCATATACTTCCGAAAACTGGAAGGACGGTAAACTATATATTTATTTACATATTGATTATGATGAAACACTCATCACGGAATATATCGATAAGTCACTGCGCAACCTGCTGAAGAACAACGGCAGCAGCGGGCAGGTCGATGTGGAATACGGTGCGGATGTCACGATGCAGAATGATATTCAACGGATCGTGATCTCCCGTTGATCCTGATGAGGACTGATAACATACAACGGGGAGGTGTACGATATGAAAATGAGAGGAAAAAGACTCGGTCATACACTGAGACTGTTTTGCCTGATCGTTTTGGCTGCAGTGTCAGCGCTGTATATCGTCCCGGGAGCATATGCGTGGTTTTCAAATTATAAAGATCGCGAACTCAACGTTACCGGAAATGTCAGAAGGACATATTTTGAAAGGGGCAGGGGCACAGCAGATGATCCGTATGTCATCGCACGTCCGCTGCAGCTGTACTATCTTGCATGGCTTCAGGATATTGGCATATTCAATCAGGATATAGACAACGATGGAACGATTGATACCGTCTACTTTAAACTTGGTAATATGAACGGTCAGAAAGCCAATGAGAATATGGTCATAGATATGAGCGGCTTTACGCTGCCGCCTATCGGCACAACGGAATACCCGTTTGTCGGCAGCTTTAACGGCAACGGCAGGACGATCAGCGGTCTGACGGTATCCAATGATGATACTGCGCTTTCAGATATGCCTTCGAGCATCACACCTGATTCGGCAACGACAAATGCACCAATACTCGGGCTGTTCGGCGTGGTCGGGGGATATACCGATACCGATCCTACCGGTTGGTCTGCCCCTGAAAAATCGGTGTATGATGTTGTACTTGAGGATATCACCATAGACAATAAAGATCCTTCGGGCGGACAGGCACTTGCAGGCATCGCGGCGGGATATGTTAACGGAGTGATGGAGAACGTTAAGGTGGAAGGAACTTCGACGATCACCAATGCATCCGGGATATCAGCTATGTCCTTCGGAAATGAAACCAGAACTGCGCTCTCGGATCATGCGCTCGCAGGCTATTGCACAAAACCGTACCGCGAACTTATGAAACGTGAAGATGTTAAGGTATACGATCCCACTGTTGAGATAAGCAATCTTGCTAACTACAGTGAGATCGGACAGGGCAGCGCCTGGGGCAATTCCATTGATATGAAGACGATGTATGACCGTCTGCTGGATATATATACCCCATTGGAGGATGACAACAGTGCACTTGCAAGATATCCGTCTTCATTACTGGTGACGGTTGACAGGACTGGAGAAAGTGAAGTGCGTACAGAGGAGATACTTCAGCTTGGTGACGAAGTCCCCACTGTCGGCGGACAGCAGGTGCTAAATTACAATAACGACTTCTCTTCATACTCCTTTATAAGGCGTACAGATACACATGATTTCATGTATCTTTACGGCGCATCACAGCAGAGTGCGAACCGCACAGTAACTACAACTACACGATTTATTGAACGTGCTTTCCGTATACATCAGGATAGCAACTACCTGAGATTCGGCGGTACAGGCTTTACGAATACCACAGCGGCTTCGGATGCAACGTGCTGGATTATAGACGGAAATGGCAGGATATATACTGTAGTTCAGAACGTTAACACATACACACGGTTTTTCCTTGTAAATGACGGAAATACCCTGGGGTATCGTGAAGTCGCAGCGAATGCGGTGATACCAAATACTGTAACTGAGTGGACGATCGACAGTACCTCTATAAGCGATAACGGCTATTATCTTAACTATGACGGCACATGGAAACTGGTTCAGCAGGTGACTATCACTGATGCTCCCGAAAATGGTGACCCGCATTTTATGACGGTGGAGAACGGTGCTGTACAGAACACCAATGATCCCACAGAAGCCATAATATGGAAAAAGACAGTCATAGATACCGTGAACGATAAAGTGCGTTTTACACTTTCGTGCAAAAGCGGTAACACCACGTACTATCTTAATCAGGTCGATGGCGAGCTTGTGCTTACCACAAGTGCGGCTTCTCCGACACTATGGAGTTTCAAGGAGGCTGTAATAGGAAATCAGGCGGAAGACAATGAGCCTGCGAAGATCTATACAGTCATCGAGGGTGATGAAGAAGGCAACGGCTATGCGCTTTACTACGATGAAGAGGAAGACAACTGGCTGCTGACCGACTTCCAGGAAACAGCATCGGGCTCGGGCATAGGCAACGAATGGGGCGTGTCCATACCGATGCAGGAGATGTACACGAATCTGAAGTACATCAAAGAACATTTCGCTACCGACTCACGATACGTTTCTTCAAAGACTATTGTAATTGACGATTCGACCGGAGAAAAGACTGAACGTGAAGAAGATCGTATATATTCCAACCTTGCAACAAGCACATACGACGGTAAAGAGACTGAGCGTAGAACTTATGTTCAAAATGGATTAGGCGAGTTTACCTTTACGCACCGCAAAGAAAAAAGTTATGAAAGTAATCCCTTTCTGTATCTGACGGATGAAACCAATACCACAACAAACAGTGCAACCGTAAAATATGTACACTTGCTTGACGAGACACAGTCGGCACACTATATCAAGGTCGGCAGCAATTACCTTACGTTGAACAGCAACCATAATGGTTTTACCTCATCAGACGAAGCTGCGGCGACCAAGTGGGTCATTGACGGAAGCGGTCATATATATGTTGATGTGGAAGGCACGACCTCGGTTGAACGGCGGTATGTAAATGTTTCGGGCGGAATACTGACTGCAACAAATACAGCATCTACCACATGGACATACGATGATGTCAACAACAGGTTATACTGTACATCTGGCGGAAATACTTACTATCTGGCATTCGGCAGCCAGTGGATGCTGAAACGGGAGAATGCAAATGTTATCTACGCCTCTGATGAAAATGGGCAATGGTATTTAAACATTTCAGGTGATACACTCAGTACAGTCGGTAATTCGGATGAAGCTTCTGACTTTATTGTGAATGGAAACACGATCGTTTTTTACGAAGATAACACAACATACTCCTATCGCGTTGAAGACGGCAGGATCATTGATGACGATAATAATAAAATGCTGGATTTTGAGAATGGTGAATTCGTATGGAAAGATGCGTATTATTACGTTATTGGATATAACAACAATTTCATATCTCTATCAAATAATTCAATTAGTAACGTTACAAATATTAATTCTGCTACACATTGGACGCTTACTGATAGTGGAGACGGTTTTACAATTTCTAGTGGGAACTACTCTTTAGGTGTTCAGCAGCAATCATCAATTAGCTGGTCTGGTTATTCATATACTTATAGATTTACTGATTCTGAAACAATCTGGATTCGTGATGATAGCAAACTTTATGTTATTCAAAATGAGCAGAGTGGTTTTAGCAGTAGTAACAAGAAATATTATCTTAACTATTCAAATGGCTGGACACTTAATCAGAACTCGGGTAATGCACAGCTTACAAAGCAAACAATAACATCTAACGTGACTACAGCAAACTTACAGACTGTTACTCGAAATTCCGGGAACACTGCCTCCGGAATGTCAGTTCAGCGTACTGCCACCACATACCGTCCATTCACAGTGACGATGGGTTCGGAGCCTGTGGGTCAGACGTATTTTCCGTTGCAGATAAATGTGGACAGCAGCAAGACAGGTGCGGACAGATTTTCTGTAAATCCGCTGAACACAGGTTATGTCATCAGTGGTTATCTTGATTCGACAAACGGCGGCGATATCCGTGTTTCGGAATATTCCAAAGTCGATTCAAACACCCAAAACCAAAAAAGAGATATCGAAGCTTCTCTGACAAACAATAAAAATGCTCTTGATCCGACCAAAGTTTACACCTTTATGGATGGTAAAAAGCAGACACTTTCAAATTACGGTTTGGATAAGCTCGTCAAGTATGAGGCTACCAGCGAAGAATTCAATAATACTATCAACGGTGTGAACAATGTGTATGGTCTGCACTTCATGGATGCAAGCATCAGTATAAATAATCTGGTGACAGCGCCTTCGGTAACGATCAATGAGAACGTATATGAAAATTATCAGATGCCAAAGGACAGCATCGATTTCCGTCTGAAGGATAAGGGCTATATCAACTTCCTGGCAGGTACTTACTTTTCGGGCAACGACAGCTTTTTCTCCCTTCACAAGATCGAACGAGATGCCGACAACAATATAACCTCCATCAAGGAGATAAAGGAAATATACGGCACAGGCAAAAGACGTGACCCGTATATCTACAAATTCTCCAATAATGACTATGAGAGCTGGGTATACTACAGGAGCGGTAATGTAAAGGAACACAATGTATACACCAGCATACCTGACGGCTATGAAAGTATCTTCAACACCGACTGGATAAAGACACAGACACTGACTACCAATTCCGTATACTACTTTGAGATACCAACAGATGCAGGCGAATACGCGCTGGGCTCGGTTGACGGTGGTACAGGTGCATATCTGCTGTATTTGGATATAGGCACAGGCGGCAGCGTTAAAGCACCCGAGGGCAACGCGAAGTTTTCGGAAGTGATACCTGCAGATGTAAGCAGAACGGAAACGACTCTTACATACGAAGAAACATCGACTGCGACGACCCCTGTTGTTATCAATTCGTATCCGACCTATTTCCCGTTGGCGATGAATGCAAGCGGAACAAATGTATTAGATTCCAACACAGGTTATGTTGTCAGCGGTGCGAATTATCCGGGCAATGATCCGCCCAGTGATATACGTGTATCAAGATATAACAGTGACCCGTATATCAGTAATTCTCTGACAAACGGATCTCTTGACAGCAGCAAGATACTGACTATCGGTCTGAACGATCAGCAGACCCTGCGGCAGTACGGTACTGACAGATTCTACAAGTACCATACTGCAAGATCACAGCTGCAGGAAACGCTGGATGCTGGTGAAGGAAGCGTGTATGGTCTGCATTTCATGGATGCTGAGATCAGCAAAGATCATCTGGTAACACTTCCCACTGCAACGTTAAACGGACAGACCTATACAAATTTCGCTGTTCCTGAGGATAGTATCGACTTTACGCTGCGCACGCAGGGATACATTAACTTCTTTGCAGGTACGTATTTCAGCGGCTCCAATGTACAGTGTTTCTTCTCACTGCATCAGATATTCCGCAATGAACAGAATGAGATCACTGAGATCAAAGAGATCAAGGAGATCTACAAGAATACAGACGGCACGTATACCTATCGTTATAACGGCGAAAATGCACCGTCTAGCGGCACAAAGGTGTTCGATACAGCCTGGCTGACCGATCCCAGCAATATTATAGCAGACAGAGTATACTATTTCGAGATACCTGTAAACGAAGGCGAATACGCATTGGGTTCAGTAGCGGGCAAAAATGGCGCATATTTACTGTATCTTGATATATCTACTCATCAGGGCGACTCCATACTCACACGTGAGAAAATGGAGATCATATCTTCGACTTATCTGCTGCCTGCAGGTATAAGATTCAGTGATGATGAGTACAAGTCGTATATCATACCCATAACACAGACAGATGATACGGTGATCGTAAGCGAGAACGGCACCGTGACCTCTGTGCCCGAACTGGATGAAAACAGTACAGAGGAGACCAGACTCATCGAGACCGTTACAATTTCAGACTACGCAGGAACGCTGATCGTACAGCGTATTACAGAGGGCAGCACAGTGACCTACTATTACGGAACTGATACCGAACATCTGATACTATCCACAGCACAGGTATGCAGCGGATATT
>OCTX012270464.1_pt1 | contig 12086 bp, 10 predicted proteins | sample 1539691 | NCBI WGS metagenome assembly OCTX01 (sample SAMN02144231, study PRJEB22623) | gut metagenome | biome: sheep rumen | host: Ovis aries | place: New Zealand
GATTCCATCGGGGAAAAGGCTACTTAATAGCCATTATCCAATGCTCGAAATCTTTGGCGTTTCCATCTTTCCCTGCCAGTTTCTTAAACAGCCTGCTCTTCAGTCTTGACGTGTAACCTTCGGAAACGCCCGTCAGGCGGTCGATGCTGACCGACGGGAAAGCAAGGCGTGTCAGCAGGCACACCATATACTCCTGCTCACTAAGCTGCTGCTGGGAGTTGAGTATATCAAAAAGCGCCGGAATGTTGTCAATGAAGAGTGTCTTCAGCGCCTTGACATCGGCGGAGCCAGCCATCTTAGGCGGATTGGCATTAGCCAACTTCTGCAGATGCATGGTAATGGGCGATTTGCTGAGGCGGTCTTCGAGCGACAGTTCCCGGATGGCTGACTGGTATTTGGCAGTTGCCACTGCATGTTGCCTGGCGCGCCTTCGTGCCAAATACACCACAATGAAAATGGCCAACAACAACGATGTAACGGCCACAACCATATATAGCTTTGTCTTCCTGAGCTCGCTGGTCTTCTGCTCGACCAACAATTGTTTGTGGGTGTAATCGAACATAGCCTGTAGCGACTGTACGTTCTGTGATTCGGAGAGGCTGTAGACGGAGTCGCTCATTTCATAGCCTTCGGCTGCATACTTGGCCACAGAGTCAGCACGGCCTAACTTCTCGTAGAGCTTTTGCAGCCCCTTGCGCCCTGCAATCTGATTATTAACATCAAGACCGTCACGCAGTTCCTTACGGAAGAAGTACTCTGCAGAGTCAGTTTGGTTGGTCTGCAGATAATATATGCCACGCTTGTAATAGAAAACCTCGCGTCCTGGCTTCACATTGCCGAGACTATCGGTATAAGCTGACGCTAAGAAGGCATCGATGGCAGCCTTTGCCTCTTCAGTACGGTGCTGGTCCAAGAGCATCATCACGGTTGAGTTTTTAGCGGCAGCAGCACGATCTGCCTCTCCTATGGAGGCAAAGAGCCTTGCAGCATCCGAGGCAATAGTAAATGCCGTAGCAGTATCTCCAAGTCGCTCGTATTCGTTCGCCTGGTCGAAATAACATTCTATCGCCATCAGCGAATCGTTGTCCTTATATGCCAGCCGACGAGCCTCCGACAGTTCGGCTATTGCTGTTCGCGGCTGGTAATGCTGGTGGAAGATTGTCGACATCTGAATATGCACAAGGCACAGGGTGTGAAAGTCGCAGTCATCGCGCGTGGTGTCAGCGCTGGCAACTGCGGCATGATAGGCTTCGAGTGCATGGGCCAAGTCGCCACAATCTGTGTAAGTGCGGCCGAGGATGTAGTGGGCGCGCAGCTGCTCGTTGGAAGTGCCGTGACTACTGAAATGGTCAGCGAGCGACCGGGCCAGCGGGAGGTCCTGCATCACGCTGTAGGCACGGTTCTGCCGCTCCAGTTCCTCTAACTGAAGCCTCTGCCGGCTACTGTCGGTACACCCCGAGAACAATACTACGGCTAAGAGTATGTAATAATACCGATGTAACATTCTGGGTACAAAGGTACTAATAGAATCACATATACCCCAGCCAGCGCAGGATGTCGTTGAGATTGGCTACGAGCATCAGCAGGATGAGGAGACCGAAACCGACATACTCGGCACGTATCATGAACTGCTCCGACGGCTTGCGGCGCGTAATCATCTCGTAAACGAGGAAGAGCACGTGGCCACCGTCGAGGGCCGGAATGGGCAGGATGTTCATGAAGGCGAGGATGATGGAGAGGAAGGCCGTCATCTTCCAGAACATGTACCAGTCCCACATCGGGGGGAAGAGGCTTCCGATAGCGCCGAAGCCGCCGAGCGACTTAGCACCGTCGGCCGTGAAGACATACTTCATGTCGTCGACATAGCCGGCGAGGACGTTCCAGCCGTACTTGATGCCGGCGGGTATGCTCTCCAGGAATCCGTATTCGCGGGTATAGGGCTGGTAGACGCCGGCCAGGGTCTTGACAAAGAAGCCCACGGTCAGCTCGGGCGACAGCGTGACGTCGGCCGTGTCGGTCGTCTCGCCGCGGGTGTAGACGATAGTGGCGCGGCGCACCTTCATGCTGTCTTCACTGCTCTTGGCCACGGCCATGACATCGCTGAGACGGGCTATCTGGTCGGTGAACTCGTTGTAGGAGTCGACGGCAGTGCCATTGATGCCGACGATGCGGTCGCCCTTCTTAAGTCCGATGCTGGCGGCGGGAGAGTCGGCCATGACGCTGTCGATGACGGCGGGAATGAGCGGGCGCACGAACGACGGTTCGGCCTTCAGCATGCCGAGCAGGTTGAGGTCACCGGGCAGCGTGAGGCTCATGGGCTTGCCGTCGCGGACGAGATCGACGCGCTTAGCCTCGGAGAGGTCGCGGTAGAGGTCGGCCGAGAAGTCCTTGAAGGCACCCTTCTCCGTGCCGACGAGAATGTCGCCGTCGCGGAAGCCGAGGGCCTTGGCTTCACTGTTGAACTTCATGCCCATCGTCATGTCCTTCACGGGGATGTAGGTGTCGCCCCACCAGAAGAGAATCTGGCCATAGATAAACAGCGCCAGCAGGAAGTTGACCAGCACGCCGCCGATCATGATGAGCAGTCGCTGCCAGGCGGGCTTCGAGCGGAACTCCCACGGCTGTTCGGGCTGCTTCATCTGCTCGGTGTCGAAGCTCTCGTCTATCATGCCGGCTATCTTACAGTAGCCGCCGAGTGGCAGCCAGCCCATGCCGTACTGCGTGTCGCTGCCTTTAGGTTTCCACTTGAAGATGCTTCCGTCCCACTTCCAGATGCTCGGGTCGAAGAACAGGTAGAACTTTTCGACCCTGACGCCGAATAGTTTCGAGAAGAAAAAGTGGCCGCCCTCGTGGAGCAGCACCAGCAGGCTGATTGCCAGCATGAACTGTAACAGTCTTATCAGAAAAATTTCCATAAACGTTTCTTTCTACTACGAATTATACGAATTTCACAAATTTAGCTGCGCCATAATTCGTTAAAATCGTGTCATTCGTAGTTATTAATAATTATTGGTGGTTCAGAAGTTCGGCAGCAATGCGGCGGGCTTCGGCGTCGGTGGCTACGTAGGTGTCGTAGTCGGGCGAGGGGTCGAAGGTGGCGCGCTGCATGGTCTCGGCGATGACGTCGCCCATCTGCAGGAACTGGCAGCGGTCGTCGAGGAAGGCGCGGTTGACCACCTCGTTGGCAGCATTGACGATGCAGGGCATGTTGCCGCCGCGGGCCAGTGCCTCGTAGGCCATGGCCAGACAGCGGAACTTCTCCATGTCGGGCTCAAAGAACTCCAGCTTCTGGGCGGCAAAGAGGTCGAGCCGCTCGCCGCTGAGGGGCAGCCGGCGGGGGAACGAGAAGGCGTACTGTATCGGCAGCCGCATGTCGGGCACGCCGAGCTGCGCCTTGACGCTGCCGTCGTGGAACTGCACGGCCGAGTGGACGATGGACTGCGGGTGGACGAGCACCTGAATCTGGCGGGCGTCGACGCCGAAGAGCCACTTGGCCTCGATGACCTCGAAGCCCTTGTTCATCATCGACGCCGAGTCGATGGTAATCTTGGCGCCCATGTCCCACGTCGGGTGGCGCAGGGCGTCGGCCTTGGTGACGGTGGCCAGCTCGTCCATCGACTTCAGGCGGAAGGGTCCGCCCGAGGCCGTGAGCAGGATTTTCTCTATCGGGTTCTGGTCTTCGCCGACGAGGCTCTGGAAGATGGCCGAGTGCTCGCTGTCGACGGGCAGTATCGGTGTGTGGTACTGCTGTGCCAGCTGCAGTATCAGTTCGCCGGCCACGACGAGCGTCTCCTTGTTGGCCAGGGCGATGGCCTTGCCGGCACGGATGGCGTGGATGGTGGGGCTCAGCCCGGCAAAGCCGACCATGGCGGTGAGCACCATGTCGATGGGGCCGGCCTCGACAATCTCGTCGAGGGCCTGGCGCCCGGCGTAGACCTTCACGTCGGGCAGGTCGGCTGTCAGCCGGCGCAGCTCGTCGTAGCGCTGCTCGTTGGCAATGACCACGGCGGCGGGTCTGAACTGGTGGGCCTGCTCGGCCAGCAGCTCCACGCGGTTATTGGCCGTCAGGCAGTAGACCTCGTAGAGGTCGCTATGCTCGCTGATGACCTGTAGAGCCTGGGTGCCTATCGACCCCGTAGAGCCGAGAATGGCGATTTGGCGTTTTTGCTTCATAAAGCGTTTTCGTTAATTCGGGCGCAAAAGTACTAAAAATTATCGACATTACGCCCATCGGCACCTATAAAAGATTATAATTCGGGTTAAACAAACCGATTAAGCCCTGGCAAAGCCGAGCGACACGAGGCTCACCCTGACGCCGCCGGCCGAGAGCAGCACACGGGCGCAGGCCGTCATGGTGGCACCGGTGGTCACCACGTCGTCGACCAGAAGGATGTGGCGGCCGGCTACGGCCCGGCCGTCGGCCAGGCTGAACGCGCCGGCGACATTCTCCTGGCGGTCGCGGCGCCCCATCTGCGTCTGGCTCTTCTTGAACGTGGTGCGGCGCACGGCGGTGTCGCAGACGGGCAGCCCGGTGACGCTGCCGATGCCCCGGGCTATACAGCGGCTCTGGTTGTAGCCGCGGTGGCGCTGACGGCTGCGGGCCAGCGGCACGGGCACTATCAGGTCGATGCCGTCGAAGAAGCCCGCCGGCAAAAACTCGCGGGCGAGCAGACGCCCCATCTCCTCGCCGATTTCGGGGTGGTCGTGGTACTTCAGGTCGTAGACGATGGTGCTGACGGCGGAGCCCGCCTCGTAGTAGAACAGCGCCGCCGCCCGCTCAACGGGTATGACGCCCCAGAAGAGGCGCGCCATCATGTTGTCGGCGGCAGACGACTGGAAGCCCGTGCGCGGCAGGTGCATGGCACACGACACGCACACCACCCGCTCCGACGGCGACAGCCGTCGGCCGCAGACCACGCAGAGCCTCGGGGCCAGGAGGTCGGCCAGCCGGTGCCACAGGCTAATCGCCCTCATCGGCATCGTCGATGTCGCCACTGATGCACTGGCGTATAATGTCGAACGTAAAGCCGCGGCTGAGGGCAAACTTCACCAGCCGCTGGTTCAGCTCGTAGTCGCTGTCGGCCTTCACGCTGCGCCGCCGCTGTTGAAGCAGCGGGCGCAGCACGCTGACGTACTCGTCGGCGTCGACCTCGCCGAGCACGCGCTCGCGGATGTCGTCGTCGATATGCTTTGCCCAGAGGGCCTGCTCCACCTTACGGCGGCCCCATTTGTTATATCTTATCTTGTCGCGCACGAAGGCCCGTGCGTAGCGCTCGTCGTCGACATAGCGCTCGCCGACGAGCCGCGCCATGACGCGGGCCTGGGCCTCGTCGCTCATGCCCCACCGCCGCATCTTCTCGGTCAGCTCGTACTGGCAGTGCTCGCCGCGGGCACAGAGCTGGGCCAGTTGCAGGTAGGCTCCCTGCTCGGTTACTTCCTTCATCGTTGTGCTCTTATCATTCGTTGTTTGCCGTATTGGTCGGCCTTGATTTCGATGTCGTGGTACGACATCGCACTTAACAGGGGCGGCAGCTCGGCGGCGTAGAGGGGGTTCAGCTCGAAGTAGAGGCGGCCGCCGGGCTTCAGCGACTGGCAGCCGTAGGCGGCAATGGCGCGGTAGAAGCGCAGCGGGTCGTCGTCGGGTACGAACAGGGCCAGGTGTGGCTCGTAGTCGAGCACATGGCGCTCCATCGCCGCCTGCTCGCGCTCGCAGACATACGGCGGATTACTGACGATGACGTCCCAGGAGCGCGAGGCCGGGGGATTGCTGAGCACGTCAACCTGCTCGAACGACACGTTAACATTGGTACGTTCGGCGTTCTCGCGGGCTACGCCAAGGGCTCGCGCTGAGACGTCCCAGGCGGTCACGGCGGCGCCGGCTAACTCTGCCGCCAGCGTGCAGGCTATGCAGCCGCTGCCCGTGCCGACATCGAGGATGGCGCGTGCGCCGCGCTCGGCGTCCACTGTCCACTGACATAGCTCGTAGGTCTCGGACCGCGGTATGAGCACGCCCGGCCTGACGGCGAACCGTCGTCCGCCGAACGCAGCCCAGCCCAGGACATACTGCACGGGCTCGCCCGCAAGCAGTCGCTGGCGGATGGGGGCCAGCTCGCCCTCGTCGGGCATGCGTCCCGTTAGCACGTCGGCCATGGTCAGTCCGAAGTGCTCCTCGAGCACCAGCCGCGCCACGGCCTGCGCCTCGCGTTCGTCGTAGACCGCCGTCAGCGTCCGCCAAAGTTCTGTGTAAGTCATATTGGCCGCAAAAATACGAAGAAAAAAGCAATTGTGCAAGAAAATCTTGGAAGTTTCATGCTATTTTCGTAACTTTGCAACCTATGAACCAAAGGACTGAAGACGAGAGATACATGCGCCGCTGCCTGCAGCTGGCCAGAAACGGACGACAGAACGCCAAGCCTAACCCAATGGTTGGCGCCGTTATCGTGGTACCATCACCCAACGCCCGGATCATCGGCGAAGGCTACCACGAGCGCTGTGGCGAGGGCCACGCCGAGGTGAACGCCTTTGCCGCCGTGAAGGACGACGACGAGCCACTGCTGAAGGAGGCGACGATGTACGTCTCGCTGGAGCCGTGCGCCCACTACGGCAAGACGCCGCCCTGCGCCGACCTGATAGTCAGGAAGGGCGTACGCAGGGTGGTCATCGGCTGTCAGGACGACTTCGCCCAGGTGCAAGGCCGAGGCATAGCGAAGCTGCGCGAGGCGGGCATCGACGTCACCGTCGGCGTGCTCGAGGCGGAGTGCCGCGAACTGAACCGCCGTTTCTTCACGTTCCACCGCCTTTCACGCCCGTACATTATATTAAAGTGGGCACAGACGGCCAACGGCTTCATCGACGACAATGGCAAGGCCCTGCAGATTTCGTCGCCCTTCACGCAGATGCTCGCCCACAAGCTGAGGGCCGAGGAGGACGCCATCGTCGTGGGCCGCGTCACCAACGAGCGCGAGCACCCGCAGCTGACCGTGCGCCACTGGCGTGGCCACAATCCGGTGAGGCTCGTGGTTGACCGTACCCACCCGCTGAACCTCGACAGTCTGCACGCCCACGGCATACAGTCGCTCATCGTCGAGGGCGGCACCCGCACGCTGCAGTCGTTTCTCGTGCAAGACCTCTGGGACGAAATCCGCGTCGAGACCAACCTCCGTCTGACGGTCGGCGGCGGCACCCGTGCCCCCCAGCTGCCAGCCAACGCCACCGTCATCAGCCAGGAGCGCTACGGCGACAACCTGATAGTGAGGTACAGGAAAAAGGAAAAATGAAATAAAAAACAAAGATTAAAAGATTTATAAGATTTCGTACTCTTCAGCTTGGCAGAGTAACCGTCAATCTTCTTAATCTTTTAATCTTTGTTTAGCAGAGTAACCGCCAATCTTCTTAATCTTTTAATCTTTGTTTTCTTTATACCCTTGACACAGTCTCTTCTTTTATTGTGTCAAGCCCGGATATTTACTGGGCGAGGTTCACCAGGGCATTGCGCGAGGCAACGATCTTGTCCTTGGCATCGGCCATCTGAGCCTTCAGCTCGCTGACCGTCGTAGCGTTGAGCACCGTCAGCGGGGCGATAGCCTCGACGACCGGCGAAATCTCAGAGTCGTACTCCGTCAGACGGTTCAGGGCGTCCTGAAGCAGGATGATGCGGAACGTCACGTTGGCAGCAGCGTCGTCGGTGAAGGACGTCAGGAACTTGTCGGTGTTCTGCGAGGTGATATAGAGCTGCTCGACGAGCGACGAAGCAACGACCTGCCAGAAGTAGTTGATGCGGCCGTTCTGGCTCATGGCGCTGTAGAGCTCCTGTGCCGTCTCGTGGATGCCAGAGGTACCCTCGATGGCCTTGAACGACGGGTCGTTGATGTCGGCCACGAGCTTGGCGATGGCCTTGTCGAGTTCGGCGGTGTCCATGTCGTAGAGCTTAGCCACCTCCTTGTCGACCTCGAGGGCGCTGAGCACGCGGTACTTCTCAGAGAGAGTCAGGGCCTTGTCGGCAGCGGCGACATCGAGCAGATAGTCGGGCTTCACCTGCTTCTCGGCGTCGGTCAGCTTGATAGCACCGTCCTTCTGGATGATGGGCAACTGCTTGAGCTGGCCGAGCTGGCTGGCCAGGCTGTCGAGCTGCAGCTTGATGCTGGCCTCAATCTGCTCCTGCTCGAAGCTCTTTACTGAATCCTGTGCTTCCACGTTTTCGGTGGTCTTCTTTCCTCCGCAAGCGGCGAAGGTCAGTGCTGCAAATGCTACAGCGAGAATAGATAACTTTTTCATTTTGCTAAAATTTTAGTTATTAATAATGTTATTACGATAATACTCATAAACAGGAGGACGGCGACGTTGAACCAGAGGGTCTTGACGTGCCACGTGCCCACAATCTTCTCACTGCTGTAGAACGGGGCACGCCCAAGATGGCTGCGGGGAGTGAGGAACACCAGTCCGGCGCGGGGCACGATGACACCATCGACGACGTCGAGCATGCGGCCCTGGTCGGCACCGACGACACTCTCCTCGAGCTTCAGGTTGTAGTTGTCGCGCTTCAGCTGCACCATGGCCGGCTTGCCGTAGCGGCTTATGTGGTCGGCCATCAGGCGGTCGCCCTTCAGCGTGGCAGCATTGCAGCGGGCTGAGAGCAGGCTCTCGGCCTGGTCCATATACTGGCGGAGCGACTCGTAGTCGCCGCTGCCCGCGTAGGGCTCCATGCCGAGGTATTCGGTCAGCATGGGCAGGTTCGTCTCAATGGTCTTCATATGGTCGGGCTTCACCGCCTTGCCGCGCTGCTGCTCGTCTCTCATGGTCTCGAGCTGCGACTGCAGTTCGTAGAGCACGCCCATGTTATAGTACTGGTTTTCGTACTTCTCGCGGTCGGTCTCGAAGAACGGCTTCTCGTAGGCATTGTCGGCGAACGACGTCACGGCCAGGGCCTCGTAGGCCCAGCGCGAGGGAATGACGTCGCCTATCAGCGGCACGTTGCCCGTCTTGCTGCCCGGCGTCAGGTCTGAGAAGCTGACGACCAGTCCGCAGAGCAGTATCTGGGGTATGAGCAGCATGGGTATGCTGATGTAGATGGCCACCACCGAACTGAGACACTGCGAGAGCAGCAGTCCGGTAAGTCCGGCCAGGAAGGCGGTCACGAAGAGTATGAGCCACCACGTAGTGAACAGTCCGCCCAGCCCCATGATGGTATTGCCCACGAGGATGAACAGGAAGGTCTGCAGCAGCACGACGGCGGCCATGGTCAGTATCTTCGACCAGATGTAGCTGCCGTACGACAGACGCAGGAACTTCTCGCGCTTCAGCAGGGCGCGGTCGCGGATGATCTCCTCGGCCGAGCCGCTCATGCCGACGAACGTGGCCACGATGACGGCCATGAAGAAGTAGGAGACCAGGTTCTTGTTGTGCATCACCGAGTAGCCCTCGGGCGGTGCGTAGCGGGTGAGCAGGGCGCACACCACGGCCAGCACAGGGGCCTCGAGCAGCGTGATGAGCAGGTATTGCAGGTTGGTGGCCTTGGTCTTGAAGTTGCGCTCGAGGAAGATGAGCAGCTGCTTCAGGCGGCCGGGCTGGCGCTGGTCTGACGGCGGCACGTCGCTCACCGTCGGCGCTGCCATCGGCTCGCGGTTCTTCAGGTAGAGCTCGTGCCACTCCTGAGGTGTCGTCTTGCGCTCGTCAGACTGTTCGCCGCTGCCCGTGAGCGCCTTCTCGTCGATGATGTTGAGCACCACCTCGGGGTTCACGTTGCCACAGGTGGGACAGGCGCTCGTCTCGGCGTCGGCGTAGCAGGCGGCCTCCTTGAAGTAGGTGATGGCGTCGATGGGGTTGCCGTCGAACACGGGGTAGCCGCCGCGGTCGAGCAGCCACAGGCGGTCGAAGAGCTTGTAGACGTCGCTCGACGGCTGGTGGATGTTGACGATGATGAGCTTGCCCTTGGTGGTCTGCTCCTTCAGCAGGTTGACCACCTTCTCGGTGTCGGCCGACGACAGACCCGACGTGGGCTCGTCGAGGAAGAGCACCGCCGGCTCGCGTATCAGCTCCAAGGCGATGTTCAGGCGCTTGCGCTGTCCGCCCGAGATGTATTTGTTGATGGCCGAGCCGACCTTCAGGTCCTTGGCGGCGTCGAGGCCCAGGTCCTTCAGCGTCTTCATGACGCGGCGGTCGAGCTCGTCGCCGGCCATGCCCTCGAAGCAGAGGCGCGCCGTGTACCACAGGTTCTGGTACACCGTCAGCTCCTCTATCAGCAGGTCGTCCTGTGGCACGAAGCCTATCAGGGCCTTGGCTGCCGGCTCCGCGATGTCGTGGCCGTTGATGGTGATGGTGCCCTCCTGGGGGCGCAGCGTGCCGTTGAGCAGCGAGAGCAGCGTGGTCTTGCCCGTACCCGAGCCGCCCATGATGGCCAGCAGCTCGCCGCTGTTCAGCGTGAAGCTCAGGTTGTGCATGCCGTTATCACTGCCGGGGAAGCGGAAGTTGATGTCGCGCCCGCAGAACGCCACCGTCTGCACCTCCTCGGTCTGCTGGCCGTTGCGGCGGCGGTAGGCATCGACGATGGTGCTGTAGTAGAGGGGGCGGGCGCCGGCCTTGAGCACACTGCTCTGCAGCCACACCTGATAGGCACCCGAGAGCACCGGCACGTCGTTCAGCAGCACGGTGTCGCTGCCGCTGTAGGTGAAGATGAGCAGTCCCGTCTCAGGGTCGAAGAGGGTCTTCAGCTGGCCGTCGGTGGCGGGAAGCTGGTGCAGCATGACGTGCTCCGTCTCGCGGCCGGCCACATAGTCGGCATAGTCGCCAAACTGGCGGGCGGGGATGTGGAACTCGTCGGCCACGGCCTGGAACATAGTGCCCGTGTTACCCTCGCTGAAGCCGCAGAACTCCATGATACGCAGCAGCAGCAGCGACTTCTCGCGCGGCGTTATACGGCCCTCCAGACTGGAGCAGATGGTGGCCACGACCGACGACGTGTCAAGGTCGTCGGTCATGTCGTAGGCCCCGCGCAGGTCGCTGTACAGGCTGACGTAGGTGTCGGTATTGCGTATGCCGAAATGATGACGCAGATAGCTGACGAGCATGGCCTTTGCCCATGCCTCGTCAACCTGCTCTTCTTTGCCAAATAAGGCAAACAGGCTAAGAAAACTCGATAAAACAATGTCTGTCATCTTCTCTTAGCGCACTCATACGACGTAAATTGCCTGCAAATATATTAAAAAAAACAGACAGGAGGCCCGTCGCAAGGGTTAAAAAGAATTAAAGAGCGAGTATTTGCCTTATTTGCGCCCGAAGTCGGCAGGCACTTCGCCCCACTTCGACGTCTCCCACTTCACGATGGGGTTACGGTAGTCGTGGGTCTGCAACCAACGTTCGGCCCGCTGGATAATCTGGTAGAGCGGCTCGGTCTGCGGCGTGCGCTCCAGCTTGGTCTTGCACTGTCGCTTACGTACCCAGAGTATGGCGTTGTAGCTGTCGCTGTAGATGGTCTTCTGGTGCAGTCCCTGCTGCCAGCAGAGGGCCAGGGCGTGGACAATGGCCAGGAACTCGCCGATGTTGTTGGTCCCGCGCATCGGTCCGAAGTGGAACACGCGCGCACCCGTCTGCAGGTCGATGGCCTGATACTCCATCGGCCCAGGGTTGCCCGAGCAGGCCGCATCGACAGCCCACGCGTCGGCCGTCACCTCCAGTGGCAGTGGCAGCACCGTGTCGTGTCTATATTCCGGTGGATTCTGTATGTTCGTCATCTGTGGTGCTAAAGTACTTTTGCCACCTCTTCCGGCGTAAGCCCCGTTGCCTTGGCTATGTCGTCATTACCGAGGCCCATCGCTTTTAGCTTGCGGGCAATGGCATTTCGTTCGTCGGCGCGGCCCTCGGCGCGACCCTCGGCACGGCCCTTAGCTTCGCCCTCGGCACGGCCCTTTGCCTCGCCCTCTTTACGGCCCTTCATCTCAGCACCGCGCATGACGTTCAGCGTGTCACGATAGCGCTTCAGTGCGCCGTCATACTCCGTGCGTTCCTCCTTTGTCATGGCACCCACCTCGGCGATCTCGGCCAGCCGCTGGAACACCGAGTTCTGGGCGGCCCACGGCAGTCTGTTCAATGTC
>OCTX012288945.1_pt1 | contig 12085 bp, 12 predicted proteins | sample 1539691 | NCBI WGS metagenome assembly OCTX01 (sample SAMN02144231, study PRJEB22623) | gut metagenome | biome: sheep rumen | host: Ovis aries | place: New Zealand
TGTTGTCCCCATAAACATACGGAACAAAGCAGAAGGACGGTAATAAAGAGTATCTTTTTCATAGATGCTGTTTTTAATTATTCATTGATATAAGATGGAAAGTATTTCCGCCATCCATGGGTGTAAGGATGTAGGAGGCCTCACTGCCATCCTTAAACCGGGCGGTCATGATAAAACCGTCTCCAACGGGTCTGAACTCATAGTCCTCGGCTTTGGCCGGGTCCATATTGGAGATCAGTTGAAGTTGTTGTAGCAGTTCCATGGTACTGGGAGATTCCATTTCAACCGGCTCCGGTTTCCGGTGAAGGAAAACCACAGCCAGGAGAACAGCGGCCACACCCGAAAGGGTCAGGCTCCATATTCTGATGGCCCGCTTGCGCGCACTGCGGACAATCTGGTCAAACTGGTCTCCGGCATCTTCCAGAGGTTCAGTCTCAACAGGGCCGATGATGCCCAAAAGCTCCGCGACGGCCTTTTCCTCTTCTCCCTCGGGAGGAAAGGAGGCGAAAGACCGAGCCAGCAGACGCTCTTCCTCAGGAGTAGCATCGGCCGATAGATATCTTTCTATTAAGGTTTTGCGATTCATATTATTGCTGTAGACTTTTGATCAGTTCTTTTCTGGCTATGGAGATGGAGGCTTTGATGCTCCCTTTGGGCCGACCGGTAACGGCCGCTATTTCGTCCAGCGAAAGTCCACTGGCCTTGAACTGGAGGAGACGCAAGGTAGCAGCCGGGACGCTATTCAATACTTGGTCGGCGCGCTGACGAGCTTCGGCCTGCTCTATATGGAGAGTTGCGCTGTCGGCCGAAGCAAGACTAAGCGGAAGCGGCTCCTGCCGGTTATGACGGGCTTTTCGCCAGAGCGACACACAGGCGTTTTTGGTGATAGTGACGGCCCAGGCCTCCGGATTCCGGATATCGGCCCCGCTGCGCCGGGCCTCCCACAAACGGATCAGGACGTCCTGAACCACGTCTTCCGGGTCTCCTTCCAGACGCGATGCCCGGAAGAATTTCCGGGTCAGCGCCAGGACCTTCGGCCTTACTTCTGCCAACTCTATTTCCAGCGTGTTTTCCATACTCTGCCCTATCAGACGCAAAAATCGTGAAAAGTTAATCACAATTTTCCCCACCAGTGAAGAAATTTGGAAATTTGCTCTGGGACATACCGGGTTGTAGTTCTCAGAAACCGGAAGGCCTTGGCTTTTTGTTCCTGAGGCCAGGAGAGCATTTCGTGAATGTCATCCAACTTGTATTTCTCCATAATCTTATGGGTCATTGTGGCGTAAGGTTTGTCAGACCAGCCCACAAATGTTTCGTTTAAATCGTACTCCTTGGCCGTGGAGAGGGCCAAGGCACCGGTCATTTTCTCGTAACTCCCATCAAAAAAACGGAGTGCTTCCTTATGATCTATCACATCGTAAGTACTGATGATATAATCAATTAGTTGCTCCCTCTCCCGGGTGTCTAACTTGTGGGAGATACGCTGTAACAGATTATATTTCAGCGGTTTCTCGGCTTTTTTCTGCGCTTGTATTACCTTGATGGCCTGTCGCAGGGGCCAGGAGGCATTTCGGATTACCAACTTCTCTGAGAACGGATGTTTACTCACAGCATAGGCGAGGAAGGTCCAGCGATAGTCTTCGGCCTTCTGTGCCAGCTGACGCTCGGGAGGATTATTCCCAACATAGAGGAGACAATTTCTTCCCCTTTTGCTTCCTTCTTTGGGGACACTTCCAAAGGGCTTTTCAAACCAAGCCCACTTCAGGTGACAGACGTCATTCTGAAGTTTGGAGAAGGTGCGGTTCACTTGTCCCATGAAACGGGAAAGGTCCTGTTTAGTCTGGGCAATCACGGCCATATGGATATGGTCGGGCATAGGACAGAGCCCCAGAATCTTGATATTGTGACGCGGTGCGACCGTGCAAACCGTAGTAAACCAGACCAGATAGTCGCTTTGGCTGTAGAATAGGAGCCCGTGGTCGGCCGATCTTTGGTAGCAGTGGTTCAGGATGCCACTTTTGAAAGTGCGGTACTTCATAGGTATGTCAATTGTCCGCTACAGGGTAGCAGTACTATCGAGCATCCTAAACCGCAGGACAAAAATGGGTATTTCCTTTTAATTTTGCAATAGGTCTTTCCTAGGCCGTGAAATGGAAGTGACTGATATAGTGCATTTTATGAAAATCCTCCTCCGCATTCTACAGAGGAGGATTTTCGTAATTGCCAGTAAATAAGGTGGTTACATTTCACGGGCCGAGGGCCACTCCAGAAGTAACGAAAAATCCAGGCCGAAAAGCCTGGATTTAAGTGCGGATGAGAAGAGTCGAACTTCCACGAGCTAATGCTCACCACCCCCTCAAAGTGGCGTGTCTACCATTTCACCACATCCGCAAGAGTTTGGGACTGCAAAGATAAGACACATTTTTGAAATCCCAAAACTTTTGGGCAAGAATTTATAGTCCGCGCACAAACTGGGCTTGCGAGGGAGCCCCGGCAAGCTGAAGGAGACACCCGTCCTTTTTGCCGTCTTTGTCGAAGACCAGCATGGACAGACGGCCAAATAACTGGCTCCAGCCGGTTTCTCCGCCCAGTGTCTGGTAGGTGATGGCGCCCAGGCTTTCGAAAGTGCAGCGGTAGCCTTCCCTCTCGGAGCGGTTGCCGCTGATGGTAACTTCCCAGTTGGCGTGCTTGTTCTCATTGAGGCTGGTAGCCGTCATGGTAAATTCGGTCTGGTAGGAACTATTGTCAAAGGCAAAGAGACCGCTAAAGCTCAGGTTCCATTTGTTGTCACTTACCTTTTCTATTTTCATCCCGGAAAAGCGGCTGGCCCAGGTGACTTCCTCCTTGCCCATCTCACGGGCAATTTCAAGGTTCTCCAGGGCACCGGCCATGAGATCGTCGGCAATAAACATCATATAGCGGCCTCCGGGGGTAGAGTTATAGTTGTCGTGGCCTCCCACCATATCGGGGCCTTTGGTGCAGGCGCTCAGAGCCAGCGCGGCTGCTGCAAACAGAAATAAGATTCTCTTCATGACATTCTGCGTTTAAAACCTGAAACCAATTCCTATGCGGCCACCCTTGACCAGACTGCCGTAAACCAGTTCGGCGGTGCCGTAAAAGCGCTGTCCGGCCCATTCGCAGCCGATGGGAACCAGGTCGTAGGCAAAACGGGTGGTAAGCTGCGGGGCAAAGGAAACGCCTATGGCCGCTTTGCCGTAAAGGCGGAAGTGGGTCGGGCTGGGGATGCGCAGTTTCACCTCGGGAAGGAAGCTGAACGTATTCCGCGAATGGTTCTCGCGGGTATTGTCAATCCTTTTCACCGTTTTCACATCAAGCTGGTTGTAATGGAACTGGGCGCCCACGCTGAGCCACTTCAGAATGGCGTAATTGTAATCCAAGGTAAGGACGGGCCCCGTAGAAACAGAGGTCTGAGGCTCATACAGGGCATACAGGTCTGTGCTATAGTCTATTTTAACCTTGTAATCCAGGAACTGGGAATTGAAACCGCCCACGTACAGGTTGAACTCGTGCGGGTGGTCTTGCGCGGTGGCCGTGACGCCCAGAAGCACCAGGGCAGATAGGGCAACGAGAAATTTTTTCATAGTATTTAGAAGATGCAGAGGGGGGCCGATTTGTTGCAGCTGCAAAAAAATTATCGTAGATAAAAATATTTTTGCTATCTTTGCAAGCTCCCACGAGTTGGGGCATAACGCATTATTAATTATTTAAAAACAGATTCACAATGGCTGTTAAAATCAGACTTCAGCGCCACGGTAAGAAGAATTTCGCATTCTTCCACATTGTTGTGGCCGATTCCCGTTCGCCGCGCGACGGTAAGTTCATCGAGCAGATCGGCTCCTACAACCCCAACACCAACCCTGCTACCATCGTTCTGGATGGTGAGAAGGCCCTGGCTTGGCTCAAGGTAGGTGCCCAGCCCACGCTGGTTGCTCGCCGCATTCTCTCCTACGAAGGTATCCTCCTTCGCAAGCACCTGTCCGAGGGTGTTGCCAAGGGTGCCCTCACCGAGGCTCAGGCAGACGCCAAGTTTGCCGCCTGGAAGGAAGAGCGTGACAAGAAGATTGCTGCCAAGAAGACTGGCATCAAGAACGACGAGATTGCTAAGGCCAAGGCCGCCAAGGCTGCCGAGGTTGAGGTGAACGAGGCCCGTGCCAAGGCTATCGCAGCCAAGAAGGCCGAGGCTGAGGAGGCCGCCCGCAAGGCCGCCGAGGAAGCTGCTGCCGAGGCCGCTCCCGCTGCCGAAGAGGCTGCCGCCGAGGAACCCGCCGAGACTCCGGCAGAATAATGCTGAGAATTGGCAAGGTACTGAAATCCAACGGGACTGAGGGCGGGCTCGTTATGAGCTTCCTGGACATTTTCCCCGAGGACATTGACCTTCAGGAACCGGTATTCATCGAATTCGATGGACTACCGGTTCCTTTCTATTTTGAATCTTTTACCCCCAGGGGAAACAACCGTGCCCTGGTAACCCTTACGGGCGTCCGCAGTCTCAAAGATGCCGATGAACTCTCCGGAGCGGATGTCTATGCAGATTATTTCGAAGAAGAAGACCAGGAAGACTTCACCGGCTGGACGGTCTGCAGCCCGGATGGCCGGAAGGTGGGTACGGTATCGGCCTTTGAAGCCATTCCCGGCAATCCCTGCCTCTGGGTACAGAAGGCCGATGGGCAGGAGGTCCTTCTTCCCTTGCACGAAGACCTCCTGAAAGAAGTGGACGGGGAGAAGCACCTTCTCACCCTCGTCATTCCGGAAGGAATCCTGGATTTGTAAATACTTATGAAAAAACTAGTAACCCTCCTTTTCGCCGCCCTCGTGGCCGCCGCATGCACCAGCACCCCTGGCGCCCTTCAACTCTTTGATTGGGAGATGCAGCAGGTAGGTGGCAGCAAGACGTATTCCGTAACCGTTCCCACCACCGTAGCCGGTGCCCTGCACAGGGCCGGCGAGCTGGGGGAGAACCCGCTGGAGCAGATGAATCTCTTTGAGCTGGACCAGACCCGCTTCGACAGCACCTGGGTGTTCACCACCCGTTTCAAGGGCGGCAAGGGACACCATATTCTGCGCATAGGAGGAATAGGGTATTCGGCCGATATCCTGGTGAATGGAACCTTGATTGCCTCCGCAGACACCACGCTGGGCGTTTTCGCCACTCGGGAGTGGGACATCACCCCTCTGCTGGCCCAGGAGAATAAACTGGAGGTCCGCACCCATAAGTCCCCCTGGGGCAGCCTGAACCACGGTTTTGTGGACTGGAACCCCCATGCCCTGGACGAGTTCATGGGACTCATTGCTCCGGTAAGCATCATCCGGGTGGCCGATGTCCAGGTCCAGGATGTCTACGTGCGTCCGGAACTCTCGGAAGACCTTACCCAGGCTTCCATCGTCGTGACCACCACCCTGGTGAACCGCGGAGACCAGCCCGCCGAGGGAACGCTCAAGGGCAAGTATGAAGGCGGCAGCTTCTCCCAGAAGGTGAGCCTGCAGCCCGGAGAGACCCGGGTAATATGCCAGAAAGAAGAAGTGGTCAATCCCCGCATCTGGTGGCCCTACGATATGGGTACTCCGGAACTCTACCACCTGGAAATGGCTTTTGGCAACTCCCACAGCAAAGAAGTGGCCTTCGGCCTCAGGAGCGTAACCAGTGAGATAGATTCCCTGGGTCATCGCCAGTTCTATGTGAATGGGAAGAAGATCCTGTTCAAGGCCGCCGGCTGGACAGACGATTACTTTATGGAAGACACCCCGGAGCGTACCCGGGCCCAGCTGCAGCTGGTGAAGAATATGGGGCTGAACGGCATTCGTTTCGAAAATATCTGGGGAAAGGACGACACGGTCTATGACCTCTGCGACCAGATGGGTATCCTGAACTTGGTAGGCTGGAGCTGCCTTTGGGAGTGGCCCGGTCAGTGCGGTCTGCCCGGAGATCCCAAGTACGGATGCATCACGACCCCCGAACTGCAGGATCTGGCCGTGCGCTATTTCCACGACCAGCTTATCCGGCTGCGCAACCATCCGGCCATCATAGGCTGGCTCACCGGTTCCGACATGCTGCCCCATCCTGACCTGGAGGCCCGCTACCTGGACTTGTACAAGGAACTGGAATACCGGCCCTATGTCTGTTCGGCCGCTAACCGCACCAGCACCCTCTCCGGCCCTTCCGGCGTCAAGATGATGGGTCCCTACGACTATGTGGCCCCGGATTACTGGTACATTGACACCCGTAACGGCGGCGCCTACGGCTTCAATACGGAAACCGGTATCGGGCTCAATATGCCCCAGCAGGAGAACGTCCGCCGCATTGTGGGAGAAGACCATCTCTGGCCCGTAGACGAAGTATGGTACAAGCACTGTGTAAGGGGAAAGCAAATGAATCCCAGCATCCTTTTGGGTGTCGTGGCCGGAGAGTATGGAGAGGCCACCGGCTTTGAAGACTTCGTGCGCAAGGCCCAGGCGGCCGATTACGACGGCACCCGCGCTATGTTCGAAGCCTTCCGCTGCCACATAGACCACGCCACCGGCATCGTGCAGTGGATGCTCAACAGCGCCTGGCCGGCCCTGTACTGGCAGCTCTACGACTGGTACCTGGCCCCCACCGCCGGTTATTACGGCACCAAGAAGGGCAACGCCCCCTATCAGCTCATCTACAATTATGGAGAGCACGCCGTGTACGCCGTGAACGACGTGATGCCCGAAGCCAACTACGAGGTGGTGATGAAGCTTTACGACAGCCAGTCCCGCCTGGTGCGCCGGGACGACAAGCCCGTGGATTTCACGCCCCGTGCCCCCGAGAAGGTGTTTGAAGGCATCGAAGGCCCCGGCTTCCTGAGCCTGCAGGTCCTTCACGGAGAAGAGGTGGTGGCCACCAACTTCTACTGCCTCCCGGAAAAGGACAACGTGTACGACTGGGCCGCCTCCAACTGGTTCATCAGCCCCATCAAGGAGTACGGCAGCCTGTCCTTTGTGACGGCCCTCCCTCAGGCCCAACTGTCTATGGAAGTGCAGAAGGCCGATGGCGGCTATTCCGTAACCCTGTCCAATGCTTCGGAAACCATCGCCTATCAGAACATCCTGAAGGCCCTGGACGAAAAAGGACAGCTGATTCCAGCCGTCCTTTGGTCCGATAATTTCTTCGCCCTGGAGCCGGGCGAATCCCGCACCGTCAGCTGCACCCTTCCCGATGGCTTCTCATCGGCCCGGATTGCCTTTGACGGCTGGAACGGGGTTCTTTAGTCCAGTCCTCCGTTCATCTGATAATCGGCCTTCACCTCCTGGTAGAAGGCGGCCGTTGCCGTGTAGATATACGGATTGAGCCAGAGGCTGCCGATGCCGCAGGTGAAGATGTTCAGGATGCCCCAGCCGATGAAACTGAGCCACAGCCAGAAGAGGTCGAACTTGTGGCCTTTCATCATCAGACGGCTGCGATGGATGGCCTCGGAAGGGGAGAGCTCGGGATTCTCGTCCAGGATGTACGGCGTCATAGCGTAGGAGAAGCTCTTGATGATGCCGGGGATTAAGAAAAGGAGGCTCCACAGGAAGATCAGGATGAACATCAGGACCATCGCGCCCACTTTATTCCAGTAGTTGCAAAAATCCAGTGTGTTCTTGACCAGCTGGTTGTCTCCGTCCATATGCAGGCGGCGGAAGCTGTTCAGGTAGGCTATCACCACCGGGAAAAGCAGGAATACTTCCAGCAGCAGGCTTCCGGAAGAATACGTGAAGAAGGGGGAGGCGGCTTCCAGGATTTCATCCGGATCGCTTAAGCCGGCCAGGGAGACATACATATAAAAACCGGGGCCGGCGACAGCGCAGGCAATGAGGAAATAAATGAGCGTGGCCGCAACGGCCTGTCCCCAGTTTCCCTTCAGGGCGGCGAGGGCGGAATCCTTGAAGTAAGTGTTGCTTTTCATCTTTTTGACTATTTTTGTTGACAAATATACACTTTTTTCGGATATTTGTGTGATTTAAAACCTATAATGCTATGACACTGATTATCGTAATTGCCGTTATCGCCCTCCTCGTGATGTGGGTGATTTCCGTCCAGAACAAGCTTGTCAAAAGCGACGAAATCTGCAACAATGCCCTGAAACAGATTAATGTTCAGCAGATTAGCCGTTACGATGCCCTCCAGGCCCTGATCAAGCTAACCCGCGAGTATGCCGGTTATGAGGCCGATACGCTCCAGAAGATTGTGGACGCCCGCAAGATCACCTCTTCCCCCGCTCCCACGGCGGCAGAGATCAACGCCAACGAGGATGTCCTGAAGGAAATATCGGCCAAGCTCATCGCCGTGGCCGAAGCCTATCCGGATCTGAAGGCCAATCAGAACTATCAGCAGACGATGGCCAGCATCGAAAAGTACGAGGAAAATGTGCGTCTGTCCCGTATGACGTTCAACGACACCGTCACCCGCTTCAACCAGCAGGTGCGCGTGTTCCCCACTTCCCTCATTGCCGGTATGCTGGGCTTTGCCAAGAGGGATTACCTGGCCGATGATGTAACCAAGAAGGATTATCCTGCCATCTGATGAAAAAATATCTGGTTCTTATAGGCCTGTCTCTTTGCTTTCTGGCTCAGGGGCAGGCTATCCGTACTATCCGGGATGTAGATACCCGGGTTCAGCTGCAAAAGGATGGCAGCGCCTGGGTCACCCAGGTGTGGAAGGCGGAAGCCGGCCATTCCGGTACGGAGTTTTACATCCCTGTCGGCAATCTGGGCTCTATGACCATCGGCCAGTTTTCCGTTTCCGAGAACGGCGTGGCGTACCAGAGCCTGGGAGAGGACTGGGATGTGGACCGTTCCCGCAGCTGGAAAACGGGCAAATGCGGTATCGTTCCCAAGCATAATGGCGTAGAGCTGTGCTGGGGCCTGGGAGAAAGCGGCTGGCACACCTGGACCATCCGCTACTGCCTTACCGGACTGGTGCAGGCGTACGAGGATGCCGACGCCTTCAACTATATGTTCGTCAACAAGGGGATGGACCCGGCTCCGGAGCATGCCAAGGTAACCATCGTGCCGGCTTTTGACTGCCCCAGGTGGGAGGTGAACAGCCCCCGCGTGTGGGCTTTCGGATTCTACGGAGATATCAACGTGGTGGACGGCACCGTGGTGGCCGAGACTTCCGAGAGTATGGGCTACAACAGTGGCCTCATCGCGGTGGTGGCTTTCGACAAGGGCGTTTTCCAGCCCCAGGTGGAGGCCGGCGGTCCTGTGCAGGATATGATAGACAGGGCCCTGGACGGCAGTTCGTATGGAGAGGATGATGGCGGGGGATGGTTCCTGGCCCTCTTCGGCCTTTGCTTTGTGGGCGGCTTCTTCGGCCTGGTCTGGATACTCATCGCATCGGCCCGGGGCTACAAGTGGAAGACCTCCCTCTTCGGCAAGAAGAAGATTACCGAGTGGTACCGGGATATCCCGCTGGAGGGGAATCTGCTGGCTGCTCAGTTCCTGCTGGCGAAGGGAAAGCGCTTTGAAATATCGGCCCCGGCCAACAACCTGATCGGCGCCCTCTTCCTCCGCTGGATTATGGACGGGCAGTTGGAAGTGCGTCCGGACCCCGGCAGCAGCAAACGCGTGAACCTGGAGTTCAAGGCCCAGAGCGTGTCGGAAGACGATGTTATCGAAGACCTCTTCCAGATGGCACGTGCGGCGGCAGGCTCCAATAACCTGCTGGAAAAGAACGAGTTTGAGAAGTGGAGCACCAAGAACTACAAGAAGCTCACCGCCTGGCCGGACCGTGCCGTGGCCCGGGGCAAATCCTGGTTCCGCGACAAGGGTTATTTCAAGACCGACGGTGTGTGCACGGAGGAAGGTGCTACGCAGGCCTGCCACCTCATTGAATTCCAGAACTTCCTGAAGGACTTTACTTTAAGCGGAGAGCGCGGCGCTCCGGAAGTGGGTCTCTGGAAGGACTACCTGGTCTTTGCCCAGCTCTTTGGAATAGCGGACAAAGTGGCCAAACAGTTCCAGAAACTGTATCCGGCGGCCTTTGAGCAGCTGAGCCAGCAGGCGGGAATGGATCCTACCTCCCTCATCTATACCGTGAGCTGGACCAATCGTCTGAGCACCCGCGCCTTCTCCAATGCCGCCAGCAAGGCCGGCAGCGTGAGCGGAGGCGGAGGCCATTCCTCCTTCGGCGGAGGCGGAGGCTTCTCCGGAGGCGGTTTCGGCGGTGGTGGTCGATAGTTATAAATTGAGGGGTGCACTTCCAGGTGCACCCCTCAATTTATAATAGACTGATAATTAGCGTATTGGCCGATTAGCGGGACTGTGCCCTCCAGAAGTGGGTCATGTCCTCCAGCGTCTTGCCTTTGGTTTCCGGCACCAGGCGCCAGACGAAGATGGCAGCGATGATGCAGATGCCACCGTACAGGGCGTAGGCGAAGAACGGGCTCCAGCTGTACATAGGGACGAAGGTGGAGCTGACGATGAAGTTGAAGATCCACTGGAAGGCTACGGCAAGGGCCGTGGCCTGGCTACGGATGGTGTTGGGGAAGAGTTCTGCGATGTAAACCCAGCAGATGGGACCCCAGCTGAACATAAAGCAGGCGCTGTACACCATGATGCTGATGACGGGGACGAGGGCCGGGAGGGTTACCACATTGGAGAGGGCTACGCCCAGGGCACCCACCGCCATTCCCAGCGAGCCGGTGATGAGGAGGGGCTTGCGGCCCAGCTTCTCTACCGTAAAGACGGCCACCAGGGTGAAGGAGATGTTGATGACACCCATAATCACCGTGAAGAGCATATTGTTGCTTACGCCCATCGATTCGAAGATGCGGGGCGCAAAGTACAGCACGGCGTTAATGCCGATAATCTGTTGGAACACAGACAGCATACAGCCGATAAACACCACCATGAAGCCATAGGCGAAGAGCTTTTCCCTTCTGGCCTGGTTGTCCTGATGAACGGTGTTCTTGATTTCCAGCAGGATCTCGTTGGCCTTCTCTTCTCCGTTGATCTTGGTGAGGACGGCCAGGGCCTTGGGCGCCTGTCCGTGCATCGTGAGATAACGCGGCGTTTCCGGCACCAGGAGGATCAGCAGGGCGAACAGACCGGCGGGAACGGCTTCGGAAACGAACATCACCCTCCAGCCGACGGCGTTGGTCCAGGCCACCACATCGGGGTCTGAAGCGTGGCTGCGGACGATGAGGAAGTTCACGAAGTACACCACCAGCTGGCCGAAGATAATGGCGAACTGGTTCCAGCTCACCAGCTTACCGCGTTTGGAAGCCGGGGAAATCTCTGCAATGTACATGGGACAGAGGGCCGATGCCAGTCCTACGCCAATGCCTCCGAGGATTCTGTAGCCGTTGAAGGCCACCAGGAGGCTCTTGCAGGGCACGCCTTTTTCAAAGAAGAGGAACTCCGGGTAATAGGAACCCAGGGCGCTGAGGAAAAAGAGGATACCGGCTACGAACAGGCTCTTCTTTCTTCCCAGGCTGGAAGCCAGGATACCGGAAAGAAGGGCGCCGATGATGCAGCCGATAAGGGCGCTGGAGGTGGTGAAACCGTGCCAGCCGTCCGTGTAGTTGAAGTCTGTAGCGCTTTTGAAAAACGCCTGCAGGCCCTTCTCTGCTCCGGAAATGACGGCTGTGTCATATCCAAAAAGCAGCCCGCCGATGACCGCCACCAGAACGATGCCGAACAGATAGGCGGGGCTGCCTTTGTGCTTGTAGTCTGCCATTACTTAGCGTAGAGGTTCAGGTACGTTTCGCAGAGCTCCTGCTTGCCGGAAGCGGCCACGGGCTCTCCGTTGCTCTTGGCATACTCGTAGAGTTCTTCCAGAGAGGCCTTGCCTTCTTCGAACTTCTTGCCCAGACCGCTGTCAAAGCTGGCATAACGCTCTTTCAGCATCTTCGGAAGCGGGCTTTCCTCCAGGATGGCGGCTGCATTCAGCAGGGCGTGGGCCATGGCATCCATAGCGCTGATGTGGGCGATGAAGATGTCCTCGGGATCCGTGGAGGAGCGGCGCAGCTTGGCGTCGAAGTTGGTACCGCCGTTGCCGAAGCCTCCGTTCAGAAGGATCTGCATCATAGCCTGGGTGAGGTCGAAGGCATCCACCGGG
>OCTX012104921.1_pt1 | contig 12084 bp, 11 predicted proteins | sample 1539691 | NCBI WGS metagenome assembly OCTX01 (sample SAMN02144231, study PRJEB22623) | gut metagenome | biome: sheep rumen | host: Ovis aries | place: New Zealand
TTCACCTTTTTTGGGGCTGGAGCGCGAGAGCCCCAAAAATTCGCGGGCTTCGCCTGTAAGTTGTAGGATGGAAATAGTCCTTATTTTTACCAAAAGTATATAAATCGTAAAAAAAATCAAAACAAAAGAACCGCAAGGGGGTGCGGGGGAAGGCGGTTCTTTTATTCTGGTAGTTGAGAAAACTATAGAAAAAGTACTTTTGTTGAATTTTGTCAAAATTATTGAAATAATATCTTTTTAAATTATATTCATTTCTCGTATTTTTGATATATAATCCTCGATCGAATCATACGCTTGATGAATTGAATCGATAATTATTTCATATTTTCCTTCGCACTTTATATCCTCAGTCTTTTTCTCTTTTAAAAGCTGATATAATGCAAATAAAATGTTACTGATAATTAATCTTTTCTTGTCATTATCATCAATACAATTAATACAATTTAAATATAAAATTACATTTGCTCTTGTAATATATAGAGGACAATTTAGTATAGTTGAAATACTTTTGAGTTCTAATGCTTGTCCAAATAATCCAATAAAGCATATTATCACTTGTTCAATTGAACTTATGTCCTTAAATCTTTCTTGATCAATTCCACAATCAATGTAATTTTGATTGATTTTTCTCTGTAATGTCATATCTGGCGTTGAATCAACTGTAATTAATATTTTTGAGAGTTTAGGCATTTTTATTTCTAATTCTTCAAATGATAATGTATCATTATCAGCTACAAATTGATCAACGTTAGAATAGGCAGTATCCAAATTATAATTAATATATTGAATAGTAAGTTCACGAGCGGTTTCATAAATACTACTTTTTATTGAATAGATGAAATCATTTGGATTAATATATATTAACTTACCACTAAGTAAGTTGTGTTCAGAATCTAAAACTGTATTGATTGAAATATCAATTATATGTTTAATTCTTTTAAAATTAAAAACTTCGGTTGATTTCAAAAAAAATGAAAGTTTAATAATTGGATCTGCGATGATAATACTTTTTCCCGAAAAGATAATAGGATTAATTTCATTTGATTTGCTATCAAAGTAAGTTGACCCACCATAATAGAAAAAATTATTATTATTTAATTCTAAAAAATTTGTTATTGTTTTCTTATTTCTTTTCAATAATAATTCAATTTTATCCAGTAATAATAAGTAATCATCATATTCATTCTTATTTTTTTTAAATTCTTTTAGTATTTCTAAATAATTTTGCTGATAAGCAATAATGTTTTCAATCATTACCTTACCCCCAATTCGCTATTCATAATAGATATAATTTTATCTAGTAAGAAAATTAAATCATCACAACAATCAACTAATTTTTGATCACATTCTGTATCAGCAATACTATGATAATTATGCGCTGGATTGTCACATATTAGTAATGAACTTTCTCTAATAGCTCCCCAATATCCATGCGAAAAACAAGTATCATAATCGTAGTATGTATCATACAAATCTTTCTCATCAACTTCCATAAATTTTTTCCTTACATTTTTATCCGCAAAATCCCTAAAACTAACTTTTAAAAACTCTTCGCTTTTTGTTTCATTAGCCAATAATTTCAATATTGTTTCGTCAAAATGATTACAATTATCGCTTAACGTAGTTCCTTCTTCTATTCTCTTATAGATTAGTTTATATTTTGAACTACCATAATCTTTAAATGCTTCCCATATATCAGGATTATCCTTTTCTTGAGAACACAAGAATTTAATATTAATTATAATTTCTACTATAGTTCTTAAAACCAATCTTGACGTTATAGACATATATAATTCATTATCAATTATTTCTTTAGTAAGCTTATATACATAAGTAATATTACCAATTAAAACATCTCTTTTGTCGTCTGCTTTTATTTCTTCAGATTTAAGTATTAGTTTTTTTAAGTCCTTTATTTTATCTATTAATAATTCTCTATTACTACTTTCAGGGTATACAATTGTTTTGGGGTTACAATCAGTCATTAAATACATCTCCTCATAAAAATACTTTGAATATTCATAACTACTTTCAAAAAAGTCCATTCCTTCCATGCTAGATAAACTTACTTTATATGTATCAAGCAATGGATCATCTTCTCCTGTTAATGGATATTTTTGGATAGCTTCTTTTATTATCATATTTTCTTTTGAAAAATAAATTTTATTAAGTTTTAATATTAAGGCACAATATCTTATATCCATTGCAAAGTCACTATACCTATCATACATTTTCTCTATAATCTTGACTAATTTTTCAATTCTCTGGTCATTTGATATAGATTTATCTATAAATGAATTTCTAGTTTCCTTATCAAAATTAGAAACTACAATTATGGGGTCTAAAACATTTTTACCAAAAATTTCTTTAATTTTATTATATAGTTCCGTTTTTTTATCTGAATCTAATTCTAATATTATAGAGAATTTATCACAGGGTTTGTTAAATGTATTAAGGATATATTCTTTTAGATAATAGAATTTATTAAAAAAATCTTTTTTGGAATTACATGACTCACGTAATAACCCAATCCATACATATTCTGGTAACCTTTCTTTTGACCAAGAACATAAATGCATTACACTTCCAAGTGGTTCCTGCATAAAAGGTGGGATTAATTCCTTACCAAACTGCTTGTGCTGTTTAATTGTAGAATTTTTCAATTTATCATCTCCAACAAAAAAGTACCATTCTAACGAATGATACAAAATCTATTATCAATATAACATAAAAAAAACAATTTTCAATTAATTAAGCATAGTATTCATGATACATGCATGGATCTGTTATTTTTTTGCTAAAACTGTTATAATTACTTCAGGTGATTTCTATGATTAAAGTTGTAGCTGCATTAATTGAAAAAGATGGAAAGTATTTAATAGCAAAAAGATCAACTGGAGATGAAAATGTATTAGGAAAATGGGAATTTCCTGGTGGAAAAGTACAAGAAAATGAAAATGAAGAACAAGCTATTGAAAGAGAAATAAAAGAAGAATTTGAAATGGATATTAAAGCAATAAGATTTCTAACTAACAATGTCTGTGAATATCCAAAGAAGACGGTTGATTTACGATTATATGAATGTAAGTTTTTAGCAGGGGAATTTCATTTACATGACCATTCAGAATATCAATTTGTAGATAGTAATGAAATAATTAATTTTGATTTATGTCCAGCAGATGTTCCACTTGCAGAATTTGTAAAAGAATCAAAATTATTAAGAAGGTGAAACATGAGAGATTTATTCTTATCTAATAATAATAGTGAATTTTTAAATAGAATTAAAGAATGCTTAAAGAAATGTAATTCTTTTTCCTTTAGTGTTAGTTTTATAAAAAAAGCCGGATTAGTATTAATAGAACGAGATATAGAAGAAGCTTTACATAGAGGTGCAAAAGGAAAAATAATTACTTCCACATATCAAAACTTTACTGATATAGGCTCTTTAGAGCAATTTCTTACATGGCAAAAAGAATATGATAATTTTGAATGTCATTTAGATTATGAATGTTTTGGAGATAATGGATTTCATACTAAGGGCTATATGTTTGAATATGATGATTCCGTTGAATTAGTTGTTGGATCATCTAATATAACAAGATTTGCTTTATTAAAAAATTATGAATGGAATGTTTCTTTAATATCAAAAGAAAATTTAAATTCTTATAATGATGCATTAATTGAATTTAACTTAATATGGGAAAACACATTAAAATTAGATTCTTATTTAATAGAAAAGTATAGACTTCAATTAGACTATGCAATTGAAAAGTGGGATATGGATTATGTTAATATTACTGATTCGAGTATTAACCCAAATTCAATGCAAAGGAAGGCACTAAGAGAACTTAGACGATATAGAGATACTGGAGTAAAGAAAGCATTAATTATTAGTGCTACTGGATCTGGAAAAACATACTTAGCTGCCTTTGATGCAAGAAACTTTGGAGCAAAAAGATTGTTATATATAGTTCATAGAGAATCTATATTGAGAGATGCAAAAGAATCATTTATGAAAGTATTTGGTGCAGAACGAACATATGGATTCTATACTGGAAATGAAAGTAGCCAAGAAGCAGATTTCATATTTGCAACAAGTAACATGCTAGCTAGACATTTAGAAGAATTTGATAAAAACGAATTTGATTATATTATCTATGATGAAGTACATCACGTTGTAGCAGATACAGGTAAAAAGATATTTGAATATTTTGAACCAGAATTCATTCTAGGATTAACTGCTACCCCAGAAAGAATGGATAATAAAAATGTTTTTGAGTTGTTTGATCAAAATGTTCCTTTTGAACTTCGCTTAAGAGATGCAATTAATAATGATTTAGTAGTACCATTCCATTATTATGGAATAAGAGATCAATTAGTTGATTATAGTTCTAAGGATAAAATGGTAATAGCAAAAGCAATTGCAGAACAAAACAATATTGAATTCATAAAAGATCAGATAGAAAAACACCGTAAACCTGGAGAAAAATTAAAATGTATAGCTTTCTGTACTAATATTCAAAGTTGTAAATTAATGGCAGAAGAATTATATGAAGAAGGATATTATACTATTTCATTAACAGGAGTAAATGACACAGGAGTAAGAATAAAAGCATTTAAAGACTTACAAGATGATAATAATTTACTAGAAATAATATGTACTGTTGATATATTGAATGAAGGAGTAGATATTCCACAAGTAAATATGGTTTTATTCCTAAGACCTACAGAATCACAGACAATTTTTATTCAACAATTAGGACGTGGATTAAGAAAATATCCAGGTAAAGAACATGTAACTGTGTTAGACTTTATTGGAAATAATTATGATAGAGCAGTACAGATTGCTATGGCACTTGGAACATTAGGTAAAACTACATACATGGAAAAAGCATATTTAAAAGAAATGATTAGAACTGATTTTGATTCATTAGAGTTACCTGACGTAAAAATTATGATAGATGATTTATCTAAAGAAGAAATTATTAATTACATTGATAAGACAAACTTTAACTCAAGACAGTTCTTAGAGAAGGATTATCAAAACTTTAAAGCATATGTTAATAGTGGAACCTATCCATCACATATGGATTTCTTAAACTATGATGTGTCTCCAGATTTAATTAGAATTATCAAATCAACATTTGGAGGATCAAAGAATAAATCTTATTATAACTTCTTAAAGAAAATAGATGAAGAAACAATACCATTATTTAGTGATGAAGAAATAAAATTTATCAATAATATAGAAGATTTGTTACCTTTAGCTAGATTAGATGAATACTTAATTATCGAGCAAGCGATTAAAGAAAAAGTAGTTGATTTAAAAAGAATAGAAGGAAGAGAATCTCATATTACTGATAAGACATTAGAAAATGCATACAACAATTTAAAATCATTAGGAATTTTAGAAAATGAAAGTATAAACATATTTAATTTAGAAAATGAAGAGTTGGTAAATTATCTATATGATTTACTACAATATGGTATTGTAAGATATAATCGAGAGTTTGGAGAATATGAAGGATTATTTAAACTTTATAGAAACTATTACAAAGAACAAGCATCTCGTATTATGTTAAAAAATGGATTATTACAAAAAGGAACATATTATGAAGATGATATTGCATATATCTTTGCAGGAATCAAAAAAGATGAAGAAGGAAAACTTAATTACAGAGATAAATTTATAAGTGATAAAATCTTCCAATGGGAAAGTATTGCAGATGTATCTGAAAGTGAAAAGCAACATTTAAGGACATCTAAAAAAGTTCATTTGTTTATTAGAAAAATGGAAAGTGAAGATACGGTAACACTACCATATACATACTTTGGATTAGGAACATTTACAAATGAAAGAGAATCGTTCACTGAAGAAAATGGAATAAAGCATCCGACATTATTATTTGATATAGTTTTAGATGATGCAGTACCAGAAGATTATTATATAGATTTTGAAATACCAAAATCTGAATAAAACAAGGCCAACTAATTAAAATAGTTGGCTTTTGTGCTATAATGAGTATGGGTGGTTTTATGAAAGAATTAGAAAAGAAAATAGTAAAATTTGCTGAAGAAAGAGACTGGTTGCAGTTTAATACACCAGAGAATCTTGCTAAAAGTATTTCAATTGAAGCAGGAGAATTACTAGAATGTTTTCAATGGAATAATAATTATGATAAAGATGAATTAAAATATGAAATAGCAGATGTAATGAATTATTGTATTTTATTATGTCATCAAATAGGTGTTGATCCAAAGCAAATAGTTTTAGATAAAATGAAAATTTCCGAAAAAAAATATCCTGTTGAAAAATCAAAAGGAAAAAGTACAAAGTATAATAAGTTGTAGGAGAAAAATATGAGAAAAAGTATTTTTGATATTGAAATAAGAGTTGATATAAGTACAGAGTATAATAATTTAAAAAATGTATTGTTAGAAAGAGAATCTTTATATTTTAACGGTTCTTGGTATAGTTTGTATGAATTTTTGAATGATGAAGTTTTTCCTGTGTGGAAGCATAAGGGACTATTTATTGATTTTCAAGATTTTTTAGAAAAAATGGATATTAATATTTCTTCTAATAATTGCGATGAAGAAAAACTGTTATATATGCTAGAATTATTGGTAAATATATGGCCTTTAACAAAGAAAAAATTAGATTTTACACATAGTGAATATTTTAGCAAGAGAGTTATAGGTTATATGGAATTAAGTATTCCAACTATTTTAGAAAAACTTAACTATCAAACAATTGAGGAGAAAGGTATTTTTAAAATTGTTAAAAGAGATGCAGATGTTGATTCAATAATAGAACATGTTCCTAAAATAGCAAGCTTATTACTTGAATATAATGATATTAGAAATAATAATATTAAGAGTAAGAGAAATATATTGAAAGAGATTGATTTATATATAGAAGAAAAAAAGAACTTATATAAAAGCATTAATAATGCAACTTATGAGTCTATACAAAGAATAGTTAATGAACTAGGGGTAAATCATCCTATTCATGAGGAATATAAAGATATGCCTGAACAAGAAATATGCAAATGGTATGATAAATGCTTTAAAGCTATGATTCATTTAATAAGATGTGAAGAAATTAATGAGTTTAATGATGATAGAAAGAAATTTTTTGAAAAAAATGGTGAATAAAAATGTTAGTATATGAAGGAATAAAATCAGGATTTATTGATGATGTGGATTTAGGTATTATTGCAGATAAAATCAGAAACAAATATATAGAAGTTGTTAAAAGAAGACCTAGTGCACCTGAATTTAATTCATGGAAGAATTCTATGCAATATATGAGAGGTGTACTAAGTGATACTGAAATACCTAATAATACTGGTATTGCTATTGAATATAATATTCCACCAACTGGTTGTAGAATAGATTTTATGATGTCTGGATATAACAAATCTAAATCAAATGTAGTTATTATTGAATTAAAACAATGGGATAAATGTACTGAAGTTGGAGAAATGGATGGTATTTATAAAGTTAATACTTATACTGGTGGAGGATTAAGAGATGTTAATCATCCATCTTATCAAGCAATGACTTATGCTAATCTTATAAGAGATTATAATGAATCAGTACAATTACAAAATATTAATGTAGTACCATGTGCATATCTACATAATTATTATTTTGATAATGATGATACATTATTATCAAATAATTATAAAGAATATACAGATGCAGCACCATTATTTGGACATAATGATGTATTAAAACTAAGAGATTTTATTAAGAAATATATAGAAGATGGTGATGATGGAAGTATACTTTATGAAATAGATCATGGAAGAATTAGACCATCTAAAATGTTACAAGATTCCTTAACTCAAATGTTAAAAGGTAATAAAGAATTCTATATGATAGATACTCAAAAAATTGTATATGAATATGCTTTAAGGAATGCTATTGATACAGTAGGAAGTAATTCTAAAAATGTAATGATTGTTAGAGGTGGACCTGGTACAGGTAAATCTGTTCTAGCAATCAATCTATTAGTAGAATTAAATAGAAGAAATATGACTTGTTTCTATGTAACTAAAAATTCTGCTCCAAGAAATGTTTATTCTTCTAAATTAAGAGGAGAGTATACTCAAACTTATATTAATCATTTATTCCAAGGGTCAGGAAGTTTCATAGATGAAGAAAGAAATAAATTAGATTGTTTAGTAGTAGATGAAGCACATAGATTAAATGAAAAATCAGGATTATTTCAAAATAAAGGTGAAAATCAAATTAAAGAAATAATAAATGCTGCTAAATTCTCTATATTCTTTATAGATGAAAATCAAAAAGTAACTCTTAAAGATATTGGAAGTGAAGAGTTAATAAAGAAATATGCTAGAGAATTAGATGCAGGTATTTATACTTATGAATTAGACTCTCAATTTAGATGTAATGGATCAGATGGATATCTAGCTTGGTTAGATAACATTCTAGAAATAAGAGAAACAGCTAACTTTGATATAGATGGATTTGATTATGATTTCAAAGTATTTGATGATCCTAATGAGATGAGAAAAGCTATTGAAGAAAAGAATGAGATTAATAATAAATCTAGAATGGTAGCAGGATACTGTTGGAACTGGATAAGTGAAGGAAAAGATAATACTAATATCCATGATATTGTAATACCAGAATACAACTTTGAAATGAGTTGGAATCTAGGTAATTCATCAACATGGGCAATCGATAAAAATTCAATCAATGAAATTGGATGTATTCATACATGTCAAGGATTAGAGTTTGATTATGTAGGAGTAATAATTGGCGATGATATGAGATATGAAGATGGTCATATCGTTACTGATTACACAAAAAGAGCATCAACAGATAACTCTTTAAAAGGTATAAAGAAAATAGCTAATGAGCAAGGAGAAGAAGTTGCTCAAAAGATAGCGGAGAATATCATCAAAAATACATATAGAACCTTAATGACTAGAGGAATGAAAGGCTGCTATGTGTATTGTGTTGATAGATCATTAGAAAAATATATAAAGAAGGTAGGGTAATATATGAATGAAAATGAGAACGAAAAAGAGAAAAAGAATGTAGATAATAAAGAAGCCAAGTATAAGGAAGATAGTAAATATTGTACTTGCAATGGCTGCTATTCAGTATATGCAGATACAGAGTCAAACGATTTTGGTTATTGGCTTGTTTGCACCAATTGCAATAAAAAAATAGAGGATGAATTTCATTATTATAATCACTATGATGGTGAAGATCACGATGATATAGATTTATATTGTGATGATAATTTTTAGTTTGTTCGATTGCTTTTTTTCTGAAATTGAGTATAATAAAACATGCCATGGTAAATTGTACGATGGGTGATTATGTTAATTGTCAATACTAAATTGATAATTATTATGTTAAAGTTTACGTTCATTATTTGAACCACCTCGCTTTGACTATGTTATTGATAATGTTAGTGAAGAATTGTCTTATTACATTCAATTTCTTTACTATTATTATTATAATACTATTTATGTACAGAGGTAGCAGCATTGAAAAGGGCTAAGTAAATTTTGATAGTGAAGAAAAAATTGAAAAGTTTTATATGAGTACATCCATTAAGGTCGCTGCATCCTGGATGTGCTTCTTTATTTTGGAGGAAAAATGCAAAAGAAAATATTTAAAAACAAAAACTATAAGCACATTGATATACCTTTTGATCCTAAAATGATAGAAGGTAAAATAAAAAATAAAGACTGGATTTTACATCATGGATTTTATCCATTTATAAGTTATTCGATTAATTTTAAAAAGTTTTCAAAAGAAATAAATGCTGAAACTCATCATCATTGGAAGGTAAAGGAAAGACCTATAAAATATGCATCTCATGTTGATCGATATATTTATCAATGGTATTCTCATTTGTTTAACAATGCTTATAATGATTATTGTAAAAAAAATAATTCATCAAACTCTGCAATTGCTTATAGAACTTGTTTACGTGGTAAGACAAATATTGAGTTTACTAAAATAGCATATGATTTTATAAGGAAATGCGGATGCTGTTATGTTTTAGTTAGTGATTTTTCATCTTTTTTTGATTTTATTGAACATGAAAAACTTAAGAAAAATTTGTGTAAGGTATTAGATGTTAGTAAACTTGATGATGATGTATATAAAGTATTTAAAAGCATGACTAAGTATGCGCATATTGAACGTAGTGATATCGAATCATACTTGATTGATAATAAGATTGAAACAAATGATAGTATTAAAAAAAATAAGTCCTTTTTTCAAAATATATCATGGAATGACGCTAAAAAAGAATTAAGAGAGAAAATTATAGAACATGAAGAGTTATATGGAATTCCTCAAGGTTCACCTTTAAGTGGAGTTTTTGCAAATATTTATATGATCGACTTTGATTCTAGAATTAATAGTTATGTAAAAGAAAAAAAAGGATTGTATATGAGATATTCAGATGATTTATTAGTTGTTATTCCAAAAAGTATGGTTTCTTCTGCTGAAAAAATATGGGATGAGCTTTTGTTGGTTAAATCAGATTATGCTTTTTTAGAAATGAATAAAGAAAAAACATCTGTTTATTCATTTGATAATGGTATTGTTAAATCGATGCATGATGAGATACCTGGTATGAAAAAAAGTGTTAATTCAATTGATTTTTTAGGTTTTACTTTTAATGGAAAATATATTAAATTTAGGGATAAAACATTAACAAAGTTTTATTATAAGTTGTATAGAAAAATAGATTCTATGTTAGATAGAGAAGTTCAAAGAATAGAAAAAGGAAAGAAACGAAAAACAAAAATTGACAAAAAATATATATTAAAAGAATTAAGAGCTAATAATAGTGAGTCAAGAAAGTTTATTGATTATGTTCAAAGAGCAAAGAAAGTTTATCCTAATGAGAAATATATTGTAGGGTTTAAAAAAAATGTTGAAGAGAAAATATTTAAAAGATTTAATCAAATTAATTTTAAATAATGAGGTATGTAATATATGAAAGGTTTACAATTTAAATTATACAGTGATGAAGACAATCTTGTTAATTTAGTAGTTAATAAGCTTAATAATTATGGTGCTTCAGGTAATGAATTAATTCAAAAACAAAATGAATTATTTAATTTGTTGTGTTTTTTAGATTTAGATGAAAGAATATCCCTATATGATTGCATTGAACCACATGAACCTGGGGATTTTTTAATTGAAAAAAATGGAAAGAAAATATTAATTGAAATAACTGAATGTTTCGGTAATAAAGATTCTTATATTTATATTAATAATCAATTAAATATTTTATTTAATAGAATTAAAAGAGTTTCAAGTGATTATGCTTTTAGTATTGATGAAGCCAAAGAAAAACTAAAAGAGTTAATATGTGATAAGAATGTAAAGAATTATAATAGTAATAATGAATATGATGAAGTTGTTTTACTAATTGTTACAGGCGAATATACTGGTTGCTCTTCAACGGGAAATTGGATTATCAAATATTTGGATTCTTGTGATATTAAAAAATGTATATATAAAGTTTATATTCTAGATTATTTTGCATCAGGTAAAGATGGCAATCCTATAATTATTAAAAATGTAATTAAGGAAATTGATGATTTTAAGAAGTATTTTGAAGTCTTTAAAAATTAGTATTATGCATTTATATAATTTAACAAAATGTAAACAACAAGTTGATTACTGCATAATTTTTTGTTAAAATTAATGTATCAATTAACTTGCCATGTGTTGATGACAATTTGGACGCTAAGGTTTATTTATTTAGGCAAGAAATAAATATGCATGCTGCGGGATATCCCTTTCAATAGGATGAAGGGATATCCCTTTTTTTATATGAGTAAGTAGTTGATAAAAATATAATTAAAAAGAGGTGAAAGAATGAAAAAATATATAATATTGGATACACACTTTAATCATAAGAATATTATTGATTATTGTAATAGACCATTTAAAGATATTGATGAAATGAATAATACTATTATTGATAATTGAAATAAGACTATAAAAAAAGATGATATTGTTTATCATCTAGGAGATTTCTTTTTAGGTTCTAAGTTTGATTTAAAAGAT
>OCTX012289652.1_pt1 | contig 12082 bp, 15 predicted proteins | sample 1539691 | NCBI WGS metagenome assembly OCTX01 (sample SAMN02144231, study PRJEB22623) | gut metagenome | biome: sheep rumen | host: Ovis aries | place: New Zealand
GCGGCGATGCGGATGGAGGACAGGTCGAAAGAAAAATCCTCGACGGGCTCAGCCTGAAAATGGATGACATCGACATTGTGGTCATAAGCCGCTATGCGCTGGTCGGCAGGAAGGAAGACTTCTCTTGTGAGCAGGTCTATAGTACATAAGATTGTCATTTACTTTTCCCTCCTTCCTCAGGTCAGCGTCAGCCGGAGCTGTACGTCCATAGATACCAGACCGTTATTGATGGCCTTGTCGTTGATAGCTTTGTTTTCCGTCCAGACCAGCCTCAGGCCGCCTCTTGTGTCGTATACGGTGCAATGCTGGGGGTCGATAGCTTTCGGCGTGCCGGCGGCGCCGTACAGATATCCGGGGCCGGTCTGCCGGACGGTGGCGTAAAGGCTGTAGACGGAGATGCCTGACACATCACTGCCCAGTGTCTTTTTAAGGGGCACCATGACGTCAATAGTCTTTTTGCTGTTGGTGATGTAGCCGAAGCACTGAGGGGTCAGGACGTCAGTCCGACCGGGGTGCATGTGATGCCCCTTGATTGCCGTATCCAGATATTTCAGATTCTGGCTGACGGTCTTGTTCTGCTGGATGTATGTGCCGGATGTTACAAGACCGATGCCCTTCAGGGTCTGGCATGTGATGACCGGGTCAGATACTTCGGAAGACGATGCGGTAAAAGTACAGAGCTGCATCTGATAGATTCCGTCATTAAAAACAGCGTCTGTAGTCTGTGTCAGCGTGGCACCTGTCAGATCGTAGGTGATTGTTAACGGGTCTTCGAGCGACAGATCCAGAGTAACGATAACCTGTCCCTGTCTGATCGTTGCCGGCAGAACGACCTCAAGCGTCTCCGTCTGCACCTCAAATAAGCGGCCGCAAATCATGCCGTAGCCGTTTCCGATGATGATAGTGTTATCGACCGCCGTTACAGTCATCCCGTAGAGGATACCGTTAGCCGTTCCGAGTGAAGCGACGTTTTCAATGGCATGGTCGGTGGCGGGCAGTTCGTGTCCCGTCAGCGTATGTAAAATTGCTGGCATGATTTACCTCCTGATCAATTTGGTTAAGTCAAGACGGATTGTGCCGAATGTGAGCGTTACGATATTGTCCTCAATCTTCGTAGCTGTAAGGATTGAGTTGTGTGATTTGTTCTGATTGTAAATAATGACCCTCTGACCGATTCCCATGGTTAAGGGATGGATTAGAGTGTCATCTTTCAGGACCTTTAATTCGATATTGTTGTTGTATGAAATACCACCGAACAAATCTGCAGCTTCTTCGTCCGCCGCAGTCGCAAATGACTTTTTAACCGTATCATCCGTGTTATATTCCGCTTCGGTTGACTTGACCATGCGGACGACCGGGAAGATGCGGTTATTGTTGGTCATGTTGTAGGTGCCGTCAGGATGGAGATAGTAGGTACGGCTCTGGCTGTAATCCTCTTTGTTATAGACCACCAGCTTGTTCGTTGTATCATCCGTCTCCATGATGGTCACCTGACGTTCAAGCACGTTCGGCAAATCTGCATCAATGAGAAATACATCGTCGACATTCGTGCCGATAGAAAGTGTTATGGTCCTGTTCTGGAAATTCGGGACGGCTACCATGCGAACACGATATTTCTTCATGGCAGGCGCAATAATCGAATCATAGAAATTGATAATGCAATGGTGCATCTTTTCCTTTTCCGATTTCAGGTTAAAGCCCCATGATGACGTGCTGGAAGTCGTTGCGCACGATAGTCCAGGTATCCGTTCCGTGCTGTCTGAAGTGCTTATCCAGTTCGCCGTGATGATACTGGCAAGCGCACTTTCCAACGTTCCCTGTCCCTGCAGGTCCGTATCAAACAAAATCCTCGTTTCAAAGATTCCATTCAGGAATGTCGTGAAGCTGACTTTGACCTCTAATGGGGAGACCACATTGACGGCAGTGACCACGCCGAAATACTTTTCAGCGGTGTCTGACCGTGTAATCCAGATGTAGTCTCCCTCACTGATTGTTCCGTCACCGATAAGCAGTGTCAGGTTGTTATTTTGCGGGGAAAGATAATCTTCCTCGATGTTCACATAGTTGACATTCGTGTGATGCCTTAATGTGAAATCTCTGGAAAATATCTCGACATTATACGGACGCATAATAGACCCTCACTTCCACCGTTGCATCAAGACCGTTCGTGCCGTCATGGCTCACGGAAAATGTATTCCTGCCTTCTCTGGCATAGAAAAAGCGGTCTGTGTTGAAATCGCAAAGCTGATAGCGGTCGCCTATCAGCCTTCCTGCTTCGGTTGTTTCTGATACGGAATAAGGAACGGAAGTGTTATCGATACACAGAACGCGTCCCGAATCAATCGTGCCGGTGTATTTGCCGGTTCCAACCAAGACGCCGTCCACGTAATGCCTCCACGCAGGATTTTCCGCAGGCCCTTTGATCCGGATCATAACCGGCGAATCCTGAGACGAATCAACGTCAATGTTGACGGACTGCCTGACTTCCTTCGGATAGCTGTAGGAACCGTAAGTAAAGGGATAAACATCGTGTTCTGTGTCGTCTGCGCCAATGATGACACCTGTTTTCACGCGATACCATAAGCTGAGTGCCTTAAATTCCACTTCACAGACAAGCATGTGATTATTCGACTTGTCGCCCTTCTCAATCTTGTTAAGTCGGGCTTTCATGTGGAAATTGTCGTGAGATTTGTAATTGAGCGTCAGCGGTGCGTGTTGGCAGAAATTTACAAACTCATAATATTGCTGATAGAAATCTGCAGAAGAGAAGATGACCTCGCCGGTAATCTTATGCTGTTCGAAATACTGTTCCGTCACAACATAGGTATTTCCGATTCGTTCGTAGTCCGTGCCCTCTTCAAAGCCTAATCCCTTCGGCTCAAACAAAAATATCTTTCCGTACCTGTCATGCAGGTCGTAGGTCTCGCCAAGCGCATTTGTAATTGAAAATAATTCCATTATGCGAACCTCGCTTTCATGCCTAATGACCTGTTGACTTCGCTGACCAGCTTATCGCCCAGATAGACGTCAGTTTCTGCGCACTCAGGAAGATAACGCTCCAGAATAGCAAGGATTCTGTCTGCCGAATTGGAAGTGTTGCGACTTGCGCTGATTCCGTCAATGTTGACGTTTTGAGCGCTCTTTAACGTTCCTTTCAGCTTTCCAACAACAGCTTTTTGCGGACTGTCCTCTATCTCGATACCCGCGGCGATACCTTCAGAAATCGGACGGCCGACCTGGTCACGGAACACTCTGGACGGCGAATTGATATTCAGAAAGCCTTTGGCCCCGTCCAAAGCACCTTTAACAGCGTCTTTTGCCGCCTGGACCAGCCTGCCTGCAGCGTTCTTAACACCCTGCTTGACACCGTCAATGATATCGCTTCCGAGACTTGACCAGTCATAGCTTGTAAACGCACTCGCCGCCTGCCTGACCGCATCACCCGCAGCCGAAACGATAGACGGAATACTCTGAATAATACCTGCTACGACCTTGCCCAGAATCTCAATACCTTTGGCAAGGAAGGACGGAAGATTCTGCGTAACGGTAGCCAGGAATGATGCCACCATTCTGGCAACGGCTCCAACAATCGCAGGAAGATTCTGAATAACACCCTGTGCGACTTTGCCGAGTACCTCGACGCCCTTTTGCAGGAATGTCGGATAGTTCTGCATAATCCACTGAACTGCGCCATTCAGGACCGTGCTGACATTGCCTATCATTGTCGGCAAGTTGTTCAAGAAACCTGTCGCAAACTCTCCGAGCATGGTAAAGCCCGTGTCTATCATTGTCGGAAGATACTGAACAATGCCCTCACAGATTGCCGTTATGATGGTAGCGCCTGTCTCCATAAGCTGCGGGACGACCGTCAGGATGGTCTCGCCTAAACTTCCGAGACCTGAAACAATCATTGCGATTCCGCCTTCTCCATCGCCCGAAAACAGATTCGTGATACCTGCCATGATTTCGGTGACGCAAGGCAGAAATTCCGCCATAGCACCGTTCGTCAGACCAGAAAAGGACGTTCCCAAATCCTGCAGAGCATCTTTAAACGCCGCAGAGTTTTTAACGGCCTCTTCTGACAGGACGCCGCCTAATTCGTTAACGCGGTCTTTCATGGCCTGTGTGTCTTCCGCCGACGTATTGAGTAGAGCCGCCATTTCCTGTGACGACCTCCCCAACAGATCCTGAGCAAGCGCCGCGCGTTCCGAGCCTGCCTCCATGTTCTGCAGGCCTTCGATGACCCTTGCGAACAGGTCTTCCTGCGACATGGACGCGGCTTCTTCCTGACTGATCCCCAGCTTCTCAAAAGCGTCAGACCCGTCAACGGCTGCGTTTGACAGTGTGCGCATCGCCGTCTTCATGACAGATATATCCGTACCGCTATGCTTTAAGACAGCGTCCCATTCCTGATATGCTTTTGTGGATATGCCGATTTTCTGTGATGTTTTGTCGATAGCATCGCCGGCGGCCGCAAACTCATTAAGGCCGTCAAAAGCGCCTTTGATAGCCATAGCGATACCCGCCGCCGCTACCGCCGCTTTAAAGGCCGTGCCAAACTGTAAGCCTGCGCTGTCACCGGCGTCGTTACCTGCGGCCTGCGCTTCCGGAACGATCGCGTCAGCTATGCCGCCAGATATCCCGGCGGCTGACGGAACAATCTGGACATACGCCTGCGCTAACTCAGTCGCCATGCTTTTTACCTCTTATTATCTTTGCCCTTGCCGCTTCAAAATCCGCGATAGTCTTGAAGCCTTTGCAGTTCTTGCTGTCCCCTGCCTGCGGTACGCCCATGATGACATTAAGCAGTCTGTCAGGCGGGTCTGACGGATTATTGACGGCGGCTTCGGTTTTTGTCCATTTGATAAAGTTTGCGCTGTCAGCGATATGGGCCAACAGCATCTGATTAACAGGCACTTTAAGTCCTGCCATGATCATTTTGATGCGTGAATCTTCCCTCAGACCAAAAGCAAGGGCCGCCACCGTCTTAACCGGAAGCGACCCTAAATCGTAGATATTATATGTCTCTGCAAAATCGCACAGCAGAGCATCCTCATCTGTTCTGAGCATCTGGCTGAGGATTAGGAGTTTTTTATTTCTTTGGATTTTTCAGATGCGACCTTCATGATTTCTGTTACGACCGGGGCAATCGCTTCCGCCGTCACAAAATCATCCTCATCCCTCACAAAGTCATAAAGCGCCATTTTGCCGGTCTTTCCAAGCATCTTCTCGCAGAGCTTCGGCATTAAGAGCGGATTCGCATCGACCTCTCCGAGCATCTCCAAGAATTCCATGTCCTGAATCACTCTAACGTCAATGGTAAAATCAAACCCCGATTCTGTTTTTCCGACAACCTTTGTATCCTTCATTCAGTTCCTCTTATTATTATCCGCGATAAATATATTCTTTGTGAGTGACCTTTACGCCGTCGATGGTTGTAGATAGGGCGGCGATGGTCAGAGCATAGCCGACAGCCGCGGAATCGCTGTAAGTGATTTCGCCGACAGCTGTAATCTTGCCGTCCGGGATGACCACGCGTTTCAGGGCGCCGTCCCTCATGATCATATCAACGACGTAGACAAATTCCTCATAGTCGTCTGCTGTTGCATTGACGGTGATGCCCGTTTCCAGTGTGCCGGTCACGTTGGAAGTGCCATAAACGGTCTCCAGAACGTTGGGGTTGAGTGTTTCAATCAAGGTGATGTTCCATGTGTCATTCTTCGCCGTCATGACGTTCAGGACGGGGTCTCCGCCCCATGCCTTAATATCGCTGGATTCGCCGGAATTGGTATTCTTGAGACCGTCTTCTGAACAGTATCCGAGAGAAATATAATCATTGCCCAGAGCGGTATTCGCATCGGTGGGCAGTGTAGTCCCAAGAGGCGCGCGGTAAATCGCACCGCCGACAGCCGGTTTTCCTGCTGTTACGTTTGTGACTGTATTAGACATAAATCAGCCTCCGTAATAATAAATATCGTAAACCGCCTGATAGCGGTATCGTTTTGTTGCTACATCTGTAAAGTTGTAATTCGATGCCAGCCGTGCCGATGCTATGCTGTCGAGCGTGACGGCCTGCTCCATGGCCTGCCTGACAGATTCATCCAGGAGCGCCGCATTGTATAAGCGCTGTGTCGAGTAGGATTTAAAAGCGAGCGAAGCGAAATCAATCTGATTCGTTTTTGAGCCTGCAATCCTCTCCACCAGAACGAATTCTGTCGGCAATTCTTCATCCGGCACCGTTGGCATTTCTAAAAAAACAGGGACGCCCAAAAGCGCCCCCTCTAAGTATTCTTTGATTATGATCTCAATCATGACCGTATGACCTTTTCCAGAGTGTTGTTGTCAAGGTTATCCCGATAGGCTTCTTTTGATGCAGGATAGATATTTGCGTAAGCACGTCTTTGTCCGACCTTGACGGAATACTCATATCCACCGCCGGCCTGTCCTGCCTTTGATGACGCCAATTCCGATAACAGCGCCTGCATTTCGTCGCTCTTAAGCAATTCCCGCACACCTTCGCTGTTAAGTTTGATCTCGGCGTTAGTCATAGCGCTCCACCATTACCTTTTTGTTCCAACTGAGCGGAATCAAATCCTCGATACCCTGCACCGGTTCGGCAATGGTATGGAAATCCTCTCCGAAGAATGAAACTTTGCGGTCTGTCCATACATGAGTATCACCCTTCGGGATTCCAAGCTGATATACAACCCTTTTCCCCGTTAAGTTAAGGGTATCAATGACTTCCTGCGTCGTAGGCAGTCCGATAATGACATTCTCGACAGTAACGGGAATTTCGGTATAAATGGGAACCCCGAACGGGTCTTTCTGACCGCTGTTTACTTTTTCGTAGAGCGTTACTGGCACTCCATGTGGTTTCCGTCCCATAAGTCCATTACTCCATATTTCTGCCGTCTTAATCCGAGCCGCTTTAAGTCGTTGCGCATGATCGCTCCTGCTATGCCGCCGCCTGGAATCGCATAGGTGCCTGACCATGTATATCCAAGCGCTGTCTGTGATTCCTGTGACATGGGTTCACCGTCCTGAGACTGCCGCAAAACCCTTGCCACAACGTCAACGGTCACAATCTTGACCGTACTGGCATAGGTGTCGCTGTCATAGACCATATTATCTAAATTCTTGCCGACCTTTTCAGCCTCAAACCTGAGCACATCGGAGACAAGGGGCAGGAGCGCTGTTATGCGCCCCTGCTCTGCCTCTGTATATGCCTTGCCGGTGAGTGCCTGCACGTCAGCAAGCGTAGCAAAGGCACCCATGAGCTAACCTCAGGCGTGGGTTCTGGTGATGGCGGCGAAGCAGTTGGTGTCGCAGCGGAAGCCGATTTCGATTTCCGCGCGGACAGCGAACATGTTGCGCTCCCACAGGGACGTCAGGGCGTTGCTGATAGTCAGGGTAGCGGTGTCGGACATGTCGATCTTTACATCGTTGACAGTACCGTAGATAGCCTGTGTCCAGTCGCCGGCAAAGCCCAGGATGTCCTCTGTGTTAGAATCACCAGCTTTGTAGACTGCTTTGCTATAGGATACGGGATTCCCCAGCACTCTGGGGACAGCTCCCTCAGCTACAGAGTTAATGAACAGAGGGCGCTTATTGCCGTCAACAGCGCCGAGCATCTCTCCCTTGCCCTGGGGAGAGATAGCGAAGCCGTTGCAGATGCCGCCGGCGGTAGCGATGCCAGTGTCCGCGGCCACCAGCGCGCTGTAAAGGCTGTTGCCGGTGCCGGAAATGCTGTGAGCAGTAACGTTTGCCAGGGTATCGAAATTAGATCCGGGAGCAGTGCCGTGGAAAACAGTAGCATCGAACTTCTGAGCCAGAGCCAGAGGCAGACGCGCTACCAGGGCATCATACAGACCGGCCATGTCCCTGCGGAACTCATCAGAGAAGGGAACGATGACGGCCAGCTTGTAGCCCTGCATGATCTTTGTGGAAAGAGAAGGGTTAGAGACGGGCTTGATTGCTGTCTCATCTACCCAGCTTGCTTCGGGATCGCCGGTGATAACAGGAATGGTAAGACCTCTGCCGGGCAGGGCAATCTTACGTGCCAGAGACATAACCGCAGATGCTTCCTGCGTCTTCTGCATGATCTCTGTAGATACTTCTGTGGGGAGCGTAATGTTAGTTCTATTGGTATTAATTCCAGCCATATTTGACCTCCATATCAGCCAAGGGATTCTAATGCCCAGTTGGCAAACTGATTTCTTGTTGCTGTTTTGCCGGAATCGCTGTCAGGGTTACCAAGAGGAGCGGGATGATTGATCTTTGCAGAATACGCATTGATTTCTTCAATAAGTTTCTTCGCGTCGGCCTTCCACTCTTCTTCGTTAGTACCCCTGAGGCGTTCAGCCTGCTCTATGCTCAGTCCTGCGGCGTTTGCTATTCTCGTTTTGACCAGGTCGGCCCTGTATTTCTCGCCCTCTGCAATTTTTGCGTCCTTTTCCGCAATCAGCTTTTCAGTGGATGCGGCGGCGGTTGTGAGCGTCTCAATCTGCTTGTTAAGGTCAGCAGTGAGCGTCTCGATTTCTTCCGGGCTTTTCCAGCCTTTTTCTTTCATTTCCGCTTCAAACTGTTCCGCATACTTTTCACGGTCTCTTTTGAGCCGTGCGCTGATAGCCGCGTCGAACGCTTCCTGAGTTTCGATAATCTTAAATTCTGACATTTGTCCTCTTTTCCCCGCTTCAAGTCCGGGCGGTATCCGTAAAAATAGATATTAAAAAAGCACCCGGATGGATGCCTTAATAATGCACTTTTTGTACTCTCTTTTCCTTTGTCTCAGAGCATATCCAGTGTGCCAGTATCATACTATCCAACAAAGCTATGTCTGCTCCATCAAGCATGGATTGGTAGCCAAGTCCGCCATTCGCACCGATTTTACGACGTTCGCAGTTGCTTACGACCTGTGTCACCGCTGATTGGTGCATATGGACGAACGTGCCTTTTTCCATAGCCATATCAAAGACGGAATTTGCCTTGATAACGTTGGCGACATTGATCGTCTCAACGTGCTTTACTTTTGCCTCTTTGCAGGCGTCTAAAAGCACGTCCAGGCCGTTTTTGCCGTCCAATACTGTCTTGCGGACATCTGCTTTCCGCAGAAAATCCACAATCCAGCCGACGCCCTCACGGATCGGATGGCACCCGATGCACTCACAGAAGATTTTGTCCTCTTTAGTGCGGACCGCAATGGCAAGCACTGCATTCTGACCGTCAACACCGAACTTCACACCTGCGAACAGTTGCCCTTTTAAGTCGGGCAGTTTGTCTACCTGCAGGGCTTCCCATTCGTTACGGCTGATAGCGGACCGCTGATTATACTTAATCCACAGCCCCAGCCTTTGGATGTTAAAGTCGGTCTTATCATCCCCGATTTCCGAGCGTATTGTCCTCTCTTTGAGAACAGTACCGAGTGACGGATTCGTTTCATACCACAAATCGACGTCATTCGGGTCTGACATCTCCGGCACAGACCATTCTGCCCATCCTGACGCGTATGATTCGCCGTGCAGGACCTTTTTGCGGAAATTAGGGAATACCGTGCCAGCGCTGATAGCTGTCGGCGGTGTTCCAAACATGATTGTCTGAGGATTGGCGCTGTCGGTAACGACATACTTTAGCGCCGTCTCCTGTTCTGGCGTATACTCCTGAGCCTCATCAATGATCAGCAGGTCATAGCCTTCACCAAGTCCGCCGGAGGATGTCCGTGTACGGAACTCGATAACGCCGTCTGTATCGGCGTATAAATGCTCTTTGCCGAATGCTTTGAAGGATGACGTGATATTAATGTCACACTTCGGACACAACCGGCTGAGCCTGTCCCAGATGGCATGCGCTGTTGATGTACGATGCGCTGTATATAGGATTCTCTCGCCGTTCTTTAGCCCGTACACACATCTCGCAAGGGCCATTTCCGATTTGCCGTTGCGTCGGGATACTGAATACCCGAATTTCTGGTGCACCCACAAGTCGTCATCGTCCACGGCCATGATGTCGTACGTGAGAGAAACCTGCCAGTCCAGAGCGACGTTAGGGCTTTTATTATAAAGCTCTATGGCTTCAGGACCTTTGGTATCTTTATAAGGGAGTATCACGGAAACCGTCGGGGATTGTCTCCCGACTCTCTCCATGCCTACTCCTTTCTGCTAACAGGGTCTTTGTTCCGCGTCATCTGGCACCTCCCTATAACTCATCTAAATTGTGCCATTTTCCTGCCGTATTTGACCATGTGCGGGTCTTTTTGACTTCGTAGGTAATAACGCATCCGCAGCCGGGATGTCGCTGAAATGCGCCATCTGCAACCGCTTCCGCATAGTTGTACCATGTGCCTTCTCTGTCAAGACACCACTGACAGGGGTCTTTTCCGTCATGTAACCCCACATCGTCATAGCGTCGTGTGATTTTACACTCCAGACCCATATTTCCGACAGCTTCGAAATTCTGGCGAATTGATTCATCGACAGTGCCTAATATTTCTTTGGAGACAGCGTTGGTCAGATAATCAATACCCGCCTCGCCGGCGTCCGACATAAGCAGAGCAATTTCCGAAGCAATCCCGACAGGGTATTCAGGCGTCAGGATTCCGAGGCCAAGTCCAGAATCATCAAGCAGGAAGCGCTGGACCTTCCGGCACAGCTTCGTAACATCATCGAATCCCGCCCGCATAACAACATCCAGAACGTCCGCAAAATCATCTGCTCCCATATCGCTGAATACGGCTTTTCCAACGGCTGTTCCTACGCCTTTAGCGTACCTATAGGCGTCATCCCATCTGCGTGGATTCTTTGCTATCGCTCCAAGCGCCTTATCCTTACTTACTGCGGCCTTGTAAATCCTGACCGCTCTTTCCGTATCTGCCATATCAAATACCTGTCAGCTCGTTAAGTTTGTCTTCCGTGAAATAATCCGGGAACGATGTCTGAATCTTCTGAACCGCATCGCCGATACCGGACAAACTCGATACGTCCGGCTCAAAGATAGGCGCCCACTTGATAACTGTGTTATACAGCTGATTCCGCTTGTACTCCTGCCCGTCACGGATGCAGGCCGCCAGGTATCCGGCATTGAGAAGGCCGACACCAAAATCTCTCTGTGCTTTCCGCGCCATAAGCCTTAATGTCTCATGGCTTGCCTTAATCGCTTCGGAACTCGACGGATTCTGCGACGGGAAACCAAGGTCGTCCAATGTCAGGCCGGTCTCGCCTGCGAACATTCCGGCAAGCGCCCTTATCTGGTCCAGATGTGGCGTCATGCTCTGCTGACTAAAAGAACCAACTGTCGGCTTGTCACCATTTTCGTCTTTATCAATCCGAAGCATCGCAGACATGGTAGCTTTCCACTTATCCATCTCTTCCGCTTCCGGATCCATGCCAAGCACGTACCGCTGAGGATAGGAGTAGAACTCCGCAGAGATCTCCGACCGCTTGACTGTCCTTGCGGCGCTGTCCTGCAGGTCCATGCAGGCGCGCGTAATTCTGGAATGTCCAAACAGCCTCTTCGCATCTGGCTTATAGATGACCGGCACCAGAAGAGGATACGGCGCGGGATGACGGAAGGTACGAACATACTCACCGTTTTCGAACACCCGCGTTTCGTGCGGCGTCAGGTAAGCCTCAACAGTCGGACGGTTCTGATCATCGTGCTCCAATACCGCATAGCCTTCTTTGAGCATGTTCGTTATCGGGTCAATAATGCCTGTTGCGTCCCTGGCGTCAACCGCTCTCATGAGCGGGAAGCCATCTTCACCCTGTGTGATATAGATAAAACTGCATGAACAGATCAGCGCGCCCAGAATAACCGAATCAATAAGCACGTCCCGATTGTTCATCTGCAGGATATTCTGAATGTTATACGCATCATTAGCCACGCTTCCGAACACAAGCCGGTCCGCAAGGGAATCCACGGCTTTACCGCACCATCCGAGAGAGTATGTCATCCAGCGAAGCTGCGGAGGCGTAGAAATCTTCATATCCTCCGCGTAGTGCTTCATCTCGTAAAACCTATATCTTTTATCAATCCTTGCCCGCTTACCGGATAGCTTATTTCGTAAATAATCGATACCTTTGTAGTCTGA
>OCTX011824151.1_pt1 | contig 12081 bp, 10 predicted proteins | sample 1539691 | NCBI WGS metagenome assembly OCTX01 (sample SAMN02144231, study PRJEB22623) | gut metagenome | biome: sheep rumen | host: Ovis aries | place: New Zealand
AAAAATCATGTTAGCGGAACTGCCCGTAAAATCGGGGTTACGTTCATATGGTGGCTTACCCTGATAATCTTGCCCCATTTTTTATACTATGAAGCTTGACAGGAAGACAGAACAATATTTGCAGTTGACGGCTTATTCTATTGTTAGGGGTGATAGTATGAGTATGAAAACAGAGAATGTAAACTGGCAGGGCTATTATCAGTTCTGCAAGACACAGGCGATATTGGGTGTTGGATTGCAGGCTATAGAAAAGCTGAAACAACAACAGTATACCAAGGTGGATATTCCACAGGCTTTGCTGCTGGAATGGATAGGAGTGACTGAGATGCAGCGGCAGCAGAATGCTGTTGTTGACAAGAGAGTTAAGGAACTGACAAAATATCTCAGAGAACAAGGAAAGAAGAGTTGCATATTGAAAGGACAGGGTAATGCATTGATGTACCCCAACCCTGCCATGCGTACACCTGGTGATATTGATGTGTGGATAAAAGGAAAGAAGAAAGAAGTTGCGGCATTTGTTCATCAGCGGTTTCCGGATATGAATGTACAGTATCACCACATGAACTATCCAATCTTTGATGATGTAGAAGTGGAGGTTCATTACTATCCTTCTTTCTGTTATAACAAGATACACAATTATAGATTACAGAAGTATTTCAGAGAAAGTAGTGATACGCAATTCAACAATGTTAATAAGGAAGGCTATGCCGTACCGACGAATACATTCAACCTTGTGTTTCAACTTTCACACATGATGCGACATTTCTTTACGCAAGGTATAGGATTGCGCCATGCCATAGATTATTTCTATCTGTTGCAGCAAGACATATCAGACGCAGAAAAGCAGGAGGCTGTGAAAGTTATGAAGCGTTGCGGAATGTATAAGTTTTTCTGCTCAGTGTTATGGATAGAAAAAGAGATATTTGGACTTGATAAGAATACAGATATAGCAATAGCAAATGAAAAAGCTGGTGAATTGGTACTACACGAGATGCTAAAAGGTGGTAACTTTGGGCATCTTTACCATCATTATCATAAAAATGTTATTGTAGAGTATGCCAAGCAAATGGTTTATAGATTTCAGTTCGTTTCAGAATTCCCTTCTGAACCTTTTTCACGACCATTTGCATTGGTTTGTGATTATGTTAAGAAAAAAGTAAATAATTAATATGGAAATCATTAAAACAGCAATAGAGGGCTTGGTTATTATTGAGCCGCGAATATTTCCTGACGCAAGAGGATACTTCTTTGAGTCTTTTAATCAAAAAGAATTCGATGAAAAAGTACGCCCTATCAAGTTCGTTCAGGATAATGAAAGCATGTCAAGTTACGGGGTTATGCGTGGATTGCATTTCCAAAAACCACCTTACACGCAAAGTAAGCTTGTGAGAGTTGTAAAAGGATCCGTACTTGATGTTGCTGTAGATATACGTAAGGGTAGCCCTACCTATGGTCAGCATGTAGCGGTTGAATTGACAGAGGAGAATCATAGGCAATTCTTTATTTCTAAAGGATTCGCTCATGGTTTTGCTGTATTGAGTGAAACTGCTGTTTTCCAGTATAAGTGCGATGAGTTTTATCATCCGGAAGTTGATGGCGGTATTAGCATTCTGGATGACTCTTTAGGAATCGATTGGAGAATTGCGGATAAGGCAATCCTTAGCGAAAAGGATACAAAACATCCAATGCTTAAAGACTTTGATAGTCCTTTTGATATAAAAAGAGATTTGTATAAAATTTGAAGATATGAAAGGAATTGTATTAGCCGGAGGCTCCGGAACAAGACTTTACCCCATTACAAAGGGTGTGAGCAAACAATTGCTCCCGATTTATGATAAACCAATGGTTTATTATCCGATAAGCGTGCTTATGCTTGCTGGAATTAAGGATATTCTAATCATATCAACTCCTTATGACTTGCCAGGCTTTAAGCGTCTGTTAGGAGATGGCTCTGATTACGGTGTACACTTTGAATATGCTGAGCAACCTTCACCAGATGGTCTTGCACAAGCCTTCATTATTGGAGAGAAGTTCATAGGTGATGATTCTGCTTGCCTTGTTCTTGGAGATAACATCTTCCATGGTGCAGGTTTTAGCGCATTGCTGAAAGAATCGGTACGTACAGCTGAAGAAGATAAGAAGGCTACTGTGTTTGGTTATTGGGTGAATGATCCTGAACGTTACGGTGTGGCGGAGTTCGATAAGGACGGTAATTGTCTTTCTATTGAAGAGAAACCCAAGGAACCAAAGAGCAATTATGCGGTGGTAGGCCTTTACTTTTATCCTAATAAGGTGGTAGATGTAGCAAAACATATTAAACCCTCTGCTCGTGGAGAACTGGAAATCACCACAGTCAACCAAGAATTCTTGAAAGATGGTGAACTAAAGGTTCAAACCCTTGGACGAGGTTTTGCTTGGCTGGATACCGGTACTCATGATTCTCTGACTGAGGCAACGAACTATATTGAAACCATTGAGAAACGTCAGGGCCTTAAGGTTGCTTGCTTGGAAGGCATAGCTCTTCGTAAGGGGTGGATTTCCACAGATAAGATGCGGGAATTGGCAAAGCCCATGCTCAAAAACCAGTACGGCCAGTACTTGATGAAAATGGCTGAGGAGTTTGAGAAGAATGGTGCAGGTAAAATAGACGAATTTTAGTATATGACAATTCTTGTAACAGGAGCTAATGGGCAATTGGGCAATGAAATGCGTATTGTCACTAATAACTCCAAGGATAAATATGTTTTTACTGATGTTGTGGAGGTAGAAGGTCAGGAAACGACGATTCTTGATATTACCAATCTTGACGCCATTCGTTCAATGGTGCAAAAGAATGATGTCAAGGTGATTGTAAATTGTGCAGCATGGACAAATGTAGATGGAGCAGAAGATCCTGAAAAATATGACCTTGTTGAATTGCTAAATGCAAAGGCACCAGAGAACTTGGCTATTGCTATGAAAGAGGCTGGGGGATTGCTTATTCATATCTCTACAGACTATGTATTTGGTGGCGATCCTTATAACACTCCTTGCAAGGAAGACCAGAAAGGTACACCAACAGGAGTATATGGCTTAACTAAACTTCATGGTGAGCAGGCTATTCAGAATACTGGAGTTGACTACCTTATCTTTCGTACTGCTTGGCTGTATAGCGAGTTTGGTAAAAATTTCGTGAAGACCATGCTGAATCTGACAGCCACAAAGCCACAACTTAAGGTGGTCTTTGATCAAGTGGGTACGCCAACATATGCATTTGACTTGGCGACAGCCATCTTTGACATAATAGAGAACCGTAAGTATGTTGGGAATAGTGGTATATATCACTACAGCAACGACGGAGTATGTTCTTGGTTCGACTTTACGAAGATAATTGCTGAGATTGCTGATAATATAAGTTGTGATATACAACCTTGCCATAGCGACGAGTTTCCTAGTCCAGTAAAGCGTCCGGCATATTCGGTGCTGGATAAGACAAAGGTGAAGGAAACCTTTGAAGTTAAAGTTCCATACTGGACAGACTCACTCAAAAAATGTATTGCAAATTTGAAAGCCCAATAAAAAATGAAGAGGACAATTATTATAACCGGCGGAGCCGGATTTATAGGTAGCCATGTGGTTCGCTTGTTTGTGAACAAATATCCTGAGTACAAGATTATTAATCTTGACAAACTTACTTATGCAGGCAACTTGGCGAACCTTAAGGATATTGAGGATAAACCCAATTACAGGTTTGTCAAGATGGATATCTGTGTTTTCGAGGGCGTTCTCAAATTGATGCAGGACGAGAATGTGGATGGCATTATCCACTTGGCTGCAGAGAGTCATGTTGATAGGTCAATTAAAGACCCGTTTACTTTTGCCCAAACTAATGTGATGGGTACGCTTTCACTCCTTCAGGCTGCCAAGGCCTATTGGGAAAGCCTGCCGGAGAAATATGAAGGCAAACGCTTCTATCATATCTCAACCGACGAGGTGTATGGCGCTCTTGAGATGACTCACCCCGAGGGCATTGAGCCTCCGTTTACTACAAAGGCATCAAGTGGAAAGCACCATTTGGCTTATGGTGAGAAGTTCTTCACAGAGGACTTGAAGTATCAGCCCCATAGCCCGTATAGTGCAGCAAAGGCAAGTAGTGACCATTTTGTTCGTGCATTCCACGACACCTTTGGCATGCCCACCATCGTGACCAACTGCTCTAACAACTACGGCCCTTATCAATTCCCTGAGAAGCTGATACCGCTGTTCATTAACAATATCCGCCATCGCAAACCGCTGCCTGTATATGGTAAAGGCGAAAATGTGCGTGACTGGCTGTATGTGGTGGATCATGCAAGAGCTATTGACGTCATCTTCCATGAAGGTAAGACTGCAGAAACATACAACATTGGTGGTTTCAATGAATGGAAGAACATAGATATCATTAAGGTTCTTATTAATACTGTAGATAGACTCCTTGGACGTCCCGAAGGTGCTGACATGGGCTTGATTACATACGTGACAGATCGTGCGGGTCATGACCTACGTTATGCTATAGATAGCACTAAGCTCCAAAAAGAATTGGGTTGGGAGCCATCCCTCCAGTTCGAGGAAGGTATTGAGAAGACAGTGAAGTGGTATCTTAATAATCAAGAATGGTTAGACAATGTCACATCAGGTGATTATCAAAAGTATTACGAGAACATGTATAAAAATAGATAGTTATGCATTTGATGAGGGGTGTCATTTCTTTTCTATCTCTGATTGTTGCAAATATGGCATTTGCACTATCAGTATCTCATTTAAGGGTGGATCAGTTAAGCAATCCATCTGGAATAGATAGTACCCCTCAGTTTAGCTGGTGGTTGGAATCAGAAGAAAGAGGATGTAGTCAAGCATCATATTGCTTAGTAATAAGTACAGATAAAAACTTTAGCTCTATTATATATGATAGTGGAGATATAAGCTCTTCACAATCAGTACGTGTATCGCCAGCAGGACTGTCCCTGGAGCCTTCGTGCCGCTATTATTGGAAAGTGACTGTACATGACAATCAAGGCAATATCGCGACATCAACCGAAGATGCATATTTTGAAACAGGCTTGATGCAAACAGGTTGGGGTGGTGCACAATGGATTACCGGTCTAACCTATGTGCCAGGGAGTGTTCTTGAATTCAGAAAACAGTTTACGGTAGATTCCAATAAATCCGTAAAGCGTGCATTTTTACATTCGAGCAGTCTAGGAATGTATGATGCCCTTTTGAACGGACAGAAAGTCGGTCATGTCTTATCAGATGGCACAGTACGATATGAAGAATTGAAACCTGGGTGGACGGATTATCGTAAGCACATTCAATACAATACATTTGATGTAACGAATTATATAAAACCTGGTGAGAATGTTTTAGGCTCGATAGTCGCAGAAGGCTGGTGGAATGGATCAATCGGTTATGGCATTTATAATAGCACCACATTAGGATATCTTGCAAAACTTGTACTTGTTTACGACGATAATTCAACAGAAGATGTTGTAACTGACATATCTTGGAAGTGCAGGACTTCAAAAACGTTGTTAGTAGGCGGAATTTACGATGGCGAAGAGTATGATTCTCGTCAGGAAGATGAATGGCAAAATGACACCTATGATACAACAACTTGGATGAATTGTTTTATGACATCCGAATTTGATGGCGAAATAATTAGTCAGCCTGGAAGTCGAGTTTTGGAATTGCAAGATAAGGAGCGCAAACCACAGCAAATGACGTTATATGAAGCAAATTCAAACAGTGGTACTGATTTTGGTTTGATTAATATCATATCTACACAGCCTGTAGGCGAAGTTAAAATCAAGAAAGGGCAGACTCTTATATGTGATTTTGGGCAGAATGTCGTCGGTTTTACGCCATTTAAGGTGAAAGGAAGTAAAGGCACAAAAGTAAGAATCAGGTATTCGGAAATGCTGAATGATGATGGTTCTGTAGCCAGAGGAAATGACGGGCCTGGAGGAAGTCTTTATTTGTCGAACCTTCGAACAGCAAAAGCCACTTTGTACTATACATTAAAGGGAAATAGCGAAGGGGAAAACTATAGAACATGGGCAACCTATTATGGTTTCCGATATTGTGAAGTGACCGCAGACGATGATATTGATCTGATGGATATACAGGCTTTACCGATTAGTTCGGCTGTTGACATGCATAGTTCACTAACTACTAATAATCAGGGTATCAATCAGTTGGTAAATAATTTCCAGTGGGGACAATTAGGAAACTTTATGAGTATTCCAACTGATTGTCCTCAACGAGATGAACGCTGGGGATGGACAGGTGATGCACAAGTTTTTTGCAGAACCGGTATGTATAATGCAGAGGCCGTTTCTTTTTATCGTAAATTCTTACAGGATCTTCGAGACTCTCAGAATGATGACGGTTCATATCCAGAGGTGGCACCACACATAGGATGCAGAAACTTTGGAGCAGCGGGCTGGGGTGATGCAGGAATCATTATCCCTTATGTCCTTTATAGCATGACTGGTGATGATACAATTATTAGGGAACATTATGAGTCAATGCAGAAATACATGCAGTGGCTGTCAAATCAGACCGGTGATGGCTATTTGTATCAAGGAGCCTATACAACATTTGGTGACTGGCTGGCATACGACAAATGTGCGAACCGCTATGTAAGCGTAGCATATTATGCGTACGATGCAAGCCTCATGTCAAAAATGGCAGGATGCTTAAGTACTAGCACAGGAGATGATTATTCTAAACAGTCCGATAATTATCAGGAGCTGTTTACAAATATAAAACATGAGTTTTTAAGCAGGTATTGGACACCAGAACCTGTGCAAACATCACAGACTGCACTACTCTTAGCCTTGGCTTTTGATTTATTGGATGATGAAAGGACGGAAGCGGCTTTGGCAATGCTTAAGAAATCGATAGCAGACAATAATGGACTGTTAAGCACAGGTTTTTTAGGAACATCGGTTTTCTTGCCAACTTTATCCAAGTATAATCTTGATGAAGATGCTTATAATCTCATCTTGCAACGAGGAAATCCTTCGTGGCTGTATAGTGTTGATCAAGGTGCAACAACTATATGGGAACGTTGGGATTCGTATACTAAAGAAAAGGGATTTGGACCGGCAAGCATGAATTCATTCAATCACTATGCTTATGGAGCAGTAGGCGAATGGATGTACAGATATATGGGTGGTATAGAGTGCGGTCATTTGGGAAACGGGTTTAAACAGTTTGTGTTACAACCGCGACCAGATCTCAGATTAGAGATACCCGATAATCAAGAAAGAATAACACAAGTAGCTTGTACATACTGTTCAGAATATGGAGAAATTGTGTCAAATTGGTATTCGTCAGAAGATAACGATGCTACTTTTGAATTCAAAATTCCCGCGAATACTGAAGCAATAGTATATTTGCCAAACGAGGATGGAATAGCTTATTATGAGGGAAATAAGGAAGCAGCAGATGCACAGGGTGTAACCTTCATTGAGAACAAAGATGGAAAAATGAAAGTTCACCTTGTTTCAGGGCGCTACACTTTTTCTCATAAGCAAACAACCACTTCCATTTCCAATGAGCATAAAGAGGATATTGTTATTAAAGATGGCAAAATAGATCTTGGAAGTAATCATTACAAAATGATTGAGATTTATAATCTACGAGGCCATTTGGTTAAGAGTATTAATACACCAAGCCAGATAGTCGATATTAATAGTCTACCACGAGATTGCTATGTGGTAACAGGTATTTTATCTAATGGTCATAAGGTTACAAGGAAAATAATAGATTAGGAAAATGGAAAAACAGAATAAATGCGCAGTTATAGGCGCAAATGGTTTTATAGGCAAGCACTTAGTTTATTACCTTCAGAAACGTTATGGCATAGTTCCTAACTGTTATGACATCTTACCTGAATGTGATTTACCGAACTATACCCAACTAGATTTAATTAACCGAGAAGCATTGGATAAACTCAGATTGGATGTAGATTATATTTTCAATTTTGCGGGTCTAACAGGAACATACGCAGGTTTTGATGCTTACGAAAAATATGTATCTATCAATGAATTGGGTTTGCTCAATCTTTTGGATTCTATTAGGAAATCGTCATATCGACCGAGGGTTATTTTCCCATCAACAAGATTAGTTTATAAAGGTTATGATAAACCCTTGAAGGAGACGGATGAGAAAGAATCAAAGACAATATATGCCGCAAATAAGTTGGCCTGTGAGGGCTACCTTCAGGCTTATCATAATAGTTTTGATATCCCTTATACTATCTTCCGTATCTGTATTCCATACGGGAACCTTCTCTCTACGGATTATTCTTTTGGAACAGTGGGCTTCTTTATAAAACAAGCTAAGGCAGAAAAGGATATTACTCTGTATGGAGGTGGATCTATTAAGCGAACCTTTACCCACATGGAAGATTTATGTCGTCAGGTAATAGAAGGAACATTCAAGCCGGAAAGCAATGGTGAGATTTATAATGTAGGAGGAGAGACGCTTTCATTGAATGATGCTGCAGAGATTATTGCAAAGAAATATGGCGTGAATGTGACTGCAGTCCCTTGGCCTGAACGTGACCTAAGAATAGAGAGTGACCACACTTATTTTGATGACACGAAGATTCAAGCATTGCTTGGTGGGATGGCCTATAAGCGACTTGAAGATTTCTCAAAAGATATATAGTTATGAGAACAAGAAACGTAGAAGATGCCCAGCTTGACTTTCTGGTTTCTGCATTAAGCCATGGTAGTTTTAAGCCTACTGAGGAAATACTAGCATGGATGAAACAGCAGAATGATGAAGTTGTTTCTAAGATAAAGCAGATTCCCCTTACAGAGTTGAAAGGGTGGTCATATAGAGATGACCGTATTCGTCATGATTCAGGTAAATTTTTCAGTATAGATGGTATTCATATTGAGACTAACTACCGTGATGTGGCTCAATGGGATCAACCTATTATCAACCAGCCAGAAATAGGTTTCTTGGGTTTCATAGTTAAGAAGTTTGATGGAGTTCTGCACTTCTTAATGCAAGCCAAAATCGAACCTGGCAATCTGAATGTAGTACAACTTTCTCCAACGCTACAAGCCACACGTAGTAACTATACTCGGGTACATGGCGGAAAGTCACCAACATATTTGGAATACTTCAATGGTGAAAAGGATGTGACTGTTCTTGTAGATCAGTTGCAGTCTGAACAGGGTGCTCGCTTCCTTCATAAACGCAATCGCAATATTATTGTTGAAGTAGATGAACACGAGGAGCTGGAGGTAAAGCCAAACTTTCTTTGGGTTTCTCTTGGCCAGATAAAAGAGCTGTTGCGCTATCCAAATGTTGTGAATATGGATAGTCGTACAGTTATTTCATGCATCAAGTTTGGCAGCTATTCTGAGCACTCCTTAAAGTTGATGGACAGAGTAAAAAGAATGGCGGGCGTTCATTCATCCAAACCCGATTCGTTCTTGTATTCTGTTCTTAGTGCCGACAACCACCTACATGAGTTACAGGATATTATCCAGTGGATAACCGCCTTAAAGTTCAAATATGAATTAAGTGTTACACCTATTGGTATTTCTAACATGCAGCATTGGGTGTATGATGGTAACACCATTCATCATGAAGCCAACAAGTATTTTGATGTGATTGGCGTGCGTGTTGAAATTGGGAACCGTGAAGTTGTTTCTTGGGATCAGCCTATGGTGCGTTCAGCCCAAGAGGGCTTGATGGGATTTGTGGTTAAGAAGATTAATGGTATCTATCATTTCCTGGTTCAAGCAAAATTGGAGTCCGGTAACTTTGATGTGGTGGAAATGGCTCCTACTGTACAGTGTTTAACTGGTAATTACCGAAAGGGAGAGAATGAATATACTATCCCATATCTTGAAACCGTACTTGAAGCGCCCAAAGATAAGATTTGGTATAGCAGTTATCAGAGTGAGGAGGGTGGTAGATTCTTCCAGGAGCAGAACCTGAACATTATTGTAGAGGTAGGAGATGAATTTCCGATAGAGGTTGAAGAGAACTATTGTTGGATGACACTTAATCAGATGTTGTCTTTCGTTACATATAATAATTATTTGAATATTGCGGCTCGTAGCCTATTGTCCGCTATTAGTTTTTATTGATTATGATAAGAATTGGAATAATATGCCCTTCGGAAATTGCATTCCGTAGGTTTATGCCTGCTTTGCAGAAAGCAAGCGATAAAATACAATTTGCGGGAATAGCATATTCCAGCCCAGAAGAATGGTTTGGTGATACCTCAAAGGTTTCGCCAGAGGCTATTAATGAACAGCAAGAAAGAGAAAGCAATAAAGCTCAAACCTTTATAGATGCATTTGGAGGAAAGATATACAAGGGCTATCAAACCCTGATTGAGTCAAATGATATAGATGCTATTTACCTTCCTTTACCACCTGCATTGCATTTCAAGTGGGCAAAAATGGCATTAGAGAATGGGAAACATGTCTTTGTGGAGAAACCTTCTACCACATGTTTGGCGGATACTGATGAACTTATCACAATTGCCAGTGAGAAAGGATTAGCTCTCCACGAGAACTACATGTTCATTTTCCATGATCAACTGAAAGCAATAGATGATGTGGTGGCAAGTGGCGAGATTGGTGATGTTCGTTTGTATAGGATCTCTTTTGGATTTCCTCGCAGAGCTCAGAATGATTTCCGTTACAACAAAGCTTTGGGTGGTGGCGCTTTGCTTGACGCTGGTGGATATACAATGAAATATGCCGGATACCTTTTAGGAGAAACAGCAAAAGTTGTGACTGCTCAAGTAAACTATATCCCTGAATTTGAAGTGGAGATGTATGGATCTGCTACTATGGTAAATGATAAGGGAGTTACTGCTCAACTGGCATTTGGTATGGATAATGATTACAAATGTGAAATTGAGATATGGGGTAGTCAAGGTACCATCTCTTCAAGCCGCATATTGACAGCACCTGCAGGTTTTGTTCCTTCTTACACCATAAAGAAGAATCAAGATGTCAAAACAAGAGAATTGCCGGCGGATGATGCTTTCTTGAAATCTATATTGAGATTTTGTGAGTGTGTAGATAATTCAGCAATAAGCAAAGAAAATTATAACATACTCCATCGGCAAGAATCGTTGGTAGAAGATTTTAAAAAACTTAGCGGATTGGACTAAATATGCATATATTTACCACATTTGCCAGTACAGGTTTCGAAGAAACCCGAGATAGAATTGTTGACCAAGCCAGAGCAACAGGACAATTCGGAGCGTACTATACATATAATGAAAAAGACTTAAGCCCAGAACTGCTTAAGTCGCCAACTTTTGCTGTCAAGAAAGGATTTGGTTTGTATTCTTGGAAATCAGACGTGATATGGCAGACACTCCAGAAAGTAAATGAAGGTGATGTTGTGGTGTATTTAGATGCAGGTTCTTCTATATATAAATGCAAGGAATTGGAATCCTATCTTCATGATATGGAATCCTATGATATTCTGGCCTTCATGATTCATCAGAGAAACTACCAATGGACAAGAAGAAGTGTTTTAGCCTATTTCTCAACCTCCATACCATATAAATGGAAGAATCTTTTCCAATTTGGAGCCAACGTTATAGTTGTCAAGAAAACGCCAATAGGTATGGATTATATCTCCGAGTGGCGCAATATAATGATTAACAGACTTGATTTGTGTGGTGACATAGGTGAAGAAGAACGAAAAGAAGAAGATTTGCGTTTTATAGAGAACCGATATGATCAAACCATCATGACAGCACTTCTTTACAAGTATTATCCAATAGGAAAAGTCAAAGCATTATGGGAGCACTTTGAAGGCAAGGATATTTTAAGAAAACAAGCATTCTTGGCAACCCGGAATAGGAAAGGAAGGAACACAGACATAGCATTTATGTGGAAAAAAAAGGTGATAAGACTTTTAAGGACTTACCTTATATATCCAATATATGGTAATTCAGTATTAATGGCTAATCACTTCAAGAAATAAGTATGGTTTATCTAATAGTTTTAATAGTATTTCTATATCCGATACTACGACAGTCTTCAACCAAGAATAACATTA
>OCTX014546526.1_pt1 | contig 12078 bp, 9 predicted proteins | sample 1539691 | NCBI WGS metagenome assembly OCTX01 (sample SAMN02144231, study PRJEB22623) | gut metagenome | biome: sheep rumen | host: Ovis aries | place: New Zealand
TGTGGGTGGGTTGCTGTTCCTTACACTTCCCACTGGAGGTGAGGCAGGCGGTTTGACGAAGGAGGATGAGATTTTTTTGAAAAAAGCTCCAGCCACCATGACGGCGGCCGGAGCGGGTACATATTAAATGGGTTTAGAAGCGGTCAGGGAATTCGGCAACAAGCTGCTTCTTGGCCTTCGCAAGACGAGAGCGGAAAGTTGTCCGCTTAATGCCGATGACTTCAGCAATGGCCTCGTCGGTCAGACCTTTCTGGCGGAGCTTTCCGATATCCTGCGCTTCAGGCATCAGCTCGTTCAGACGGGCAAAGAGCTGGTCGAGCTCGGCCTTGTCACAAATAACATCTTCAATAGAAGGCGCAGTGTCGGCCAGCGCATCCAGCGGAGAGCACGTGTCACCGTCTTCATTTTCAGTCGTATAATCGAGGGAGATGTGGTCGCCTGCACGACGGAATTCACAGGTCAAGCAGTCGGCGTCGCAGAGCCAGAACTTGTTTTTAGGGCAGACGCATTGGCCGTGGGACTGATGACGCTTACGAAAAGCGTCGTGAAAACGGGTGTGCTCTCTGTAGACTTCTTCGGATACCTCCACCCATTCACGGGTGGACTTGAGATAAATACGGTTGGGTTGACTCTGGTTTACATGTTTTTTCATAAAATACGGGGCTCCTTTTTCCCCACAGCCGCTGGGTTGTGTGGAGAAGCGGAGACCCCGTATTGGGTGCCAGCAGCGAAAAATGGACGCAAAAATCCCACCCGTCGCGGGAGAACGATGTCTCCGCTTCAAGTTGCGTCCAGCTGTTCGCGTGCTGGTCTCTTATTCAGTTGTCAGCGTCACCGCCGTGGCGAACAGTTCCTCTTTGTGCACTCGGAACGATCACGTTGGTGAGCTGGAGCAGTTTAAAGCCTTACTCAGGGCATGATTCACAACATTGGTTAAAATAAATCTTTGTGTTCGCAAAATATTTATAAGCGATGGTGTGAATCAGATTGTAAAACGCTAAAATTTGTACTATACTGAGAAAGAACTTTTTAACGTTTTTCTTTATTATATAAAGTGTGACTTTTCTCGTCGAAAACGCGTTTGACCGCGCTTTGACCTAAAAGGTCAAAAGGAGGCTAACCGGCATTGTATTTTCATGAAATAGCGCAAAAGTTAAAACTGCATATGGATCCTAACGGGCGTGCTGGCGAGTTTGTGAAAAGACTGGTTAGAGACTGTCTTCGCGACCCAATGACTGATGAGGAGCAAGAAGCTGACTATTTGGGCGAGTATAATCCGATGGAGAAAAACATCTCCATCAATATGCTCGATAAGATCCTTGAGGGCGATAAGGATAAGTGGATATCGAAGGCAAGAGCCGGAAGAATCTGCAGCCTGTATGACGGGATTGATTTGGCAGATCAGGTTGACAGGCTCTTTGATGGAAACAAAGAGCATCTTCAGAAGTTTCTGAAACGAAAAGGGTTTGACGTTGAGGTTGATGAGCTCGGATCAGCGGTGCAGGATATCTTTGGTCAGATTTATCGTGGTCTTGCCAAGGGAATCCATGATGTTGATATCGTGCTGACAATTCACGATCCAAAGCCGACAATAAAAAATCTCGCAGGAGACAGAGTCTACTGCGAGGATGGCAAGCTCTACATTGATGGCGATGTCATTGAGCTTCCTATTAAATTAAGCGACGCCCAAATTTACGATTTTGAGGCAGGATACATTTCCGCACTTTGTGATGCCTATGCGGAAGTTCTTTCACGTGACACAGTGACTGTGGATGATATTCCTTCCTTGCCAAACAAATACCAGACGAATTTTTACAATCAGAGAAAGGCGTACTTGAGCGCGGAGAGTATTCAGCGTTCTATCAGTGAGGTGTATGGGGACGGGGAGAATCAGTTTGATATCCTCAAAGAAGACGCTTTCAGTGGAATTCAAACTACATATTATGATGACTTCGACAACGGTTATCGTCGCCTGTTGGAAGTACTGAAAAAGATATCAGACGTTCAGCTTACAAAATCAAAACTTATGATAATAAAGAATTTGATTGGAAATTTAGAAAGGCTTGGAATTGTTCACATCCTCGTGAATGACAAGACGATAGTATCGTGGGTTGATCCATATGAAAAATAAAATATTCAATACGCCTTTTGAGAATATGCTACGTATCCTTCTTTTGACCGAGACTGTAAATAAGTCCATGAACATCGATAGGATGGCAGCTCTGGACTTCATTTGTATATTCGGGAAAAAGTGCCGGGTGTTAGATAAAAACCTACATGGGGACAATGAGTTCGGTTTTTCTGAGTTTACTACAAAACGTGAAAGAATCACCGAGGCTGCCAAACTCGCTGTGAAAAACAATTTTCTAATGGTTGAGAATACAAAAGATGGATTCGCCTACAGCATTAATGCCCGTGGGAAACAAGTCAATAAGGGACTGCAGTCTCCATATGCAAGGGCTTATGTGATTGGCGCTAAGATTGTAATCAGCCGCTTTTCAGCATATTCAGATGAAGAGATTCTTGAGTATATAAGCGATTTATCAACCAAGGCGAAGGAGGGCTAAGGATGCAGACTTTTATGATAAAAAAGCTCCGTGTATCCGGAGCCGGAAAAATTGATGGCGTTGTTGAATTTACAGAAGGATTGAATATCATCCAAGGAAGATCCAATACCGGGAAGACGTGGATACTCAGATGCATCAATTACCTGTTTGGTAATGATAAGAGACCATATACTCCGGCGACGGGATATACAGATATCGAAGGCGTATTTCTTACAGAACGATATGGTGAGATATGTCTATCGAGAAAGCTGGACGAGCACGTGGTGCACGTTTCTTCATCAAATGAAGAGATTGATGATGGAGACTATGCTACAGATTATAAAAAGGTTAGCGCACATTATTTAAATGATTTATGGCTGCGCATTCTCGGCCTTGATGAAACGATAGAAGTTCCAAAGAGTGCTTATTACGGCAGAGAGAGTATGTCATGGCGAAATACTGCAGGGGTATTTTACGTTGATGAAGATGAAATCTCCAAGTCTGCCTCGATAATCGTCAAAGGTAATAATTACGAAGATACTCCGCTTCTTGCTTCGCTATTGTTCCTTCTTACCGGGGACTACAAGAAAGGCATTGCAGAAATACTAAACCCAACAAAAGCAACAGCGAGAAGACAGGGAATTCTTGACTATATCGATGAAAGAACAAATGACCTCAAACAGCAACGTGTGAGTTATATCATGCAGCTTGAGGAGCTTTCTGGTACGGATATCGAAAAAGAAATGCAGGAGCTTACCGCACGTGTCCAAGCTGCACAGCAAGAAGTAAATGAACTGATTGAAGAAAACAAATCGATAGCACAACAACTCTCGGAGTTCCAACAGAAAGAGGCAAACTGCCGAATTCTGTTAAGCCGTTACGAATCTCTCATCAGCCAATATAAAGCTGACCTGCAAAGACTTGACTTTATTTCAAAGGGTGAGAAGGCTGTTCAGGGAGTGCCGTTAAATGACGTATGCCCGTTTTGCGGAGGTAAAGTACATCCTGAGAAAGATGATACATATATGGAGGCTATCCATGCTGAAATAAGAAGGATCGCATCTGAATTGACTGTAATTGCAGCTACTGTAAAAAGCGTTCAGGAAGAGCAAGCAGAGATTCAGGGTAATATTGAAGAATTGTATGTTAGGCGAGCCGGAGTTAATCAAGCTCTTGCGGAGAAACAGCATGCAATTCAGGATTATCAGGTGGGCTTGAAGCGGTATCGGGATTATACAACGTTGCAAACAGGTATCGATTTTGTGAACAGCCAACTTGAGGTTCTTGGTAAAAAAAGAGTATCGGAGTTGAATCCGGAAAAGAATCCTCCTCTCTATCATCCTAAGAAGGAATTTGAAGCGGAAGTTGGTACGAATTTTACTGTTCTCCTAAATAAAATCCTCAAAGCATGCAATTACCGGCTTGGAGGATATGCCAGCTGGGACTATTCTACCTTCGATATTCTTGTCGACGGGGAACCAAAATCCGATGATCAAGGGCAAGGATACAGATCATTCTTGAATTCTGTTGTGGCTATGATGCTCTATGAGTATTTCAATCAGGATGGTGCCTACATAAAACCGGGGTTCCTCATGCTTGATACTCCCCTTTTGGGGCTTGATGAAGATGATGAAGAACTGGATAAAGAGACGATTCGAAATGGTCTCTACCGGTATTTCATAGATAATCAGGGAAAAGGACAAGTTATTGTTGTCGATAACCTGAACGCTGTACCTAATATAAATTTTGAAGCTGAGGGAATCAATGTAATAACGTATCACAAAAACGAGAGAGATGGTCACATTTATGGCTTTATGCCGAGTTGGAGGAAGGACATTCCAAAGGAGGCACGATGAAATTATCGTACAAAAAACTATGGGTAATGCTCGTTGAGAGAGATCTAAAAAAGACAGAGTTTGCGAAAAAGGCGAAGATAAGCTCGGCATCTCTTGCCAAGCTTGGGAAAGGCGCAAACGTCACAACAGATGTATTGATCAGAATTTGCGAAGAACTAAAATGTGACATCGGTGATATCTGCGAGATTGTGACCGATGAAGCAATAGAGGAAAAGAATTGAACAGAACAATAGTTAGAGATATAAGTCCGTTTTTATGTACACCTATAATGATATTCTGTACTTGATAGAGGAGTTATATAAAAACGAGGTAATATGATATGAAAACAAAAAATTTACCGCCGTATGCTCCAACGTTGATTGAATCAACGCGGGCCATAGGTTACTCGTTGGAGGCGGCAGTTGCTGATATTATTGATAATAGCATTGCGGCGAATGCGAACAGGGTTGATATTTTCTTCTTTCCAGTTGATGGTGCTTATATCGCAATCCTTGATAATGGGAATGGAATGGATGAAGAGGGACTGGATCTTGCTATGCAATATGGAAGCAAAAATCCCTCCGATGAAAGAGATAAGAAGGATTTAGGAAGATTTGGATTAGGCTTAAAGACCGCGTCTTTATCCCAGAGCAGATGCCTGTCTGTAATCACTAAGCAAGGAGGCACAATTCAAGGTCGCCGCTGGGACATAGATCATGTCGCAGAAGTAGGTGATTGGTCCTTATTGGTTTTGGATGAGGAGGAAATGTCGGCAATTCCTCAATACGATAGTTTGATGGAATATGAAACTGGAACACTGGTTGTTTGGCAAAAGTTAGACAGGCTAAAGGCAGGAGAAATTAACTTTGAACTTGCTTTAGGAAGAAAAATTGACAGTGTGCGAGAGCATCTTTCGCTTGTTTATCATCGCTACTTAAGTGGCGAGTCTGGCATTACAAAACTAAAACTGTCTATAAATGGAGAGAATGTTCCTCCGTTAGATCCTTTTCTTAAAAGCAAAAGTACTCAACCTATGGATGATGAGGTTTTAGTAATACGCGGGCAAAAGATAATAGTTAAGCCATACATTCTTCCACATCTTTCCAGGATGTCGCCTGAAGAAATAAAGCAACTTGGAGGCAAAGACGGACTGCGTAAGCAACAGGGCTTCTATGTGTATAGAAATAAGCGGCTTTTGGTATGGGGGACGTGGTTTCGCATGATGAGGCAAGGTGACTTATCAAAGCTTGCTCGTATTCAAGTAGATATCCCAAATACTTTAGATGAACTATGGACTTTGGACATAAAAAAGTCTTCTGCCCTTCCTCCAGCAGAAGTTAGAAAAAACCTTGAAGTAATCATAGACCGTATTGCAGAAAGAAGCAAAAGGACATGGACTTTTAGGGGAAAAAAGGAAGTAAGCGATACTACAATTCATGTTTGGAATAGAATGAAAAACACACAGGGTGGTATCTATTATGAAATAAACAGAGATCATCCGATGATAAAGCAAATGTTGTTGCAAGATCCGAATCTGGAAAAACCGCTCTATTCCTTGCTGCAGCAAATTGAACGCGGGTTGCCGTTAAATCAGCTATATGTTGATCTCAATAACGATGAGCAACTGAGAAATGAGCAGACGCAGGGCGATGACGAAATAGCTTCTGCATTGTATTCAATGCTTGAATCCAGCGGTACTAAAGATGAAAAAATTGCGCTTCTTGAGGTGATGAGCGGAATTGAGCCTTTCTCAGCATATCCTCAAGTGATAGAAAAAATTAGGAAGGAGCTATCAGTATGAGCAATCCGAGTGTCGAACAACTTGAGAATACTATTTCTGCATATATTAATACCGTATATAAGGATGTACCACCGACAGAGGAAGAGTTTAAGGATAAAGCATTATTGCTTCGAAAGAGTAATGAAATGCTTATGCCAGTAACGGATGACGAGTTTAACGATATTCTTGTTCGTTTAAGACAGACTCTGGTAATACAGATGGATGTAGGAGTTTATATCAACGATCGTAACAATGGTCATCAGTCTTGGTTGCCGGCAAAGCGCGCTGATTTTGATTTTTTCTTTTGGAATCGATATAAAAAATTCCTTGAGGAAGTGAAACATTGGAATCCTCGTGTTACATCAAGTTTGGGAAAAATATCGGATGAGATTCTTGATTTATGCGGCGATCCGGCGGAGGATCATTTTGCCATAAAAGGACTTGTGCTTGGAGATGTTCAGTCTGGAAAAACGGCAAATTATACAGCTATTTGCAACAAAGCCGCAGATACTGGCTACCGTATTATTATTATTCTGGCTGGCCTGCAGGAGAATTTAAGAAAACAGACACAGGAAAGATTAGACGCTGAGTTTTCCGGAAGAAAAAGTGAGTATTATTTGGACCCGAAGGCTGAACAAGGGATCAAGAACCAACCGGTTGGAGTGGGACGCTATGGAACAAGCAAAAAAATAGCTTCTTTCACTTCAGTCACAAAAGATTTTGACAGCGGTGTTTTGAGAAGTAATGATCTTGGAATTGAGAACGTCAACTGCCCAGTTATATTGGTTGTTAAGAAAAATAAACGTATCCTGAATAATTTGATAAAGTGGCTTTCTGACAATAATACGCACAACGCTGCTGGTCAAATCGAGTTGCCGTTATTATTGATTGATGATGAGGCTGATAATGCATCCGTGAATACAAAAGACCCGGATTCGCAGCCTGCGGCAATTAACGATTGTATTCGGAGATTATTAATGCTTTTCAGCAAGACCACCTATTTAGGAATAACTGCGACACCTTTTGCAAATATATTTATTGATCCGGGTAATGATGATGACCTTTTCCCGGCGGATTTTATCTATGCTCTGTCGGCTCCTACAAACTATATTGGAGCTGAACGTATATTTGGCGATGACGGGGATTGCAGCAATATTCTTGTACCGATAGATATTTACAGCTTGGAGGAATGCTTCCCGCCCAAACATAAAAAGGACTATGTGGTTTCAGATCTCCCAGAAGACTTGTATGAGGCGGCTTATTATTTCTTGCTTGTAAATGCCATAAGAGATGTTCGAGGAGATTCGACCGAACATCGCTCAATGATGGTACATATCAGTCTTTATACGCTTGTTCAAAACCAGATTGCAGATATTTTGCGAGTTTGGCTTGATCAAGTAAAATCTGACTTGAGAAATTATGCTCAGTTGTCGAAAGAGAAAACGGATAGAATAGAATCTATTCGAATGCTGCATTCAGTTTGGGATAAATATGATTTGAGTGCAGTTTGTGGAATCAGCTGGAATGAATTGTTGAGATCATATCTGTATAGAGCTGTTGCACCAATTGATGTCAGGGCAGTTAATATGAAAACCGGCGCGGCAAGCTTGGATTATTTTAATCATAAAAATGATGGGCTTCGGGTGATTGCGGTTGGTGGAAATAGCTTGTCGCGAGGACTGACCTTGGAAGGCCTTTGCGTAACTTACTTCCATAGAAACACGAAGATGTATGACACGCTTATGCAGATGGGACGTTGGTTTGGGTATCGACCAAACTATGGGGATCTTGTGAAAGTGTGGATGTCAGAAGAGGCCAATGATTGGTATGGTCAAATTACAAGAGCTACAGCGGAATTAAAAGAAGAAATAACTAAGATGCGGAATGCGCATCAAACACCGAGAGAGTTTGGTCTTAAGGTGCGCCAGGATCCGGGAGCGCTCATTGTTACGGCAAGAAACAAAATGCGTACAGCAACAGATATTACATGCCCTGTTACTGTATCAGGAAATCTTCTTGAGACCCCGAGACTTAAAGCATCACGCTCTATTCTTGCTGAAAATGAAAAAGTATTCAAGGATTTCGTAAATTCTTTGGCTGAAAATGGTGAAAGATTATATGACATCGAAAGAACTAAGGGCCACTATTATTGGGAGCATGTTCCGGCTGAGTTAGTGTCGCAGTTGCTCTTGGACTTTGACACTCATCCTTGGCATTTAAGTTTTAATGGAAGAGCTCTGTCGGAGTTTATAGCCACACATCAATGGCCGAAGGGATGGGATGTGGTATTGATTGGAAGCGGCGAGGGAGGCCCCTATCCAGGGGGGATTAAGTGTGGAGATTCTTCTCTGGCACTTAATTCTACAGAAAAACGTAAAATCGCTGTCGACTCAAAGATGCTAAGTGTTAGTGAAACTAAAGTTAGAGTAGGAGCTGGTGGATGCACACGAATTGGTCTTACTAATGCAGAAATTGAAGAGGCAAGGAACACGTTTAAGCGGGAAACCGGGAAAAAGAATGTCTCTGATAAAGCATATTTAATAAAGGACAGAGCACCAATTTTAATGCTTCATGTTCTTCAGGCTGAGTATACGAGCCCGCACTCCCAGGATCTTCCGCCGTTCCTTTATGCGCTTGGAGTTGGGTTCCCAAAAACAGATCGTGACACAGAAAAGGCTAATTATAAAGTGAATCTTGTCGAATTGAAAAATTGGATTGAGATTCCTGATGAGCCTGATGATGAGGAGTGGCTCGGATGAATACATATGAGGAAGAATTAAGGAAAAAATGGGACAGCATCAATTATCATGATGGCGGTTCTTTGCAACTTGCGGTTGATCATCCTTTAGACTGGTATGTTCGATATGCAACAAGAGATCACAAGAGCGTTGTAATAGTAAGCGAGAATCCTGCGGATAAGATGTCCTCTTCAAAAAGCATCGAAGCTGCCTGCAACAGGAGAAAAGACGGAAAGTATGCTATTTCTTTCACTTTGGTTAATAGAGAGCAGGAAGACGTCTTTATTTCAATGTCAAGTGACATCATAGAGTTTTCAAGAATCGAACCAAGGCCGAAGGAATCATTAATAAGAGTTTTGCGTAGATACGCCGCCTGGTTAAAACTTCTCGACCATAAAAGAAGCGCTTTGTTAAGTGCTAATGCGCAAAAAGGATTGCTGGCAGAGCTGTGTTTTTTAAAGGAAGAAATTGAAAAGGGCATGCAACCTTCAGCAGCAATTGAAGGCTGGGTTGGGCCAGAAGGAGCTGATCAGGATTTTGTATATGAGGATGGATGGCATGAAGTTAAAGCAACGGGTACGTCGTCTTCACAAGTGACGATATCTTCTGTGGAACAGCTTGATAATCCTGAACCGGGAGAACTGGTTGTGTTCCGAATAGACAAATGTGCACCTGCCCATGTTGGAGCAATATCGTTATATGGAATGGTTCACAAGATTTTTGAAATGTTAGCGGCGAATGTCAGCGCTATGGATGAATTTGTATTGAAATTAGGTGCGGCTGGTTATATTGATATGCAGGAATATAACAAGCAATACTTCAACATTTCATCAAGGTGTAGCTATTGTGTAGACGACTTATTTCCGAGAATTGTAAGAGCTTCTCTGCCGACAGAAATAATAAATGCAGAGTACCAGCTGGATTTGCCAAGCTTGAATCTTTGGGCAAGGTAAAGGGGGGTTCAAAATGGATTCTGTCGAATTCAAAAAGGATTTTTTAGAGAGCATAAAGACAGCTGCTGCTGTTACTGGCGAAGGTTCTTGCGCAGCATTTGTTGATAACATAGCGCAATATCTTATCGATGCTGAGGTCCTATCGGATTTTAATCCTTCTTTCTATACAGGGCGATTGGGTCGAAGCAAGTATCGTGTTGATGGATATGTCTATGATGAATTCGACAACACAATGAATCTTATTATTGCAAACTATGATGGAAATGATTTGGAGCGCAGATTGACTAATACAGTTGCTCAGCATAATTTCCAAGAATTGCTTGTTTTTTTGCGTGCAGCTCTGACAAGTGACCTTTATAGGGAAATTGAGATGAGCACACCGTGTGCTGACTTGGTAGATTTCCTTCGCTATAATGAAAAGAGCATTCGAAAATATCGGTTGTTGATTTTTACGGATGCTGATATGAGTTCCTCTATAAAGAATATTGATATAAACGATTATTCAGGCATTCCTGTGGAAGGTCAGATTTGGGATATTGATCGTTTATATAGGGTTTGCTGCTCTGAACAGGGGAGGCAAATAATAGAAATTGATTTCAAACAATACTGTGAGGACGGCATCCCCTGCTTAGAGGCAAGCTCTGCAGCGACGGATCAATACAGCAGTTATTTAGGCGTTATACCTGGTTCAGTTTTGGCAGATATTTACGATAGGTACGGAAGCAAACTGCTTGAAGGAAATGTGCGTTCATTTCTATCTACGAAGGTGGCGGTTAATAAAAAAATCCGAAACACCATTTTGAATATGCCGCAAATGTTCTTTGCATTTAATAACGGAATATCAGCTACAGCGATGGATGTCGTCGTAGAGAATACGGATCATGGGCGTTTTATCACATTTGCTCGTGACTTTCAGATTATTAATGGGGGCCAAACAACCGCTTCTATTTCTAATGCGAGATATAAAGACAAAGCAAACCTTGAAGGCCTTTACGTGCAAATGAAACTCACAGCTATTGATGAATCAACTCCAGAGGAGTCAGATGAACTAATACGTAATATCTCAAGATCATCAAATAGTCAAAACAAGGTTAGTGATGCCGACTTCTTTGCATCTCATCCTTTCCATAGAAGAATGGAGCAGATTTCTCGTCTGTTATTTGCTCCGGCTACTGAAGGTGCACAGTACGAGACAAAATGGTTTTATGAACGTGCCCGTGGTCAGTATTTGCAGGAGCAAATGAGACTTACTCCCGCGAAAAAGAAACAGTTTCAGCTTCAGCATCCTAAGAACCAAGTCATTAAGAAGACCGATCTTGCAAAAGTTCAAAACACCTGGCTTGGACATCCGGATGTTGTCAGTAAAGGTGCGCAGACTAATTTTGCCTCCTTTGCGGAGTACATTGATGAACAATGGAATTCTAATGATCAGCAGTTCAACGAGAGGTACTTCCAGACTACAGCAGCCTTGCTTTTGATCTTTCAGTATTTAGAGAGGACTATCCCGAAGCAACCTTGGTATGAGGGTGGCTATAGAGCAAATATTATTTATTATACAGTTGCGCTTTTTAGACAGTTGATACAGAAGCAATTTCCAGGGACTGATCTGGATTTGATGTTGATTTGGAATAGGCAAAGTATTCCTGATCAAGTTAAAGCTTCACTGGTCGCTTTAGCCGAACTTGTGTTACTGAAAATAACAGATCCAGAAAGAAAAGTCGCAAATGTTACACAGTGGTGCAAAAGGGAAGCGTGTTGGACGGATGTGAAAAAGATAAGTATGCAGCTTCCCAAGGAACTCGAAAGCTGTCTGATCACAGTTGACGATCAGAAGGCGGCTCAGCGTTCCGCCAAAAAGGAGCAGAAAGTCATAAACGAAATATATGCTCAAACGGAGGTTGTTAATTATCCGGTTGAGATGTGGAAGAGGTTGGCGGAATTCACAGTCAATAACCATATGGTTACACCTACAGATGTAACTGCGCTTACTATTGCCTGCAAAATTCCTTCAAAAATTCCGAATACATATCAATGCAAACGCTTAATGGCATTGTTGCATAAAGCAGTTGAAGAAGGGTTTAGTATTGATAATTAAATGGAGGAAAGTGCAATTATGTACAGCGTAATTGATCTGTTTGCTGGAGCCGGGGGATTAAGCCTCGGTTTTCAGCAAACGAAGAAATATAGCATCAAAGTGGCATTTGAAAATAATCCGGCGATGCAGGC
>OCTX012059191.1_pt1 | contig 12074 bp, 5 predicted proteins | sample 1539691 | NCBI WGS metagenome assembly OCTX01 (sample SAMN02144231, study PRJEB22623) | gut metagenome | biome: sheep rumen | host: Ovis aries | place: New Zealand
AGAATATGAAAAAATGTATTATCTATGGGGCAATCGTCAACTTGAATACTTATCGAGTGGTTTTTATTGTCGTTTCCAAACGAGCATTTTCGTTGATTTTCTGCCTCATGGAATAAGCATCGACGATGATTTTAGACGTTGCGAAATCGGGGGTGTTGAATGAATACAACGACTCTAAATAATAAAGCTTTGGATTGCGTTGCGGAAGCATGAAAGGTTTCGTTGCATGACCATTGTCGTCTATGGAAGAAAAATAGACGCGAGTATACAACCCATCATCCCGACGACTGGTAAACAAGAACCAATGACTATTTACGTTCCAATTATGGAAACTCTCTGCCCTTTGCGTGTTTACTTCATTCATAGGATGACTTTCTCCCGTTTGCAAGTCAAGTAACCAAAGGTCGCTTTCGGGATGCCAGATAGAGAAATATCCATAGTTGGCTTGCGTGTACATGAGGAATCTACCATCGTAAGACGGACGAGGCCACGTAGCGCTCTTACCCGTTTTGCGCGTGTTGATGAGCGTATCGACTTGTTTGCCTAACTTACCCGTGGTCTCATCAAAGCTAACGCGACAAAGACTATACATTTCCTTGTCGTAATCGGTGGGGTAAACTTGTCTTTTGGCCGTGATGAAATAGAGCCATTTCCCGTCGGGCGAGAAGGCAGGACAATTTTCCGCCCAATATTTTTTCATGATGAGCGTGTCGCGTAATACCTCGTGAGTTTCCGTATCGTAAACGAACACGTCAGAAGAGGAGTCGTAGACCTCTATGCGCTTGTTGTTTGCGGTGTGAAACATCTGTGAGGTCTTGTTGGTAGAGAAAGCGCAATAGCGTTTATTGGGATGCCAATAAGGATAGACCATCGCTCCACCGAGAGAGTCGTTTTTGGCTTGAAGTATTTCAATGGGTAATGGTGAGCGATTGATGACCGTGCCTCCGTTTTCTCCACGTACATGGAAAACATATTGGTTAGGATTGGTGCGGTTGGTTGTATGGCAATTGAGGCACATAGATTCCTTGCCTTCATTGTCGATAAGCGGCGTTTCTTCAAAATTAGTGAGACATCGCTGGTAGATTCCCATTCTTCCGTACATCTCATAGCCTGGAGCGATTCTTCGGTAGGTGATTCCCCATTCGCCTAACGGATGATTGCTAATATAGATGTTGAAGTCGCGATATTGTGTCCATTGTCCATCTTTCTTCGCACAAACGGTCATGATAAGTTTTCCACCACGATTGTTATTTAGGAGTTGCTTCCATTCATCAAGGTTGAAGTTTGCATATTCACCATTTGCGTGTAACGAACCACCTTTGCTTCCTTTCACTTCTACGTCAATGGTGGAGATGCTATCGCTTGCCATTGAGAAATTGAGTGGGGCAATGTCGGAGGGAATGGTCACTTCCACGTAATCAGGATAGATGTTGGGGTATGCATCTACCATTTTTACGTTTTTAGGACGAGACGTGCAAGCCATGAACGTACATACAATCATTACCAGCCATAGGCTATAGGAAAAACGTGTCTTCAGCTGTTTCATAGGTTTTCTTGATTATTTGATAGGCTGGTATTTGTTCGATGAAATCGGGATTTTCTACTGCTTTCCGCATATCGCGAGCCCATTTGCGATGGGTGGGATTGTCTTCAAGTATGGAAATGTATTTTAAGGCAAGGTCGTATTGTCCAGTGATGAGTGCGGTTTCCGTGAGTCGTCTCAAGGCTCGTCCGTTGTCTTTGATGTCATGTGTTTTCACCATTGCCTCAAATGCTGCGCGTTGAGCCATGTTCACCATACCTAATTGCATATACACGTCGCTCATCATTAAGGCAGCAGTAGGACTTGTCAACACTTCACGTGAATCAGAGAGACATTCGTAAATGGCTTCTTTTCCTACCAATCCCTTTTGGATTTGTGCCAATCTCATCACTTTCCTACAAGCAAGTGATGAAGTGGGTCTTTCTTGGTATTTCTCTATGATTTGTGACCATTTGCCTTTGATTTGCAAGGCATCAAACTCTTTTTCTTCTTGCGTACCCTCTATGTGTGATGACGGTGAATTGAATGGTTGGAAAAGGAAAATGCATGTGAGGGCTATGACAATAGCAATCATCGCCAACAACCATTTCACGTGTTTTTTCTTTCTGTTTTTTCCTTTCATCATTCGTCTTATTCGTGGAATGATGCAAAATTACTTTTTTTTAATGAGAAAAACGTATGTTTGGAATGTTTTTTTATTTGCTTTTTCATAGTCTGTTGCATTATTTTCGTGGAGCATTGAATTACGGGTCGTAAAGCTATGCTTTAGAAATGTAGAGCATTGAGTTATGAGCGTAGAGCAATGCTTTAGTTAGTGAATAATGAATAGAGAATAATGAATAGTTATGATTTGCAAAGGCTAATTCAACATTGAGCATTGAATATTGACCATTAACCATTGAACACTAAACACTCAACATTCCCCAAAACCGACTGAGCCTAAAAAAAGTGCTGTGTAGCGTTACACAGCACCTTTCTTATATATAGGAATATCAATGTCCTATTGATTATTATCTATATGCCTCATTCTGCTCGCAGAGAGTGTTCTTTGTAATCTCGTCCTCAGGAATTGGCATATCCATCTTCAAATCGTTGTAGTCGTAGTCACGGTTGGTCCAGGGCACGTCTTTCAGGTCAGAAACATTACGTTTCGGGTAGTTGGTTGCTACGTGGTCAGCCATGAAGCCAGACTTTTGCATATCTGGACGGAGGCACCACTCGCAGCTGAACTCCTTACGACGCTCTGTGTTAACAGCAACCTTCCATGCAGGAGACTTGAAGCCCTTCTGAGAAGCATACTTGGTGTAGTAACTCTTGGCATCCTCTACAACAGCACCATCACTTCCGAATGGAATAGGATATTCTGTACGGGTCTTGACGAATGGACCACCTGCAAACTTATCAGCCTTCACACCTGCAGCAATAGAGTCATCAAACTGTTTCGGAGTTATCTCATCACGGCCAATCCAATCAGCGAACTGATTGTAGTAAGCCAGGTATTTTTCTGTGAGTGTACTCTCTTTGCCATCCTCCAGCTTACCAAAGGCACGCTGACGGAGTTGGTCGAGTTGCTTCCAACCTTCAGCGTCTTGTCCGAGACGGAAGCAGCACTCTGCATAGTCAAGCATTACGTTAGGAAGACGTTTCCAGTAGATAGGAGTTGGGCTCCAGTGACCGTCACCCCATGACTTGTAGTCAGCAGAAGCGGTACGCCACATCTTAGAGCTCCAGATAGCAGGTGCCCACTCACCATTGTTGAAGTGGAACTGCTTGGTAGATGATGAAGCTTGTCCCTTACCGAGTACTTCCTGCAGATATGGGTTCACACCGTAGATGGCTTTGTCAAACTTGCCTAACCAACCAGCATACTGAGGATCGTAAGCAGGATTCTCTGGGTCGATTTGAGGAACGGCACCGATGTAGCAAGAACCAGCACGACGCTTGTCACCTTGCTCATAGCAAGAATACCACTCCCATGAGAGATACAGTGAACCCCAGCCGCCGTTCTCAGGACATGCGGTGTACCATTTCAGCATCAACTTAGAGGTGAGGTTGTCCCACTTACCCCAGTTGCTACCTTCGTCAAGTTGCTCTACCCAAATGGCCTCAGGTCCCCATGCAGAAGCGGGGTCCCACAAAGTGGTGAATGACTCGTTGAGCTTGTATGGACCTTTATCCAGAATCTCCTTGAAGCAAGCAGCTGCGAGTTTGTAGCATTCGTCAGCAGTTGTTGGAGCTTCGCCAACACCTTCAATTCCATTGGAACCTTCGGTGAGACGATATGCTTTCCACATATAAGCATCGCCAAGGTAAGCCAGAGCCATACCCTTGGTAGCGCGACCATATTCATTATCCCATGGTTCCCATTGGAGAAGTTCAGCTGCAGCCTTGAAGTCTTTAATAATGAAGTCCCACATATCTGCATAGTTCTTAGCCTTCTCTTTCAGTGGGGTGTTAAGACCATTCTCACCTGTTGCCAACATAGGTACACGACCGAAGGTGGTAGCGAGCCAGTGGTAGAAGAATCCACGCAAAGCACGGCCTTCGCCCTCAAGATATTTCTTAGATAATTCACCACCAATAGATTCTTCAGGATAACCCTTCAACTTCTCGAGGAAGTCATTAGCGCGGCAAATAGCTGCATATACATGCTTCCAACCATTCAGCAACTCTTTAGAGTTTGCATTCCAAGCCTGTACGTTCCAGTCTTTATCCCAACCAGTAGCCTGGGTGTCAATTGTTGGGTGACAACCTGTAAACAGATTTGGCTTGAAGCCCCAGTCACCATCATAACCATCATCAGGGAACATAAGGTCATAGACACCATTGAGTGCCCTCTTGGCATTGGCCTTGCTTTCATAAGAAGCAGCAGGGTCAACCACATCGTATGCTGTTACGTCAAGGAACTCCTCATTGTTGCAAGAGGTAAAGCCGAGGCCCATCATGCAAAACAATGCCGTTCCAAAAATAAATCTTGTTTTCATATAACTTTTCTTTATTATAAATTCTATTTGTATTTTCATCAAAGAATATCAGTTTACTTAACCTCAGAGATAATTACAGAGCGACTGATTTGAGCGTCATCTTTGTACAGATAGTCAACGCCACCCTTAGAATCGAGAACGAGGCTGCTTGCGGGAACACCATATTTCTGGATGAGCACGTCATAAACGTTCTTTGAACGCTGCTCTGCCAACTTAACATTGCGCTCGCTTGTACCAGTCTGCTTATCAGCATAACCTACAACAGCATACTTCTTGCCAGGAGTAGCCTTGATCATTTCAGCAACACTGTTCAAGTTGAACATTTCACGATTTACAACGTCAGTCTTGTTGATGTCGAAGTTAACCAAGTATGGGAATGTTACAAATTCCTTATTGGCAACCACTTCCTTCACAACTTCCTTCTCAGGCTTTTGGCTCTGCAAACGGTTGATTTCGGCACGCATACGGTTGAGTTCGCCATTCAGACGGTCAACTTCAGCATTGTCAGTTACGTAAACAGTATTTGTTGTAACAGCAGAGGTGTTCTTTCCACCGAAGGTAACGTTGATACCTGCCATGTAGGTACGTGGCTGTGGATAACGACCAGTGTCAAGACCTGTGTAGAGGACATTACCGCTACCGCACTCAGGATCTCCGTACTTGTTGTAACCAGAAATGGTGAGGAGGTTGCTTACGCCAACATAAACACGAGCTCTTTCAATAAACAACTTCTGTGAGATTCTCTGTGGGAGAGTGTAACCAATTTGGATGTTGCTGATACGGAGGAAGTCACCGTTCTTTACCCAAAGGTCGCTGACACGGGTGTTACGTGCGTAGTCACCAATAGTCAGACGAGGCAGAGAACCGCTACCGTTACGCCAAGCATCATTGTAAGCATCCTTCAAGATGTTAGGTGTGGTCTGGTCGTCCAACTGGGTCATGCTGCTCAACTTCATTGCTGAGTAAGACAAGATGTCCTGACCGAGTACACCGTACATATAGAGGTTGAAGTCCCATGCCTTATAGGTAGCACCGAGGGTGATACCAAAGTTCAGTTTCGGGAATCCGTTACCGATAATCGCGCGGTCATTGTTATCAATTACATGGTCACCATTCAAATCCTTCCACTTCATGTCACCGATAGCGAGTGGATTGTCGCCAGTGTTCTTTGATTCAACGTCGCCACCACCTTTCCAATAATTTGGATCATTTGGATTAAGTGGGTTGCCGTTTGCATCTTTGGCTTCACCCCAGAAATAGTTGTAATATTCATCCAAATCTTTCTGGTCCTTGATGATACCATCTGACACATAACCATAGAATGAACCTACTGCTTCGCCCTCGATACAGATAGAGTGTCTATCCCAGTGTCCGTTACCATCGACAGCACCTACTTGTGAACCGTCAATATATACACCGTTTCCAGAAGCTGTACTGTAGAGAGGATCACCCATCGTCTTTACCTTATTCTTGATAGTAGAACCAGTTACACGAGCATTCCAACCAAAGTCTCTGTTAACCTGCTTGTGATAGCCAACAGCGAATTCGAAACCTTTGTTCTGGATTTCACCATAGTTGGTATATACTTGTGGATAACCAGCAGATGTACGCAACTGACGATAGAGAAGCAGGTCTTTCGTGTTCTTGATGAAGTAATCCAAAGTGATATCAAAACCATTAAGGAATGCGAAGTCAATACCGAAGTTGGTCATCTCTGTGGTTTCCCACTTCAAGTTTTCGTCTTTCAGAGGCATGTAGAAACCGATGTCACGGTTACGGTTACCCCAAGCACCAGAAACACCGCCTGTAGAATAGGTGTTGTATGCACCATCGACGTTCTGTGCGATAACAGCAGCACCAGCTACACCACCGGCGTTACCAGTCTGACCCCAACCAAAGCGGAGCTTCAAGTTGTCGATGAACTTAACGTTCTTCATGAATGGCTCCTCTGATACACGCCATGCACCAGCTGCAGATGGGAATGTACCCCAACGGTTACCTTTACTGAAGTTAGAAGAACCGTCCTTACGGATTGTACCAGTGATGATATAACGATTCAACAAGCTGTAAGATGCACGTGCGAAATAAGATATGGTGTGTACGTCATCGTTGTAAGCACCACCTGTACCCTTAGAGTTGATGTCCATGGTCAGGTTGATGTTACGGTTATATACAGATGGGAAGTCTCTTGAACTTGAGTTCACCCATTGTCCCCAACTCTTAGTAACTTCGTTACCTAACATCAATGTCAAGTTGTGAATACTGTAATCAAGGTTGTAGGTCAAGTAGGTCTGCAATCCAAGTTCGTAGCTGTGGTTGTTGCTCAGTGAGAATGCGTAAGTCTGGTCGGCTTGCAGAGGTACTTCGGTAAGAACCTTGTTTTTATCATTGGCATTATCCCAAAGATAGTTGAAACGTGTACGTCCGCCAGTGAAGTCAGAGCTGTTGTTACCAGTATAGATGAAGGTACCCTGGCTGCGGAGGTCGAGTTTGTGATGCTTTGTGTCGAGGAAAATCAGGTCAACGAAAGCGGTGGTCTGAATACGGTCGAAACCATTACGTGCGCGTTGGCCGTTCTCCATCTGAGAAGCGTATGGGTTGGCACCGATAGTGGTGTTACCTTCCCAGTTGTTCGTAGTTGCTTGATAACCTGTTCCGTAAGTTCCGTCAGGGTTAACGAGGTTTACGTTAACAAGTTCTTTACGGGCAGCATCATTGTTGTTCAGATAGTCCAATGTAGGAGTCAAAGAAGCGAAGTCACGGAGAGAAGACATGTTCTGGTTGTTACCCAATGACATGTTTGAACCGCGGCTTTCACTGTGGGTGTAGTTGATGTCACCACCTACTTCCAAGAACTTGCTCACCTTAGAGGTCACGTTTGCACGTGTGGTGAAGCGCTTGTAGTTGGTGTTTACAACGAGACCGTCAACGATGTTGTAACCTAATGAGAGGTTGTACTGTGTCTTTTCGTTACCGCCGTTCAGTGTTGCACCATACTGTTGCTTCAAAGCGGCACGAGTCATTTCCTTCTGCCAGTCGATTTCATTGCGTTTGCCATCATAAGCAGCATCCCAAACTTTGTTGATAAACATTTGCTTGTCGTTAGTCTTAGCCTCGCGAATAGCATTAGCGTATGTGTTGAGGTCAAGCACGTCAAGTGTATAAGGCAATGTCTGGATACCCCAGTCGGCATTGACAGAAATGTTTGTGTGACCCTTTGAACCGTGCTTGGTGGTAATCATGATTACACCGTTTGCACCAGCAGAACCGTAGATAGCGGTTGCAGAAGCATCTTTCAAGATTTCGATACGCTCGATATCAGCTGGGTTAACGAAGTCTGCACTTGTTCCAACCTGCACTCCATCTACAACGTATAAAGGAGAAGCGTCACCGTGGATGGTACCGATACCACGGATACGGATAGCTGCTTTACCGTCTGGAGAACCGTCTTGTTGTGTAACGAGCACACCAGCAGCAGATCCCTGGAGGGCTTGTCCAATGTTTTGAGGTACACGTTTCATCACGGCTTCCTGGTCGATTGTTGCCACAGAACCAGAGATATCACTCCTTTTCATGGTACCATAACCGATAACAACCACATCGTTCAATGTGGTGTTATCTTCTCTTAACACTACGGACAAGTCTTTGCGACCGTCTGCATTGATAGTTTGAGTAACAAATCCTACATACGAAACTTGTATGCGGGCATTGGCAGCAGCATTTACGTAAAACTGTCCATTGACATCCGTAACGGCTCCTGTGTTAGTACCCAACACTTTCACTGATGCGCCAATGATTGGCTCACCTGTTTCGTCACTTACCGTTCCTTTAATCAAGCCCTGTGCAAATGCCATGGAAGGCAAAAAACAGAACAGGAACAGAATGAATCGTGATTTTTTTAAAAAAGCACTTTTCTTCATGTAATTTTTCATTTTTGAGTGTTGATAAATTAAGTTAATAATCAAATGATTTTTATTCGACGCAAAGTTAAAAATATATTCTTAGTAGTATTTTGTTGTTTGTTTCAATTACTTTAATTTTTGTTTCAATAAATAAAAATGTCTTGATAAAATGGGGTTTTTTATCAAGACATTTATAAAAGTTGTATAAAAAATGTACAATTGTTTTCTGTTTTTTATATATCGCAAATTAATGTGTAAACTTTGTCCGCCGTGGTTTCCATGTCATATTCATAAACCTTTTTTATGGGTAATGTCTGGAATGAAGACAACTCAGATGACATCAAAGGCTTTCTGATTTCTGCTTTTTTGAGCAATGGATTTGTCACTTCTCCAGAGGCTACTTTTAGATTGTTACCTTTCAATGGCACATACGAACGTATGCGTAAAGTACCTCCAAGTTTTGATTTGATGACAGCTTTTTTAAGTTGTCCTTGTTGCCAAGTCATATCAACTACAAATCCACCACGTGCGCATAATCCTTTTACCTCACCATCTTGCCAAGCATCTGGCAAAGCTGGTAAGAGATGCACTGCTTCGTCGTGACTTTGTAGCAGCATCTCGCAAACACCAGCTGCACAACCGAAATTACCGTCAATCTGGAAAGGAGGATGGGCATCGAAGAGATTGGGGTAAGTTCTTCCATTAGGATATTGTCGAGCCATACGGTCATCGGGCAACAGATGTAACATGTTTTGTATAATCTTAAATGCATGGTTTCCGTCAAGCATTCTTGCCCAGAAATTGATTTTCCATCCCAAACTCCATCCAGTAGCCATGTCTCCACGTTGTTTCAACGTATTGGCAGCAGCGGTGAATAGCTGGGGATGAGAGTAGGGGGATATTTGATTGGATGGATAAAGACCATAGAGATGGGAGATGTGGCGATGCTCGTCTTTGGGGTCATCAGCATCGATGAGCCATTCTTGTAATTGTCCATACTTTCCGATTTGCATGGGAGGAAGTTTGGCAATTGCTTGGAAAAGAGTGTTGATGTATGCGGGGTTTTCTTTTAATATGATAGATGCTTGTAGAGCTTGGTTGAGCACGTCAAAGACAATTTGATTGTCCATCGTAGAACCAGCCGTTACGTTAGTTCCCTTACCTTGAGGACCGTGTTCTGGAGAAACGGTAGGTACTGTCATCAACCATCCCCATTTGGGATGTACTTGCATGTAATCAAGCAGGAAATCGGCTGCTCCTTTTAGCACATCGTAATAATCAGCCAAGAATTTCTTATCGCCCGTAAATAAATAATGTTGCCAGATGTGTGTAGTCAACCATGCTCCTCCTGTTGGGAATATACCCCATGAGGTGCCATCTACAGGACCAGCAATTCGCCATAGGTCGGTGTTGTGATGAGCAACCCATCCTTTGCAACCATACATCTGTTGTGCCGTTTCCGCTCCCGTATGACTAAGGTCTCGAATCATGCTGAACAAGGGTTGTTGTGTTTCCGCAAGATTTCCTATCAATGCAGGCCAATAGTTCATCTCGGCATTGATGTTGATGGTGTATTTAGAATCCCAAGGCGCATTCATCTTATCGTTCCATACACCTTGTAGATTAGCTGGTTGACCGCCTGGTTGTGACGATGAAATGAGCAAATATCTACCATATTGCATCATGAGCGAAACCATATCCATATCGTTTCCGTCGGCAAATGCAGCGAGGCGTTTGTCTGTTTCCAATGAAGAATTATCCGATTTGGCAAGTGTCAGTGATACGCGATCGTATTGCTCCTTGTATTTCTTGATGTGATTATTCAGCAATTGCTTGTACGGCTTACCTTTGAGCGAGGACATCGTCTGATTATTTTTCTTCACAGGATTGCCACTAACATCGTGATAATTCACGAAATTGGTAGCGGCTGTGATATAAAGTGTTGCCGTCGTAGCATTTTTCACCGTCAGTGAATTGACACCACGTTCTAACTTACCATCAGCCTCCAACGATATGCGGCACTCGGCTTTCAGTCCTGCTTTAATACCTTCTTGTTCAACACCATCTACAACGGCAGCCAGTTCATAGACATCTTTCATGTCTTCATGGGCAGATACCGTAAACACTTTTGACTCCAATTGGCTGGTGAAATTCACATCAAACGTTAAAGCACCTTTCTTATTGGCTTGCAGACGGACGATAATCACATTGTCTGCTTGTGAGGCAAATGCCGTTCGTTCGTACGTAACACCATCTACTACATATTTTGTCGTAGTGGTTGCATCTCCCAAGTTGAGTTCTCTGCGATATTGAGTCGCTTCATTTTTGAAATCAAAGTTGAGTTTCACGCTTCCTAAAGGCAGATAGCGCATACCGTGAGGACCTTTTATAAAGTATTTATCTAACAATGCGTGTGCATCTTTTTCCTTTCCCTCGAAAATGAGGTCTCTCACTTCTTGCAAATGCTCTTTCGATCCAAGGCTATTGTTGTTGTGAGGAGAACCCGACCAGAATGTTTCTTCATTGAGTTGGATTTCTTCTTCATTTGTTCCACCATAAACCATTGCTCCAAGATGTGAGTTGCCAATGGGTAATGCTTCCAACCAATGTTTGGCTGGTTGTGAATACCACAATTGATGATCTTGTGCATGAATGGTAGAAGATAAAAGGAATGCACTGAAAAATATGAATATTTTCTTCATGGTGTGATATGTTTTATGGTTTTGTATCTTTTGAAACAACTAAAAACGAATGCGAACCTTTTTGCCTTTATAGGCAATTGTCTTGCTTGGCTTACCTTGCAACGTAACAATAAACTCCCGTTTCATCGGCATTTCTTGATAGGAACCTTTTCGACTTCCTATGGTTAATTGTTGCTTGGCATTGTCCCATTCTAATGAGATTCTGCTGCACTCGCCTTTCTCGTAACGATTGCTTTCACCATCGTCTTCATACAAGTCAAATGTTGCATTTGCGCCTGGGAAAATACGTATTTCCATGGGGGCAGAGAGATTTTCTTTGGTATATTGCTTGTCTGCACCAATAGGAAGAATGCTTCCCGCTTTCACGAAAATGGGAATGGTAGTTAAGTCAATGGAAGTGGTAATGGTTTTTCCACCATCATAGTGTTTTCCTGTTCTGTAGTCATACCATCCTGCGTGATGGATGGGAAGGTATGTTTGCCAAGAACCTTTGTTTTCTGATAAAGATTGCGTAACAGGACTTACCAACAATGATTTTCCAAACATATATTCATGTTTTTGTTGCAAGGCAACATAGTCGTTTGCAAAGTCAAACACAAGTGGGCGCATCAATGTGGAACCAGCAAATGAAACTTCAGCCACGTTAGAATAAATGTAGGGAAGTAAACGGTATCTTTCTTGCAAACATTTGTGAATAATGGCTTGGGCTTCTGCGCCATATCGCCAAGGCTCTGTGTCGCTCATGTAACCATGAACGCGCATCAATGGCAAGTAGACGGAAGTCTGAATCCACCTTAACATCCGTTCAATGTAATCATTATTGGAATATTGGTCGCGTGGACGGAAGAATCCTCCGGCATCGTAAGTCCACCATGGCAATCCCGTGGCTTGCAAACCAAGACCTGCCGTAATCTGACGACGGAATGTTTCCCAATCGTTGCCA
>OCTX012244258.1_pt1 | contig 12074 bp, 11 predicted proteins | sample 1539691 | NCBI WGS metagenome assembly OCTX01 (sample SAMN02144231, study PRJEB22623) | gut metagenome | biome: sheep rumen | host: Ovis aries | place: New Zealand
GGAAAGATAAACAAGACCATCGGAAAAATAATCTTTACCGGTGCCTTGAGCGCCATTGCCCGCACTGCCTGCCGATGCCGGTCACGCATATTATCCGCTTGAATTTTCAAGGTTCTGGACATGCTCGTGCCCAAATGCTCAGCCTGTATCACCGATGCGGTAAACAGATATATTTCCTCCAAATCACAGCGTTTTGCCAGTTGGGTAAGGGTTCGCTGTCTGTCCATGCCCAGCCCCATATCCCGGAGCATCCGACGGAATTCATCGGGCAGCGGGCCTTTCATCCGATTGACAATCTTCGCTACTGCACCATCAAAGGACAACCCTGCCTGCACACTGACACAGAGAAAATCCAAAAACTCCGGCAACTGACGGCGCAAAACCGCTTTGCGGCGCTGAATAGCCGATTGCAACAGCAAAAACGGAATTACCGCCCCTAATACTACGCCCAAAATCATGATGGCAATTTGCTGCGGAACCTGCAGGGGGGACAATACAGATATACTAAACAAGGCCAGTATCGCGCCCAGCACTACGCACAGCACCCAGCCAGCTGCCAGACGATTGATTCCCCATTTTTCCTGCACGCCAAGGTGCATCAGCATGCCTTCCAGCATATTGCGCATTTCTCTTGGGGCAAACTTCATCAGCCAATTTTCCACCGAACTCACCAGCGGACGGATAATGCGTTCCTTGAAGGATTGCTCACGCAAATAATGATAGTCGGCAGCCTTGCCTGCTGACAGTACCACCTTGGTCTTTTGCTGTTTTGCCGCCGTGCGCTGGGCTTCGGCCTCTGCAATCATACGCTCCAAATGCTGACGGGTCTGCATCTGCGGACGGCGGGCGGCGTAAAACAACAGGAACAGCACGGCCATAACCAGTACCGTTACCAATGCCGATAATAGCAAAATCATAAATACGCCCCCTTACCCTTTTTGAAAAAGATCTTGCGGCAACTCTATACCATGGGTGCGGAATTTATCCATAAAGTTGGGGCGAAAGCCCGAAGCCTCAAAATGCCCTACAGATTTGCCCTTATCGTCCAAATAATCCTGCACATAACGGAACAAATCCTGCAAAATAATCGTATCCCCATCCATCCCCTGCACTTCCGTGATATGGGTAAGTTTACGGCTGCCGTCCTGCAGGCGGGACTGCTGGATAATGAGGTTGATTGCCGAAGAAATCTGCGTACGCACCGCCCGCACCGGCAGTTCCATGCCAGCCATCAACGTCATGGTTTCCAAACGGGACAATACATCTCGCGGACTATTGGCATGAGCCGTGGTGATGGAACCATCGTGACCGGTATTCATAGCCTGCAGCATATCCAAGGCCTCACCGGAACGCACCTCGCCGACAATAATGCGGTCAGGTCGCATACGCAGGGCATTACGCACCAAATCGCGAATGGTCACCGCACCTGTACCTTCAATATTGGCTGGCCGGGATTCCAAGGTGACCACATGACGCTGCTGCAGCCTTAACTCTGCCGCATCTTCAATGGTAACAATGCGTTCATTGGCAGGAATAAAGGAGGACAGGACATTGAGTGTCGTGGTCTTGCCCGAGCCGGTACCCCCGGCCACCAGAATATTCAGCCGCGCCTTGACGCAGGCTTCCAAAAAGATGGCCATTTTTTCACTCATGGTTCCCAGGCCCACCAAATTTTCTACCGACAGTGCCTTTTGGGAGAATTTACGAATAGTGACCGTTGGCCCAATCAAAGACAGCGGCGGGATTATGATATTTACACGGGAACCATCGGAAAGACGGGCATCGACCAAGGGCGAGGCTTCATCAACACGCCGCCCCAACGGTGCCAATATACGTTCAATAATATTCATCAAATGGTTATCGTCATAGAAGCGGGTATCCGAGAGCAGCAGCTTGCCATTGCGCTCCACGAAAATATCCTTGGGGCCGTTGACCATGATTTCGGTAATGGAATCGTCCTTCAACAGCGGCTCTAACGGGCCAAGGCCCAGGAGTTCGTCACAGATATCGTCCACCAGTACCAAACGTTCTGCCCGGGACAGATTGTAATTGTTGTTGACCATTTCCCGTTCCAGATAGGAAGCAATCAGGTTTTTGATCTGTTCCCGTGCTTCTTTTCCTTGGGAAATCAGCTGCTGTTCCGCCACCGTCATTTCATCCACGATACGACGATGAATAGCCAGACGCAGCTGCTGAATCTGGTCAATCTGCACTACAGCCGAACGCCGTGCCGCAAAAGCCGAAGCCATCTGAGGCTGTTCTGTATTTTTCTGCTCCATCAGGCGGGAATAAGTCTGATTTGCTTCCACCTTGCTGGTTGTCACCGGCCGTGAAACACCATTGCCAGCAGCTACCTGCTCCGGCCTGTTTTCTACGGACAGATTTGCCCCCCGATTTTCCACTTCTTTAATCGCTTGTTCTTTAGTTCTGCCCAAACGCTTTAAGAGCGACATATCATCCCCACCTTGTTTTACATTACATTTACCAAAAATATCCCCAATTATTGCCTAACTGCTTATGTACTATTGGAAGTAGACTGCTTCGGTTCTATCGGCATAGTGCATTGTAAGCGTAGTGTTTCAGGTAAAAAAGGAAGATTTGCAGCACATGTCAGCCTCACCGTTACAGTCACGTAACCAATGTCTTTGGAATTATTCGCTTCTTCAACATTTGCATTGAACTCAGGATTATACAAATTAGTCAAAGGCTTATAGTATTTATTCGCAGAGTTGCTGCTGTTCACCATATTTACAAGACGAGTACGCTTATCTGTATCACTCTGAACGGCGATTTCCCTGGCAGCCTCCCGCACGGCGGTGTTATATTGCAGATAATCGGCAAAAACAAACCCGCCATAAATCATATATAAGAGCAGCATAAAAATCAAAGGAAGAACAAAAGCCAACTCCACTACAGACTGACCTTTCTGCCTGTTCATCAGCATCACCTTCCCCCTGAATAGCATTAGTGAAGAAAAGAGCTTCCAAAAATTTCAAGAAGCTCTTTTCTCTGCGGTAAAACCATTCTACATTATTAAGATAAATTACGGATTTCCTCCCCCTAAAGCCTGCGTTACTTCCGCAAATTTGGCTTGAATTGCCTGTCCCATACCAGTATCACGGGTCAATGCAATGGCTGCAATCGCCACCACAAACGCCAGAATCAGTGCATACTCCACAATGCCCTGACCCTTTTCGGAGTAAATTTTTTTAATCTGCTGTAACATATCATCCACATCCTTTCAATAAACCTATTTATGAATTATACGTCTATATGGACAATCTTCTGAATGACTATATAGCCGATAACTTCCAAGAATAACGAAACAAACATTGCCGTACGCCCTAATGGGTCATCAATTAACACCATAATATGTTCAGGCTTAAAGATATACATGAACAGCGCCATTACAAATGGAAGGACAATCAGCACCCATGCCGACAATCGCCCCTGCGCCGTCAAGGCAAAAATCTCGCGCTTCATGCGAATCCGTTCCTGAATGGTATCGCCGATATTGTCGAGAATCTGTGCCAGGTTGCCGCCGACTTCCCGCTGAATCAGCACAGAGGTTATCATCAAATCCAAATCGGCACTGCCAACACGGCGGCCCATGGCCTCCAGTGCCGCCTCCAATGGCACACCCATGGAAACCTCCCGGGAAACCTGCGCGAATTCGTCACTGATGGGCGGTTCCATTTCTTTGGCCACCACCTCGACTGCCTGCGGAAAGCTATAGCCTGCACGCAGGGCATTGGCTACAGTAGTCAGACAATCCCCCAGCTGCTCTGTAAAGGCATTACGGCGGCGGTATGCCCGCCAGGCGACAAATATCCAAATAGCAGCCGCGACCAGCCCGCCCAGCAGGAAAGCCGTTGCCAGCTCCAAAGTCAGCATCCAGCCAATCAGAAACGCAGCTAAGGCACTAACTACTAATAAAACCATAAATTCGCCGCCCAGCAGGGGAATTCCTGCCTGCCGCATACGAAAATCCAGCGCTTGTATCGGCCCATGTTCCGCAATTGGTGCCGCCGCCTTCCGCAGCCAGCGGCGTATGCGCTCCAGATAGGGCTGCTCCATGACCTGACCGGCTTCAATCACATGATGTCGGCGCAAGCGGTAAAAAATACTCATTCGCCGCACATGCTGGAAATACACCGCCACCAGGAGAATCAGGAAAAAAGCGGCCAAAGCAGAGATTATTGCTGCCAGAATAATCATCGCGCTCACCTCCGGTCACCGATAAGCGCAAAGGCAAACTCGGACACGGCATCGACAAAAGGTGACCCCTCCGGCAAGTCTTTCATCAGCCGCCCGCTTCCCGTAACTTCTTTTATCCGCCGTTCCTCCGGCAGCATCAAGGTTACAGAACGCCCCAGCTCCCCTTCCAGTTTGCGCTTATGATTTTCGGTGCAGTTCTGCACACCGGAAAACATCGTGTAAACCCGCTTTCCATAAGTGTCCCACATGTGGAACATTTTCAGCGAACGCTTCATGTGCCGGACTTCCTGCCCACTGCTCAGCATGGAAATCAGAATATCCGTATCCGCACATTCAGCCAAGGCCAAAGAAATCGGATTGAACCCCATCGGCAAATCCAATATGACATAGCGGAACAAACACCCCGCCATGCGCACCACTTCAATCAGGCGGTTTGCTTCTACCAGCTCGGCGTGTTCCGGCTGCAGAGGTCCACTCATAATCCAAACACCATTACCTACCGGGTGAAAATAATTTTCCAGCGCAGCCGGTGTCAGCAAATTGATATCATGCGAGGCTTCCACCACATTATGGCGGGGTACTGCATCAAAGAACATAGCCACGTCTCCAAATTGCAAATCCGCATCAATAATGCCTACAGATTCACCACTTTTTTTAGCCAGTTCAATAGCCAGCACGGTTGCCACGGTAGTACGCCCCGAATGCCCTTTGGGACTGAAAAACGCCAATGTACGGGTCGGCAGGGCTTTTCCCCGCCGCTTGTAAATCTTCAGCGCTTCTATAACATCGGCAGAATTGAAGGGCTTCAGAATACAACCACTGGCCCCCGCAGACAGAAGCTGTTCTGCAACATTGGAGTTCCACTGTCCCATAAGGCCCAAGACCTGTGCCTGCGGATAACCTTTGAGAAAACGGGGGATCAGCGCCACAGCCCTTGGTTCATCTACATTGATCAAAAATAAGGTGGGACGAAAAACGCTGCTCTGCCCATAGGCCACATCCGCATCATGATAGGTCGAAGCCAAATCAAATGCATTATCCGCCTTGAGTATGCCCGCCATGCGGGACAGCAAATCCGGGTCCCGTTCTACAAGTATTACGCGATAAGTCACCTTGGTCACCAGCCCTTACTTCATATTCTGCGCCGTCAGCCATTCATCATCACCAAACAGCCACGAAAGGATTTTCTTTGCTCCCTTCTTTTCCTCCACCGGCATTGGCGTGATACGAGACTTCTTGGTGCGGTTGGTATAGCGGCCCACCAGCTGCCAATAACTCTGTGTCAGCGGTGACAAAGGTACACAATACATAAGCGGCTTTCCCATGCGGATAGAATAGGTAACAGCCGAGGAATCACTGGGCAAATGATGATAAATCGTCGCCCCTAAGAGCCGTTCTACATCGCGTGCTTTGATATAACGGTCTGAATCCGCCTGATTTTCCACCAGACAAATCTTACTTTCCTCATAATCAAAGCGCAGCAATGTGTCATAGCCAACTTTATAGTTCTTTACCGCCGGCAGAAAATCCAGCACACCCACAAAATTGATAACCGTACTCATATCCAGCATAGCCAGATTCAACGTGCTGAACACAGAGGTCAAATCCAGAACAATGAAGTTAAAGCCCTTCATGGAACTGATTATTTTCTCTACAGCCTCCACACTGATCAGATAAGCATCGTTTATCTCCCGTGGCGGTGGCAATACGGAAAAAGCCGTATCACCACACTTGTATTCCGTCAGGTAATCATCGATCTTGAAATTTTCCTCATCTTTCAGTATAGCCTTTTGGGCATCGGCGATGGTAAAATCACTCACCATATCCAAATAGCCCATAACATCGCCAAACTGCAAGTCCAGGTCTACCAAACATGTCCGATACCCTTCCTCTGCCAGTCCTGCAGCCAGATTGATGGCCGTAATGGTTTTACCACTGCCGGAGGAAGTGCTGAAAACAGAAATGATAATACTGCTGGTTGCATCCATTTCATCAACCCTCCCCTTCCCATATTGCGGCAGACTTTTACTTTTTATTTAAGACATCACGGTTCAGATATTTATCCAAAACGGACTCACTGGCCATTTCAGATGCTACCTGCTGGGAATTATCCCCTTCCCGCGTTACCGTATCTGCCTGTTCTTCTACAGCAGCTTCTTTCTGCTGCTCTGCTGTCGCACTTTCTTCATTGAGGTCTACTTTTTTCATTGCAGCCTTTTCCTGCTGACCTTTTCTGTAGAACTCCTGCATCTCGTTGGTCATATCCGCCTGAGAAGCACTGTTTTCGTCCACCAATCGCGGTGTAACCAAAATAATCAATTCCTGACGATTCCGGGATTTCGCGGTATACTTGAAAAATTCACCAATGATGGGAATGTCACCCAGGAAGGGGAACTTGCGTACAACCTTATACTCCCGCGAATCCATCAGACCACCAATAACCATGGTGGAACCAGAAGTCGCTGTGACCACCGCATCAGCCCGTCGTTTATCCAAAATCGGCTGGTTATCCACGGTTTCCCCACTTGGCATGCTGACCTCGGTATGAATCGACGAAACAATACGATTTTCCGCATCGACCAAGGGTTTGAACTGCAGGATAATACCATAATCCTTGAATTCAGTCGTGGGATTGCCATTTTTATCCCGAGTTGTATAGGGAATCTCACCACCGACCTGAATCACGGCTTCTTCGCCACTCATCGTCGTAATGCTGGGACGAGAGAGAATCTTTGCCTTGTTCTGCGTAATCAAAGCCCGCAGAGCCACATTGATGTCACTATGATGTTCGGTCAGCCATTTCCAAGGATTATTACGGAAGGTTGTACTGCCGCCCGGACCATAGGACTGGCCGCCGTAAAATACCCCCGGCGAACTAATAAGGTCTGAACCGGAAGATGAACCATAGACAAATCCCAAATCCGAATTTTCCGTAGGATTGATGGCCACTACCTGTGCTTCCAGCCGAATTTGGGATGGATGGCGCAGGTGCAACAGGTCAATTACCGCCCCCGTCGAAGAAACCGTATTTCCCCCGATTGTATGGGAACGTGAATTCTTGTCTGTTTCCGATTTTTGCGTCTGCATACGTATGCTGGCATTGCTGCCTACACTGAGATTTCCCGATGTATCGTCTTTCACAAAGAGCTGCGCCGTACGCATGGCATAATTGCGTTCATACTGATTTTCCACTGTACCGGTGAGCAAAATCTTGCCGTCAACCATTTTAACGCGTACCCCCGGCAAACCGATGGCGCTTTCAATGACTTTGGCCTGTCCTTCATCTTCGGGAGATACACCGACAATATATTCATACCGCGCCCCATCGACGCCCCAAACAAACAGGGAAGTCGTGCCAGCCTTATGCGCCACTAACAAAAATTCCGTTCGCGACGAGGGCACGCGCACAATCGTCGCAATTTCCGGGTCACCGACAGCAATACGGGCAATGGAGGTCGGCATGGATACATAACGAGAGCTGTGCACCCCGACGGATAATAACTCCGCTGCCGAAACGTTTGCTGTCCAAAGACAAAACAGGGCAAATAGTCCAATGATGATGTTCAAATTTTTCCGTTTCAAGACGTCCACCCTCACTTCGCAGTAACTTTATCGCCTTCAATGATTTCAAAGCCGCCGGAGGAACGGGGCGCCGCTGGTGTACTGGCTGCCGGTGCCTGATAAACCGGAGCTGGCGCAGGTGCCGCCGCTTCTGTACGCGCTTTGACTACTTCGTTTCCTTTGGACGACCGCAAGGTATAGGTCTCCAAAAAGTTTCCTGTTTCTGCTGTATGGAACGGACGCAGTGCCAAATAAATATCGCCTATAGCTGCTGCAGAAACCAGCTGCAGCATATCGTCCGGCTCCAATGCCAACGTGGCCGTAGCCGGCTTTGCCTGACCTGCTTTTTCCTTGACCGTATCTTTTTCCTTTGCCGTGTCCTGATTAATCCCCAAAAGCAGAACATTCTTGAGCAGGAAGCGGCTGGTAGCTCCCTGATTGGTTTTCTCCACCAGAATTACATCCACGTAATCCCCCGGTTTAGCGAAACCTGCAACACCGGTAATCTCGCTGATTCCTACTGACACTGCCCGGCAGTTTTCCGGTATTTCTCCCACAAAACCGACTTTGTTCTTGTCTACAATCAGTTTGGACAGGGTAACAATATCCCCGGCATAGATGGTCGAAGCTGCAGGCTGTCCCACTACATCCTGCATGCTCATCATCGCGCCCCGCGGAACTGCATCTACTGGAATTTCCTTGATTTCCAACATATCTTCCTGTATTACCGTACGAGAGGGTATATCATCTTTAGCCATCACCACCTGCGTCATCGCTGTCTGTGTCTGTGCAGCAGGCACTGCCTTCTGCACATCTGCCACCTTACCGGTCAGCCCGCTCAATGCCAGATAGACCACCAAAAACACTGCTACCGCCGTTCCCCCTGCCAGCATCAATAACTGTCTGGGCTGTAAATCATTCAGTACATCCATTAGCTTGGAAAACATCGGCATCCCCTTCATTTCTGTATAAGTTTTTGTGTCTTTCTTGATAATTGTCTGTATTTTTTAATTATTTCTTTCTTTAATCATACTACTCTGCTGAAAAATTTGCAATAATTCTGCGTCATTTTCTGCGCGCCCCGTCATTTTTTTTAATTTCCGTTTGCGTATGTACATCTGCTCATCGGCCCGGTCGAACAGTTCCCCGAAGCAGCTGTCCTCTGCCGCATCATATTTGGCCATCCCCAGCGCTACGATTACGGATTTTCCCTGAATATTTTTCTCTATCTCCTGATTGAATTTCTCTTTGAGTTCTTCCCGGCATTCGTAGTCATCACCGGTCAGCAATACCACAAATTCATCACCGCCCACCCGGTATACCGGACTTTTCTTGAAGATGCCGCAAATCAGCCGGCAGGCTTTTTTGATGTATTCATCACCTACATCATGGCCGCAGGTATCGTTGATGATTTTCAGGTCATTGACATCCAGAACCACCACCGCCATCTTCCGCAATGTACCGGCTGCGATTTCCTTGTCCAGAGCATCACGCCGTTCACGGTAGGCCAGCTTGCTCTTTACGCCTGTCATGGCATCCGTATAGGCCAGATGCCATGCCTTTTTCAGTTCCTGAAACTGCTCCTGCTCGCGTTCCAACGCGATTTCCAAACTTTTCCGGTACTCATCACGCTCGTTTTCCACCATGAACTTGCGCAGCAGACAGCACCCCAGCATATAGCTGACGGCATAACAGGGATATGTGGGCAGATATATCTGCGCAGCCACACAAGCGAACATGAGTAAATCCGACAGGCCAATGACGAAATACCGTTTCTTTTTTTTCGCGCTGCTGCTTCCCGCTATGTAGAGCGTATAGCCGGCAATGAGCAGCAGCAGGAGCACCTGCACCCCAAAGACAATATCCCGGGCAATCCCGGTACGGTAAATGCCATCCGCATCAAACGAGAACACGACCGGCCACAGACGATTCAGAGGCATAAACACCAGCACCATAACCAACAAGCCACGCACGATACCAAGCAGCAACCTGCCAAAGACATTATTTCTGCCCAGATATTCCACCACAAAATGCGTCCAGAGATATATCCCGGCTGCCATAACCACGAAATACACTTCCGTGACCACATACAACCAGTTCAGCCAGCCCATTACATAGAGTCCGCCCCATAACATATCCAACGGATAATAGGCCAAAACCGCATATAAAAAATAACGGTAACTTTTCTTGTATTTTATTGTGTCCGTTTTACTCGGCATATTGGTATAGTGCAATAAAATATCGTAATTGGTAATAAGCAGAACCATCAGTGCCAGGAAATCCACCAAGCAATAATAATACATATTTGCACAGCTCCTTTTTATTCCCGTACCTGACTTTTGTTTAGTCTTCGCTTTATATATTCGTGAAAAAAAAACTTCAAAAAAATCATATTTTTTCCACAGCTACAGTGATTTATTATGATTTTATTTGCTGAAAATCTTCACTGTTTATGCTATAATGTTATAAATATAAAAATTATCAAACAATAATAGAAAATGAGGTGTAGCTTTATGGGCCGAAGAAGTATTCATAAGAAATTATTCCTGCGTTTAACCCTGATGGGCATCATTCCCCTTTTAGCCGTGCTTTTTTACAGCGGCCTGCGGCTGACTGAACACATGGAAGAATATGCCAAGAACAACGGCTGGCTGAACAATACCATTGTCAACGAACACCTGACCAATGTGCTCCAGAATAATTTTTACACGCTGCATACCATTGCCGATGCACCAACCATAAAAAAATTCCTGACCACGGGCAGCAAGGAAGATGAAGCGGCCCTTATAAGGCTGCTGCACAGCAATGATAATTTATTCCGTGACAATAATATCACGGCGGTCACCAATGCTTCAGGCCAGCAGCTGCTCCGCAGTGACAGTTCTCCCCTCGTGGATATCAGCCAGCGGCGGCATTTTCAGGAAGCCATGGCGGGACGGGATTATGTTTCCGATAGTCTCGTCAGTATGTCCACCGGCAAAATGATGGTTGCTATGGAAGTACCGGTTTTTAATGACCAGCACCAGCCCATTGGTATGCTGCAAAGGAATCTGCATCTGGACAACCTGCAGGATTTCATCACGAAACAGAGTGTTAACGATATCTCCATTCTGGTTCTTGATCAGGAAAACAATGTCCTTGCCAACTCCCATCCGGATGCCAATGAGCCGGAAGATCCTGATTATTATAAAAAAATCGTGCGCGTGCTGGACGAGGAAGACGGCGTGGCCAGCATTGAACTGCTCGGGGAAAAACACTTTGTTACCTGTTCCCGCAATCAGCTGACCCACTGGAGTGTCGCCACCATTCAGCCGGCCAGTACCGTTTACCGCACAGCCAATGAGGAGATTGTCCGTGTCGGTATTATCGGCCTGCTGCTTTTGCTCTTTGTAAGTATAGCTGCCCATATCATGGCTAACCGCCTGACCATCCCCATTCGCCAGATCTGCAAGATGGTCACGAATATCGTCAAGGGCAAAGATGATGAAGAACAGCTCCGCATTCTCTCCGAAGATGAACTCGGCGAAATGGCCATGGCCATCAACGAAATCCGCGCCATGCGCAATAACATGAAACAGGAAAATGAAACGGATGCCCTGACCGGCCTTGCCAGCCGTGCTGCCGTGGAAAACATCTGCCGCCAGCGTCTGCAGGAATATGAAGAATCCTTCGCCCCCGGCATGATGGCGATTTTCCTCATTGATTTGGACAACTTCAAAAAAGCCACCAAGGAAGACGGTCACCAGTACGGCAACCGTATCTTGCAAAAATTTGCGCAGGGGTTAAAGGAAATCTTCCGTTCGTATGACACGGTGGGCCACCTCGACAGCGATGAATTCGTCGTCATCATCGACCATCAGAAGGATTTGACCATCATCAAGCGCAAAGCCAATGAAATCAACCAAATGGCGCGCAACCTCACCATTGGGGACACGAATGCCGGCATCAGTGCCAGCATCGGCATTGCCGTATCCCCGCAGAACGGCAAGACCTACAACCACCTGTTCCACGCTGCCGATCTGGCATTGTTCGCCGCCAAGGAAAAAGGCCGCAACTGCTACCATATCGCCGGTGAGGACGAAGGAGAATTTGCCGGACTGGCAGGCAGTACGAACAGCCATTCCTAAACACGAAAACAAAAAAGCTAAATCTGCAATCAATGCGCAGATTTAGCTTTTTTATTTTACTTGCCGATAATCCGGTCATATATATAGCCTTCCCGAACCCCCGAATCGCTATAGGTTATCCAGTGACTCTGGAATCTGCGTGACAGGACACTGGCGATAATCAGCCCC
>OCTX012281333.1_pt1 | contig 12074 bp, 9 predicted proteins | sample 1539691 | NCBI WGS metagenome assembly OCTX01 (sample SAMN02144231, study PRJEB22623) | gut metagenome | biome: sheep rumen | host: Ovis aries | place: New Zealand
GAGAACCGTCCCCCTCCGCGGAGAACCGTCCCCAAACACGAGGAAAACAGAAAAAATGAGGAAGCCGGGACATTTGTCCCGGCTTCCTTCACACCAATTTGTAATTTCAGAGGGCGGAGAGTATCTCTCCGGCCTTTTTCTCAGCGTACAGACTGTGCGCCGACGCGAGGAGCTCATCAAGAAGCTCCTTCGCTTCCTCCGTTCTGCCCTGCAGCAGGAAGAACTGTGCGAGCTCCAGCTGGATCTCCTTTTTGTGGATCTCATTGGTGGCGTTCGCGATCTCATCAGCAAGATAAGCGGTATCCGTCTCAGCAGAGTTCTGAAGGGCGTTCAGCCTTGCCGTGTGCAGTTTGATGCATTCCGCAAGGTTCTGGGCGAGCATCGGCGCGCGCTTTTCGGAGGCCTGCCGCAGCATATCCAGGTCATTGATCATTTTTTTAGCTTCCTCCGGGTCATTGCTGAGGATGCGGAGGTTCGCTTTCTGGTTCGTGATCCTGGCTGCGACGGGCAGCGCATGCAGCTTCAGGTCTTCAGGTTTCAGGTCCCTGATCACTGCGTCCGCCTGGTCGAACTCCCCGAGCGCCTCGTGGGCGAAGGAGAGGTGGCAGCAGCCGTCCATATACTCGGCCAGTTCCTTCGGAACCTTGCGAAGAAGCGGCTCGAACGCGTCGATAAATCCTTTCGGGTCGTTGTTCTGATAAAGGATCGCATACAGGTTTCTCAGCCTGCTGTTTGCGATGTAAGCGGCCGCAACGCGGCCGCACACAAGGCCGGCGACAAGGAGCAGGACGAAGTAGAAGAGACGCGGGATATCATTGCTTACCAGTATGCGGCCCTGAAAAATGACAAGTCCGATCGCGGCTGCAATGACAATACCGAGAATCATAAACAGGGTGTTCATTTTTCTGAAATAGACAACCATGTATTCCTCCATCTGTGCCCAAAAGGGCCGGTCGGATTCAGATTACAGCCAGAAGCTGAACAGGAACGAGGCAACGATCAGGACGATGCCGCCGCCAAGTCTCGAGGAGAGCTGAGAGTAGGCGATGAGGTCCATACGGTCTGCAGCACCCAGGCAGGCGAGGTCGCCGTTGCCGCCGCGGTTAGCCATGCAGAGGCCGGCGGTGATGGCGGAGTCGATCGGATAGAAGCCGACCAGGTAGCCGACTGCAGCGGAGCCGATGATCGCGCCGATCACGATCATGAGGGCCATAATGATGTTCGCCGGAGCGACCGCGTTGAAGAGTTCGCCGAGGTCGAAGTCAGCGCCCATGCCGCACATGATGACGATGCCCATGTAGCCGGAGAAGAAGCTCTGGAGACGCTTCGCGCCAGCACGGACTCTGGCCGGGATGATGCCTGTAGCCGCCAGGATGACGACAAAGATGATCATATAGGCGTACTGGTGGATCGGGGCACCCGCGATCTTCGGAAGGATGACCTTGTTCATCAGACGGCCGACGCTGTAGCAGGCCATGGCGAGCAGCAGGGCGCCGAAGAGATCATTGTTGTCGGTCTTGATCTTCTCGTCGTCGCGGGCGATGTTGGCGCCCTTGCGGAGAAGAGTCTTCTTGTCGCCGGTGAGGACCGGAACTCTCTCGCCGAGAGCGTTCAGAGCCGCGGAGGCAACGATACAGAAGAGGTTCGCGATGGTCAGAATGATGATCGCGAAGGAGTAGTAGCTCGCGGCGGGATCACCGGTGATCTGCTCGTAGATCTGGGAAAGAGGAACAGCGCCTGCGCCGTTGCCGCCGCCCATGATCGGGAGAACGTACTTGATGATCGCATCGGTCGGCTTGATGCCGAAAATAAAACCGGTGCCGACGCCGAGCAGCATGGCCACGACGAGACCGCCAAGGATCGCCGGAATGTAGCCCGCGAAGGACTTCAGAAGAATATCGCGGTCCAGAGACAGGACGGAGCCGATGATCAGCATGATGATGAAGAACTCGAGGAAGTTCGCGTCATCGGAGATGAAGCTGTTGATCGCATCGAGCGCCTGATCCGGGATCAGGTTGAACTGGCGAAGGATCGCAACGCCGAAGAATGTGAGCAGCAGGCCGCCGCCGATGTACTTGTTCCAGATCGGGATGCGCTCGCCGATTTCGTTGAAGATAACGCTGAGTGCGAGGCACATCGCCATGGAACCGGCAATCGTCGTGGACTGTACCATGGATGCATCCTCACCGGATCCCTGGATGATGTAGACCGGAATCAGGCAGAGGAGAATTGAGGCAACGGCGAGCCACCAGGGCATGCCGCCGAGCCAGAGACCTGTACGTTCGTGTTTGTTGTCGCTCATTTTTCCCTCCTAATCAGAAATGACAAAACACAGGCGTTATAAATAAGTTACATTTTTACTTTACACCGCCGTACCGGATAACGCAAGTGTAGCCTTCGAATAAACAATATTCCAAAACAGAATGGTAAAAGCTATTGACATTTGGAAATGTTGCATAATTATGATACTTTTCTGCTTATGGAAAACTGTGAAAGGTATTCATTTTATCTATGGGTAAGATGAAAGAACATCATTTCCTGAAAGGATAAAAACCGCTTATAATAGAGGCATGAAAAAGAGAAATGCAGCCCAGGCTGCCGGAAGTGCTCTTCAGAAAGGAGACAAAAATGAGTATCGAAAACATGGAGATGGAGATCAGCGCCGCGAAGGAAAGATTCGGTGAACTGCTTCGTTCGGAGTACGAGCGCATCGAGAGAATGAAAGAGGACACGGAAGTCAAGGATTTCTCAAAGCTTGACAGGATCGTGGTCGGCATCCTTCCCGGCGACGGCATCGGCCCGATCATCATGAAACAGGCGCTTCGCGTCGTCAATAACCTTCTGGCGGACGAGATCGCGAGCGGCAGGATCGAACTCCGCACGATCGAAGGCATGACCATCGAGAACCGTGTCGCGAAAATGCAGAGCCTTCCGGACGATGTGTTCGAAGAGTGCAAGAAGTGCGATGTGCTGGTGAAGGGTCCGTTCGTCACGCCGAGAGCCGGCGACGGCCTCCCGAACCTTGTGAGCGCCAACAGCCTGCTGCGCCGCGGCCTGAACCTCTTTGCGGCGGTCCGCCCGATCCGCATCCCGGACAAGGGCATCGACTGGACTTTCTTCCGGGAGAATATCGAGGGTGAATACATCCTCGGCAACAAGGGTATCCAGGTCAGCGACGACCTTGCGATCGATTTCAAGGTCCTTACGAAGCAGGGCGGCGAGCGCATTGCCCGCGCGGCGTTTGAATTTGCCCGCAAGAACGGCAAGCACAATGTCACGATCGTCACCAAGGGCAATATCGTGAAGCTTGTCGACGGCAATTTCATCAAGGCCGTGAGAAAGGTCGGCGAGGAGTACCCGGAGATCGAGATCCAGGAGAGACTGGTCGACGCGATGGCCGCCAAGATGATGGATCCGGGCTTCAATCAGGGCATCGAGGTCATCGTCCTTCCGAATCTCTACGGCGATATCGTCACCGACGTCGCGGCGGAGCACCAGGGAGGCCTCGGCACCGCTTCCTCCTCCAACATCGGCAACAAGTACGCGCTCTTCGAGGCGATCCACGGCACGGCTCCTTACCTGATGAGCCACGGCAGAGGCGATTACGCGGATCCGTGCAGCCTGATCCGCGCGATGGGCCAGATGATGGCGCATATCGGCTACGCGGACAGAAAGGAGATCCTGGAGAAGGCTCTCGACATCTGCACCGTCACCGAGCGGAAGCTTGTCGTCACGACACACGTCGAGGATGCTTCCGCGGCAGAGTTCACGGATTACCTGCTTGAGACGATCGACAGGATTAAATAAGAAGCGGAAAATAAAAACACGGAGGTCACCATGGGAGAAAACCTGACAAGAAAGATTTTGCGCGCGCATCTTGCAAAGCCTTCGGAGATGAAGCCGGGAGATGAGATCTACATCAAAGTCGATCAGACGATCACCCACGACATCAATGCGGTCATGACCTACCTCGCGTTTGAGGCGATCGGCCTTCCGAGGATCGGCGTCGAATCCGCCGTGTCCTATCTGGACCACAACCTGCTCTACATCGATTTCAAAACGCCGGACGATCACATTTATCTGCAGTCCGCCGCCAAAAAGTTCGGCGTTCATGTCTCGAGGCCCGGCAACGGGATCTGCCACACGGTGCAGCTGGCAAGATTTGCGGCTCCCGGAAAACTGCTGATGGGCGGCGACAGCCACACTCCGAGCTGCGGCGCGGCCGGCATGCTGGCGATCGGCGTAGGCGGCATGGACATCGCGACGGCCATGACCGGCGTCCCGATGCGCCTCACGATGCCGAAGGTCGTGAAAGTGTACCTGACCGGTAAGCTGAATCCCGGCGTCAACGCGAAGGAAGTCGTGCTTGAGATGCTCCGCCGCGAGACCATCAAGGGCGGTCTCGGCAAGGTCTACGAGTATGTGGGCCCGGGCGCACTTGCACTGTCCGTCCCGGAGAGAATGACCATCACAAACATGGGAGCCGAGATGGGCGCTACGACGTCCGTCTTCCCGGCGGACGAGACCGTCAGGACCTTTATGAGAGCGCAGAAGCGTGAGGATGAATTCTTTACGCTCCTGCCGGATGAGGATGCGGAGTACGATGAGGAGATGACGCTGGACCTTTCGGCTCTTAAGCCGCTCATTGCATGCCCGCACCAGCCGGACAACGTTGTGCCGGTCGACACGGTTGAGAAGAAGGCCGTACAGCAGGTCTTCATCGGCAGCTGCACGAACGCCAGCTATGCGGACTGCGCAAAGGCGGCGCTTGTCCTTCGGGGCCATCATGTCCATGAGGATGTGAGCTGCACGATGGGCATTTCCTCGAAGCAGATCTACAAGTCTCTGCTCCGTGACGGGTATCTCGAGATGCTGATCGACGCGGGTGTGCGCGTGCTGGAACTTGCCTGCGGACCCTGCTGCGCGATCGGCCAGACGCCGCCGACCAATGGCGTCGCAGTCCGCACATCCAACCGCAACTTCCGCGGCCGTGCCGGCAACCCGAACGCGAACATTTATCTTGTCAGCCCGGAGACAGCGGCTGCGACGGCGATCAAAGGAACATTTGCAACAGCTGAGGAGATCCTGGGCGATGACCTCGGCATTCTCGCGGATATCCGTGAACCGGAGTTCTACGACGTTGACGACTCCATGATCATCAAGCCTTTGCCGGCGGAGGAAGCCGCGAAGGTCGAGATCAAAAAGGGTCCGAACATCCAGTTCCTGCCGGTCCCCGAGGAACTGCAGCAGAACCTCAAAGTTCCGGTCAGCCTCAAGGGCGGCGACAATATCAGCACGGACGACATCACGCCGGCAAGCGCCGAGTTCTCCAGCATGCGCTCCAACATCCCGCTGATGTCGAAGTACTGCTACATGCGCTACGACAGTGAGTTCTCCGAGCGCGCCAGAAAAATGGGCCGTTCCATCATCATCGGCGGCGAAAACTACGGCCAGGGCTCCTCGCGAGAGCATGCCGCGATCAACCCGATGTACCTGGGCGTCAAATGCGTGATCGCGAAGAGCATCGCCCGCATCCATAAGGGCAACCTGATCAATCACGGCATCATCCCGATGCTGTTTGAGAAGGCGGAAGATTACGAAAAGATCGAGCTCGGCGACGAGCTGGAGATCAGGAATCTTCCGGAGCAGATCCCGACCAGGGAGATCACGATCAGCGACAACACGAAAGGGTTCACGTTCAGGGCACGTCTTGAGTGCACGGACAACGAGCTTGAGGTCGTGCTGGCCGGCGGACAGCTCCGCTTCCTGAAGAAACAGCTTAAGGAAATGGGCGTGGAAACCGCGTAAAGCCTGATAAATGTAAGGAATCATCATATGAAATACAATGAAAACAAGAAGGAAATAATTGCAAAGCTCCGGGGTTTTTCGACCCCGGAGCTTTGTGACGGTATGGGCGCGTTTCGCGCCATGGATTATCATATCAAACCGAGGGCGGGCAGAGAGAAAATCGCCGGAACGGCCTTCACGGTGGATGTGCCGAACGGGGAAGGCGGGATCATTGCGGACGCCATTTTACAGCTCAGCGAAGGCGACGTGCTGGTTGTCGCCGGCAAGGGATGCTGCGCATGCTCCTACTGGGGCGACCACCGCAGCATCTGCGCGAAGCTCATGAAGGCGGAAGCCGTCGTGATCGACGGCGCGATGAGAGATATCGAGGGCTGCGAGGAGGCGGATTTTCCGGTTTTTGCAGCCGGAATCACCTGCGGGACTGCCGGCAAGACCGGCGAGGGACAGATCGGCGTGCCGGTCACCTGCGGAGGCGTGACGGTCAATCCTGGAGATTTCATCGTCGGCGACCGCAACGGGGTCGTTGTGCTGCGGCCTGAGGAGGCGGAAAATGTCATGGAGAAGGCGCTCGACAAGAGGAGACGCCAGGAGGAGACGATCCGTATTATGAGGGAGAGCGGCAAGGTGATCACAAAGGTGCTGAAGAAGCTTCCCTGAGAGAGATTTTCATTTGTTTAGGAGAAACGTCATGATAAAACTGACTGATCACCGCGTCTTTCTTGACCGCGCAGGCAATCTCATGCCCAAGGAGAAGGCAGCCGGCGGGCCCGGCCGGACCGGCACGATCGCGTACGGGATCCTGAAGGCGCACAACCGGTCGGAGAACATGGAGCATTTGAAGCTTGTCTTTGATGCGATGGTCTCGCCGGACAACAACTATGTCAATATTCTTCAGTCCGCGAGGGCCTCGGGCCTTGAGGAGTTCCCGATGCCGTATGTGCTGTCCAACTGCCACAACACGCTCTGCGCGGTCGGCGGGACGATCGCGGAGGATGACCACATGTTCGGGCTTTCGAACGTGAAGCGCTTCGGAGGCATCTTCGTCCCTCCCTACCGGGCGGTCCTGCACCAGTACATGCGGGAAATGATGGCCGGAGGCGGAAAAATGATCCTCGGCTCGGACTCCCATACGCGCTACGGCGCGCTGGGGACGATGGGCATCGGCGAGGGCGGCGGCGAACTGGTCAAGCAGCTCCTCCTGCAGACTTACGACATCGCGTATCCGCCGGTGATCGCGGTGAAGCTCACCGGGAAACCGCGTCCGGGCGTCGGCCCGATGGATGTGGCGCTTGCGATGGCGGCGGCGACATTTCCGATCGGCTTCAACAAGAATAAAGTGCTGGAGTTTGTCGGGGAGGGAATTTCCGGTCTCAGCATGGAGTACCGCATGGGGATCGACGTCATGACGACCGAGACGGCGGCGCTCTCGAGCATCTGGTGCACGGATGAGAAGACGAGGGCTTACCTGAGGGATCACGGCCGCGAGGAGGCTTACCGGGAGCTTATGCCGGAAAACGGTGCCTGTTACGACGGGCTCATAGAGATCGACCTCTCTGAAGTCGAGTGCATGATCGCGCTGCCGTTCCACCCGAGCAATGCGGTGCCGATCCGTGAGTTCAAGGAGCACATGGCGGAGTACCTCGGAAAGGTCGAGGAAGCCGGCAGGAAGATCAAGGGAGACCGCGGAAAACCGTTCAGGATCATGCAGCATATGCGGGACGACGGTTTTTATCCGGATCAGGCGCTGGTTTCGGGCTGCGCGGGCGGCATGACGGAGAATATCGCCGCGATCGCGGACATTTTGGACGGAGCGGACCTTCCGGCAGGCGGACTCTCGCTGCACGTCAATCCTTCCAGCCTTCCGATCATGGAGGACCTGATGAAGAGCGGGATCGCCTCCGAGCTGGCCCTTAAGGGCGTCACCATGCGGCCGGCCATCTGCGGACCGTGCTTCGGCGTCACGGACGCGCCGGCAAATGACCAGCTCAGCATCCGCCATGTGACGAGAAATTATCCGAACCGCGAGGGCTCAAGCCCGGGCCAGGGACAGATGGCGGCTGTCTGCCTGATGGATGCCCGCTCGATTGCCGCGACCGTCCGGAACGGAGGAAAACTGACCGCCGCGACGGAGCTGGACGTTTCGTACAGGGATTTCCGCCCTTCATTTGACGGCAGGATCTACGAGAAACAGGTGCTGGACTGCAGAGGAAAAGCGGATCCGAACGAGGAGCTGGTCATGGGCCCCGGCATCGCCGACTGGCCGCGCATGGCTTCTCTCAGGAAGAACCTTCTGCTCAGGGTCGCCGGCTCCTACGAGGGCTCGGTGACGACGGACGAGCTGATTCCCTCCGGAGAGGCCTCTTCCTACCGCTCGAACCCGGAAAAGATCTCGGGCTTCATGCTGATCAGCCGGGATCCGGGCTATGTGGGGCGGGCAAAAGAGATCCGGGAAGCTGCTACGGCAGTCAATTTCGGCGAAGCCGGGGAGACAACGCTCGGCACGATCATTGTGAGCGACCAGATCGGCGACGGATCCTCGAGAGAGCAGGCGGCAAGCTGCCAGAAGGTGCTCGGAGGGTTCGCAAACCTGACACATGAGTATTCGACGAAACGCTACCGCTCGAACTGCATCAACTGGGGCCTTGTGCCGCTGAGGACGGAGGAGCCTCTTTCGGTGCCTTGCGGCAGCTGGATCTGTATCGAAGATATGGCGGGCACCCTTAAGCGAGGCGAGTCAGACGTCTTTGCGCTGCTTCTTGATGCGGACGGCGCATCGCCGGAGGAAATCCTTAAGTATCTTGAGATACCCGGGTGGGCAGAGCAGCATACGGCGAGGCGGATCTCCTGCACGCTGGATGCGCTGACAAAAGAGGAGCGGGCGACGCTTCTTGCCGGGTGCCTTATCAATTATTACCGGGGTCAGTGACCGACATCTGCGCAGGGCTGGACCCTGCTGTCTTGACGTGCCGACAGTTCGGATGTATCATGAGATATTGAGCGGGAAATAATTGCGAGGATCCCGGAATAACTCGGAAACCGGCTGGTGTCCGGCAGCAGCCGGCGCCTGATACTTAAGAAGAGGGGCATAATGAGAGACCTGGACTGGAAGATCCTGTATGAACTCTACAAAAATCCGAATCTGACGCAAGTTGCCAAAACCATTTATCTGACACAGCCTACGCTGACAAAACGGCTCAAGCAGCTGGAGGAAGAGCTTGAAACCCAGATCGTTGACCGCACTCCGAAAGGGCTCGTTCTGACGGACGAAGGCCGGTATCTGGGACAGAAGGCCGGCGAGTATCTTCAGTTCAGGGAGCAGATCGACGAAGAACTCAGGAAAAAGAAACAGGAAAAAATCGAATATCTGCATATCGGAAGCGCGTATACATTCACGAAGTATATGCTTCGGCCCATGCTTGAACCGTTTACCGAGCAGCACCCAACGATCAGTTTCAGGGTGACCAACAAACAGAGTCATATCCTGCATCAGCTGCTTCTGGACGGGGAGATCGACGCCGCTTTTATCCGCGGGGATTACATACAGGGGGTTTCAAAAGTCCCGGTCAGGCCGGATTTCGGATATCTCGTAACGAGACGAAAGGTTGAGATCGAGCGGCTCCCCGAGATGAACCGTATCCTGTACCAGACCAACGAATGGACGGAACACCTGCTGAATACCTGGTGGGAGAGCTGGTTCGGAAAAACGGATTACAAGGAAGGCGGGTCAGCCGGGTATGTGGATTTCGCCCTGAACAGTATTTTGAGAGACGATGACTATGTGATCTGCTTTCTGCCGGAAGAGGCTCCGGAAATTCCGGGGCTCACGGTGACTCCGATCAGGATGAAGGACGGGACGCGTGTCCTGCGCAACACCTGGTTTATTTACAGAAATGAAAAGCGGATGAGCCGTACCCTGGAAGAATTTGTCCGGTTTATTGAAGACGAATGCAGATACAGATAAGAGTGCATTTTCAGTAGTGTGAAGGAGGATCATTATGCGTACATTTAAAACCGTATTCATGCGCGGCGGAACAAGCAAGGGGTGTATGTTCCATAAGGAGGATCTGCCGGCGGACAGAGCCGAATGGGATCCGATCTTCCTGCAGGCGATGGGCTGCCCGGACCCGAAGCAGATCGACGGTCTCGGCGGCACGGTCTCTTCCAACAACAAGATCGTTATCGTCTGGAAGAGCGAAGAGGAAAATGTGGATATCGAATATCTCGTCGGCCAGGTCATCGTCGGCAAGGAGCAGGTAGACTACAAGTCCAACTGCGGCAATATGACCGCTGCGACGGCGCCGTTCGCGGTGGAGGAAGGGATGGTTCCGATCACGGAGCCGATTACGACTGTCCGCATGAAGAATATGAATACCGGCAAGTATATCAACGTGACGGTTCCGATCGATCCGGAGACGCATACATTTGCCCAGGACGGCGACTGTCATATTGCCGGCGTCGACGGGACGGCAGCGGAGCTCAAGGTCGATTTCCTGAATCCGGCAGGCTCGAAGACCGGCATGCTGCTGCCCACCGGCCATGCTCTCGATGTGCTGGAAATCCAGGGATACGGCGAAATCGAGGCGACGATCCTGGACGTCTCCAACCCGATCGTTCTCGTCCGAGCCGAAGATATCGGCATGAAGGGAACCGAACTGCCGGAGGAGATCAACGGCAATAAGGAAGTATCGGATCTGCTTGAGAAGATCCGCGGCACCGCCTGCGTGAAGATGGGCTTCGCAAAGGACCTTAAGGACGCGACGGACAACCAGCCGGCAGTCCCGAAGGTCGGTTTCTTCACGACGCCGAAGAGTTTCAGGGATATCGAGGGAGGTTCTGTCACTGAGGAGGAGATGGACATCTGCGCGCGCGTGATCTCTGTCTTCAAGTGCCACAAGGCCTGCCCGCTGACTTCCGCGAGCGCGATCGCCGTGGCCGCTTTCCTCGACGGTTCCCTGCTTCAGAAGGTCCTCGGCGCGCCGAAGGACGGCCAGGAGACCGTACGCATCGGGCATCCGAGCGGCGTCATGACCATGTACCCGACAATCGTGAAGGACGGAGATGAGGTGAAGGTTCCGGGCGTGGCGGTCCAGCGGACAGCGAGACGCATCATGGACGGAACGCTCTATATCCGTAACTGAGGAACGGAGGGCCGGAGCATGGATTTTCGAGAACTCACCTATATTACGGCAGTGGCCGATGAGCACAGCGTGACGGAGGCGGCGAAGCGGCTTTACATTTCCCAGCCTTCCCTGAGCTACATCATTTCCAAGACGGAGCAGGAGCTGGGCGTGAAGCTCTTCGACCGGAAGAAGACACCGCTGGCGCTCACCTACGCGGGTGAAGTCTACATGGAGCACGCCCGTGAGATCCTCCGGATCCGGGATAATATGAAACGGGAGCTGCAGGACATCGGACACGGACAGAAAGGCCGGATCAACCTGGGTATTCCGAACGAGCGTGCCGGCTACATGCTGGCGAAAGTCATGCCGCTTTTCCGCAGTCAGTATCCGAACATCGAGATCCGTCTCGAGGAATCACGGTCGGCGGAGCTGATACGAAACCTCAGGAACGATAAGATAGGGTTCTGCGTGATACCCGGGGACATGAGCAGCCTTCCGTTCGGGCTTGCCTCGGAGAAGATCTACGAGGAAAAATTCTATGTGGTGGCCGGGGAAGGCGTGATCACGGACGATCTTCTTGATAAGGAGGATTCGCCGGAGGGCGAAAGACCGGTAAGCGTGATGTCCGGGGCCGGCATCCTGATGCAGCGGGTGCAGATCAAAAACCTGAAATATAAACCCTTCATCATCGTGAAGGAGGGAACCTTCCTGAGAAGACGGATCGACGAGATCTTCAAGGAGAGCGGTTTCTACCCGAAGGAGATCATGGAGGTGACGAACTCCATGTCCGCGGTCCAGCTGGCAGCTGCCGGTCTCGGTTACACGATCGCGCCGGAGCGCTCGATCATCGCGCTCGGCGGCTTCGACAAATTCAGCTGCTATCTCTACGGGGATAAGCAGGACTCCTGGGACGTGAGCGCGGTCTACCGCGAGGATGTCTATCTGGACCAGGCGGAGAGAGCGCTCATTGAGACGATGAAGAAGGTCTTCGGAGGGGATTCCGAATAAAAACGTACAAAATGACTCCATTGTGACAAAACTGTCATAATGGAGTCATTTCAGATGGCATGATGCAGCATATTCTCATGAATCTTACGAAGAACGCAACCAGGACATCCGCGTAACGCTCCTTGCGCGCGAGGAGAC
>OCTX012236336.1_pt1 | contig 12073 bp, 11 predicted proteins | sample 1539691 | NCBI WGS metagenome assembly OCTX01 (sample SAMN02144231, study PRJEB22623) | gut metagenome | biome: sheep rumen | host: Ovis aries | place: New Zealand
ATCTGCTTAATAATGTATTCCACCGCACCGATGTAGCCATAAACAACACCTGCCTGGATTCCTGAAACTGTGTTTCTTCCAAGAACAGATGCAGGCTTTTTGATCTCGACTTCAGGAAGCTTTGCGGTCTGTCCCGTCAATGCATTAGCGCTGATCCCCAGACCCGGCGCAATGACCGTATACTCAAACACACCCTCATTGGATACATAATCAAATGTTGTAGCAGTTCCGAAATCTACGATAATGCAGGAACGCTTCTTTGTGTAAAAAGCCGCAGTCGTATCGACCAGACGGTCTGCTCCGACCTGGCTGGGATAATCTGTTTTTATCTGAATACCCGTAACTGTTTCATGGCTGATCATCAGAGGCTCTTTTCCGATATATTTGATAACCGCGCTGTTCAAAGAGTAATTGATCTTAGGAACAACTGATGAAATAACAACGCCTTCAATGTCTTCCTCTTTTACATTGCAGCTATGCAGAAATGTCCGGAAACACATTCCGAATTCATCACTGGTACGGGGAGTTTTTGTGGTAATGCGGAAGCTGCCCACCACATCATCACCATTCATGAAACCCATGGCAATATTTGTATTGCCAACATCGATCGTCAACAGCATGTTTCTTATTCTCCTTTAACACAATGCCTGAAAATTTCTACAGCAGTATCATCTTTGGACAGCAGTCCCAGATCACAGTCATTTTCTCCGTTTGCAGAGATGATCGTCACAACATTTGTGTCAACCTGGAAACCTGCCCCGTCAACTTTCAGATTATTTGCGATCATATAATCGCAATTCTTTTTTACCATCTTTTCTCTTGCACGCGAAATCAGGTTTTCTGTTTCCATCGTAAAGCCGATCAGGATCTGCCCGGGCTTCTTCTGTCTGCCCAAAGATGCTAGAATATCTTTTGTGCGTTCCAGCTCTATGGAAAGATCTCCGTCTTTCTTATGCATTTTATTATCCGCCACGCTCTTCGGCCTGTAATCGGCAACAGCTGCCGAAAGAATCATAATATCCATATCTTCGGCACGCTGCATAACTGCCTGGTACATATCTTCCGCTGACACAACAGGAACTGTTGTCACACCATTCAGCGGATCCAGATGATTCACTCCAGCCACGATCGTAACATCAGCGCCGGCATTCCTTGCGGCCTTTGCAAGCGCAAAACCCATCTTTCCTGAACTGTGATTTGTCAGATAACGTACAGGGTCAAGAGCTTCCTGTGTCGGTCCCGCAGTGATCAGGACCTTCTTCCCTGCAAGGTATTTATCCTGGACCAGCATGAACTTGATCTTATCTTCGATCTCCGCAGGTTCAGGCATTCTGCCTTTTCCGACATCACCGCAAGCCAGATAACCATCAGCACTGTCCAGTACTTCCATACCGTATTTTCTGCATTTTGCAATATTATCCTGTGTAATAGGATTTTCCAGCATATTCACGTTCATCGCCGGGACGATCAGCTTCGGACAGGTACTTGCCAAAAATGTTGTCGTCAGCATATCATCCGCAATCCCATTCGCCACTTTGGCAATGATATCTGCACTGGCAGGAGCTATTACGAAGAGATCGGCTTTTTTGGCAAGTGAAACATGATGCACATCAGGGGTGTAATCGATCGTAAACATATCGGTAACAACTTTCTGCGCACTGAGCGTCTGAAAAGTCAGCGGTGTCACAAATTCCTGAGCTGCCTTTGTCATCAGCACATGCACCTCATAATTCTGCTTTTTCAAAGAAGAAACAAGCGAACAGATCTTATACGCCGCAATTCCTCCTGTAACACCAACAAGAATACATTTATTTTCTGCCATATTTACCTGCTTTCTGTTTATATCAAACACGAATATTCACGGAACCATTATAGCAAAAACGCATACTCACGGATGTATGACAGGACCCCATATTTCAATTTTATGAAGATCGTCAAAGAATATCTGTTATCATTTTGATCAAGGAGAGTGCAATTATGAAATACCTTGTCATATCAGATATCCATGGTTCCCTGAGCGGTGCCCAATGCATGATCGATGCTTTTGATCATCATAACTGCAGCCGGATCCTCTGCCTTGGAGACGTTCTCTACCATGGACCCAGGAATGATCTGCCTGAAGACTACGCTCCGAAAAAAGTGATCGAAATCATGAATTCCAAATGGCATGACATCTGTGCCGTACGCGGAAACTGTGATGCAGAAGTAGATCAGATGGTTCTCCAGTTTGCTTTGACAGCAGATTATCAGGTGTTCCAGCTTGGTCAAAGGCGTGTATTCATGAGCCATGGACACGTATACGGACCGGATCATCTTCCGAAAATGGAAGAAGGAGACATCTTCCTCTCAGGCCACACGCATATTCCCACCGCAATCAAAACAGAAGGTATTTATCTTCTGAATCCCGGATCATCCGCTTTACCGAAACAGAGCCATCCGAAATCTTATGCTGTTCTTGATGAAGAAGGATTCACTGTATATACAGCTGACCATCAGGAATATATGCATGTATCATTCTGACAATATTTATCTCACCAAATGAATACCGCAGGGATCATATCAGATTCCTGCGGTTTATCATGTTTCTTATTTATTTGATCGGAGCCGGCTTATGGTATCTGCCATAGCGTTTCATCAATGCACTCAGCTTTTCAGCAAGTTCAGGCTTCAGCTGTCCGCCTTTCATACGCCATGTCCAGTTTCCGCCTGCAGTTGCAGGTGTGTTGATCCTGGCCTCAGAACCGAGTCCAAGCACATCCTGCATCTGGATCACCGCCAGATCAGCAGTACTTGACCATGCACCTCTCATCATGCCCCAGTTATAGCCTTCTGTTTTATCCATGTGGAAGTACTCGATCGCACGCTTGACTGTCGCTTTGTCAGATGTTTTGAACCATCCCATGATCGTATCATTATCATGTGTTCCGGCATACACAACACAGTTCTTTGTATAATTATGCGGCAGATAATCAGAATCAGAACCGTCAAATGCAAATTCCAGTACTTTCATACCGGGATATCCGGTTGCCTTAACAAGTTCAAATACATCAGGTGTCAGATCGCCCAGGTCTTCCGCGATCAGATCGATCTTTCCGAATTTGCTCTCCATATGTTTGAAGAAATCAATGCCCGGTCCTTTTCTCCACTCACCGTTTTTAGCGGTCTTGTCTCCGGCAGGGATCGCATAATAGGTTGAGAAACCGCGGAAATGATCCAGACGAAGAATATCATAGAAACCCAGCTGATGCTTGATTCTCTCAGTCCACCATGCATAATGATCCTTTTTCATTTTCTCCCAGTCATACAGCGGATTTCCCCAGAGCTGTCCATCAGCAGAGAATGCATCCGGAGGACATCCGGCAACATCTTTCGGGTCCCCCTTGCTATCAAGCTGGAATTCATCACGGAATGACCACGCATCAATACTATCCGAAGCAACATAGATCGGAAGATCACCAATGATCCTGATTCCTTTTTCATTGGCATATTTCTTCATAGCGGTAAACTGCTTAAAGAACAGATACTGTACTCTGATCCAGAACAGGATCTCATCTCTCAATTCTGTCTGAACCTTTTCCATTGCTTTATGTTCTTTTTTCTGAATATCTTCCGGCCACTGTCTCCACGACTTGCCTTTCTGGTCCTGTTTGACTGCCATGAACACAGCATAGTCATAGACCCATTTCTTTTCCTTTGTAAGGAATTCCAGATAAGCCTTAGGTGCTTTGGAAGGAAGACGATCAGCAGCCTTGCGCAATACGGCAAAGCGCTTATTGTAAAGCAGACCATAATCAACCTTCTCAGGATCATCTCCCCAATCCTCATCCTGATATTCATCTGCCTCCAGCAATCCATCTTTCTTAAGCAGATCCAGATCGATCATATATGGATTACCGGCAAAACTTGAATATGACTGATAAGGTGAATCACCAAACCCCGTGGGCCCGATCGGAAGGATCTGCCAGCAGCTCTGTCCTGCATCCGCAAGAAAATCAATAAATTCAAAGGCTGCTTTTCCCATGGTTCCAACGCCATATTCTGACGGCAGTGAAGTAATCGGCATTAATATACCAGCTCTGCGCATAATTGTTATCCCCCTGCTTTTCAGCAAAATACATTAAATAAATTCTATGTTAATCATTATCATTCGTCAAACCAAACATACTGATACTGCATCATCCATCTTTGCAAAAGCTGAGTTTTGTCAGACAAACTTTGATATAAAATTCACAAAAAGTATTTTTCTATTTTTTGTTGACGATAAAAAATCACTATGCTATATTAATTAGGCACTCAGTGCGATGGAGGTTTAGCTCAGTTGGGAGAGCATCTGCCTTACAAGCAGAGGGTCAGCGGTTCGAGCCCGTTAACCTCCACCATGTGCCGACTTAGCTCAATTGGCAGAGCAACTGATTTGTAATCAGTAGGTTGTAGGTTCGATTCCTATAGTCGGCACCATTTGTGGAGAAGTAGCGAAGTGGCTAAACGCGTCTGACTGTAAATCAGATCCCTCCGGGTTCGGTGGTTCGAAACCGCCCTTCTCCACCATTGTGATATTTCATCCGTTGTGCGGATATTGTATAGTACCACCAATGTCCTGGTAGCTCAGGTGGTAGAGCAACTGACTTTTAATCAGTGGGTCGGGCGTTCGATTCGCCTCCGGGACACCACTTATCGATGTTGCGAGTGTAGTTCAGTGGTAGAACGACAGCCTTCCAAGCTGTATATGGGAGTCCGATTCTCCTCACTCGCTCCATATAAAAATGGCTGACAAAGCCATTTTTTGTTTACAATTGTGTTTGGGAGGTCATATGAAGCCAGGTGAACAGATGTCTTTCGACAATGTAAAGAATTTCCGGGATTTAGGCGGATATGCCGCTGCAGACAACCGTCATGTAAAATATGGTCTTTTATTCCGCGGCCCTGCTTTATGCGGACTGAGTGAATCTGACACAAAGAAGATCGATGAACTGAATCTGAAAACCGTACTGGATTTCCGTTCAAAAAATGAGAGTGAACATAATCCGGAATATATCCCTTCATCTGCATCCTATTACAGACAATGTGCAAGTATTGACCGGTATGGCAACGAAATAGATTATTCACCCGGTACAATCGAAAAATTGACCCATAAGTTTATAACACTGTTCAGACTGATCAGAGGCATCATCACGAATGATGTTTACAATGCTATGCCGTTTCACAACAAAGCGTTTCAGATGATGTTTAAACTGCTGGAACAGCAGCAGATTCCGATGTTCTTCCATTGCGCTGCCGGAAAAGACAGAACCGGTGTCGCTGCGATTCTGATCCTGATGTCACTGGGAGTTGACCGGGAAACTGCTCTGGATGATTATGAACTGACCAACGTTTATTACGCCGATAACATTGAAGCGACTCTGCAAAAGCATAAACTTCTGACAGCTATCAGCAAAACAGCAAAATACCGCTACACTGCAGGCGCCGGAGTGCAGCGGGCTGTCGCTGACAGCATGCTCGACCTGATCTTCGAACGATATCAGACATTTGAAGCATATCTGGAAGCTGAATATGGTATTGACGCAGCACGACTTGAACACCTGCGTGAGCTCTATCTCGAATGAGTGTGTTATACTTTTAACATCTAACGGAGAAGAGAATCATATGTACAGAAAAACATGGATGGAAATTGATCTCGATGCAATTTCAGAAAATATCAAAACGATCAAAGCAGTCTGCGGGAAACGCCTGATTGCAGTATTAAAAGCCGATGCATACGGATGCGGAGACATCCAGGTCGCTAAAACAGTCATTGAAGCCGGCGCATCTATGATTGCTGTATCCAGTCTGGATGAAGCAATGATGCTGAGAAACCAGGGATACAGCGGTGAACTGCTGATTTTAGGTGCGACCGACCCTTCAGATATTCCGGTCCTGATCCAGAACAGCATCAGTGTCACAGCCTACTCGACCAAATGGGTAAAAGGCGTCACCAGCAAAAACTGCACAGGACTGAAAGTGCATCTGAAAGTTGAGACCGGTATGAACAGGATCGGTTTCAAGGACATTGACGAACTGAAAAAAGCAAAAGGACTGCTGATGCTGAGAGGATGCAGTCTTGACGGAATCTTTACTCATTTTGCCAAAGCAGATACAGATGAAGAGATGACCATGAAACAGTATGATCTGTTCTCGCAGGCAGTCAAAGCCATGGATTATCCGTTCAGATGGATCCATTGCGATAATTCCGATGCATCACTGTCCTTCCGTGACCCGCTCAGCAATGCCTGCAGGATCGGTATCGCAATGTACGGTATCTCATCTTTCAATCACGACCTCAAACCTGCTTTGGGATTGTACACAAGAATATTCATGGTCAAAACACTCGGACCCGGTGAACCGATCGGATACGGTTCCACATATGTCACATCAGGAGAAGAGATCATCGCCACAGCCCCGATCGGATATGCAGACGGTTTTATCAGAGCCAACCAAGGCAGATATGTCATGGTTGACGGAACGCCTGCCGAGGTGGTCGGCCGCGTCTGCATGGATCAGGTCATGCTGAAGCTTCCGGAATACAAACCGGAAAATGCACTGGTTGAAATATTCGGCAAAACCATTCCGATCGAAAAAATGGCTGAGGAACTGAATACCATTCCATATGAGATCATGTGTCTGATCAGCGGAAGAGTCACAAGAGTCTATATCAAAAATGGCATTCGTGCTGAAGAAGCTAACGAACGCCTTAGTGCAAAAGCAGTTTAACGGATAAGCAATTATCCGTTTTTTAATTCCAGCCACCTGACTGGCGAACCGTATTCCTGCAGGAAACACACCAGATCATCACAATTCATCCATATCGTTGCAGTATTGCTTTCGGGATGCACACCGATGATCTGATGGCGGTATTCATCATCGATCAGGACCTGAACGATGTGTCTGCCATCATTCAATGCTCCAAGCGGCGTAACCGCTCCTTTCTGAAGACCGAGGATCTCATTCAGAGAAGCCTCTGACGCAAATGAAAGAGGCCTGGAACCGATTATCTGACGCAGTTCCTTCAGATCGACCGGTCTGTCTCCATGCAGAACGATCAGATACCAGTTCCGCTTTTTGTCATCCCTCAGAAACAGATTCCGTGCCACTGCATCCTCCTGTTCAAGATGGATTGCATGCATTTCTTCCATTGTATGCACCGCAGGATGTTCAGCGATCCGGTAAACAATACCGCTGGCATCAAGCATGCGCAGTATCTCCTGCCGTTCCATCACTGCCTGCTTTCATTCAGAAATGCTCTGACTTCATCCAGATGTCTGACAGCAGTCTCTCTTCCTGTCATATAAACCCTCCGGAGTGCATCACGATCATGCGAGATCCTTCCAATACCAAGCGCCTCATCAGGACAAAGCACCAGAACTTTTCCCTGCGCTTCACGTTCACGTATATATTCGAGCGTCTCATTATATACTTCATGCCTGCGTTCCATATCACGGTAAATCTCCGGATACTGCTTCAATGCAGTTTTCATGACTGACAAGCCCTTTTGCGGACTCTTTCGGTAGGATCTTGGCTGTGTCAGGATCAGAATATTCCGTTCATAACCGATCGATTCAAAATACTTCAGCGGAATACTGTCACTGATACCGCCATCCAGCAGCTTCATCCCATCCGCTTCCACAGGTCTAGATACGATAGGCATTGATGCACTTCCCTGAACATACAGCATGTCATGTTTCAAACCATCAGTACATTTGTAATAAACAGGTTCTCCTGTTTCCGCATTTGTGCACACCACATAGAACTCCATGGGATCCTTTTCAAATGCATCAGTATCAAACCGATCCAGATGATTCGGAAGCGTATCATAGCAGAACTTTCCGCCGTACAGATCCCCTGTAAACAGCAGTGATTCGACACTGCAGAACCGCTTATCTTTTGCAAAACGCAGATTATATCTCAATATTCTGCCGTATTGCTTTGATTTTAAATTACAGCCAAAAGCAGCACCCGCCGACACGCCGATGGTTCCGTCAAAAGTAATATTCTCAGCCATGAATACATCAAGTATCCCCGCTGTAAAGAGCCCGCGCATCGCTCCGCCTTCCAGTACAAGTCCTGTTTTCATTTCTTTTTTTTCTTTCTGCCTGTTTCAATATCCAGTAAGGCAAGCTGTTCATTGATCTGATCCGCAAGTTTTCTGATGTCCGAAGTACCGATTCCCCGGGATTCCAGGCCGCTCAGCACTTCCTCCAATGCTGCGCGATAATTGCGCTTATGTGCATCATTCAGAGATTTCCAGGCAACACCTTTCATTTTCCTGCACACATCTTCATCCAGCGGAAGCCTGCCCTCAAGCATCAGCACAGCAATTACAGGATATCCGGGATAACCCTGCCAAAAAGTAGCACTGTCATCCGATGTATACTTGTTTCCGTCCCATTCAACTGTATACTGCCTGGAACCGTCCGAAGACCTTACAACAGCAAAACCATCATGCATCTCTACCCTGCCATCACCGATCGCAGAGAACGCTTCATACACCTTTTCTTCAGGCGGCAACTTCTTCAGCATTTTCCTTTTCCCCCGTGAGATCCAGCACTACGATCTCAGGATTATTGAATAACCTGATCACACCATGCGTCTTTTTTGTCAAACCGCGGCTGATCAGCATCTTTCTTCCATTGATATCATGGATTCCCTCCGTATATTCCGGGAACAAACCCACGGACGGAGCAACCAGTCCCCTGTGAAGCGGCGGACATCTCCATTGCCCGCCATGAGCATGGCCGCTTACGATCAGATCACAATCGATCTGTCCATACAGTTCCACCCAGTTCGGTCTGTGTGACATCAATATACGAAATGCTTCAGTTCTGAATCTTCCATTGACTTCCGCAGGATCATAGAAAGATTCTCTTTTCACACACGGCAAAGCAACAATTTCCAAGGCATTGCCGCAGATATCCAGAATATCGCTTCGTTGTTCCGGTATCGAAACACCCATTTTTCTGATCTTATAAAGCAATGTGGGAAGATCAGGTCTGTGTTCTTCATGATTGCCTGTCGAATAGATCATCGGATATTGCTTCAGCTGATCGATCAGACAGAAAGAATGTACGTCATTCTTTTTTTCTTCGCAAAGATCTCCCGGCAGCAATATCAGATCCGGCTTCAGCGGATGGATCTTTTCCGTCAGTTTCTCCATGTTTTCCCCGTAATCCTGGTCATGGAGGTCGGCAAGCACAATGATCCTCATATCATTTTTGATCTTGCCGGAACTCAGGCGGTAATATGTTGTATCGATTTTGTTATAAGGAAGACCCGCTGCTGTAATAGCTGCAGCCGCAGCAGCGCTTCCTGCAAGGATAGTTTTCAGTTTCATGGAATCATTTTACATCATCCCCGCAAGAGCGCAAAGCAGCACACTCACCCGCAAAAAAAACACCGCATATTTCAGCGGTGTTCAAACACTTAGATAAACAGGTTTATTTGCCCTGGCTGACCGGCAGCATTGCTGCACCGATGATTCCGGGTTCATCCAGCCCGGCAATCACAAACGGCGTATCATGTACTGCAGTATGGGACATTTCCTTGAAGTTTGCAACAACGCCCGGCAGGAACTTATCTGCAGACTTCATCATACCGCCGCCAAGGATGAAAATATCCGGGTCGCAGACACACGCGATCGTAGCAAACAGCTGGCCAAGATCCTTTTCCATGCCTTCGACGATTGCCTGAGCTCTTTCATCACCATCTTCAGCATATTCAAACACTAACCCTGTGTGAGGGAAATCTTTTTCCGGAATAGCAGCTTCAGCCTTGCGCTTGATCGCTGTGCCGCTGCATTCATTTTCAACCGCGCCGACATTCAGATAATTGATCTTTTCCCTGTTGCGGTCAATGATAATATTTGCAATCTCACCGCCAAATCCATGCTTGCCGGATACTGTTTTGCCATCAACAACAAGAACACCGCCGATTCCGGTTGAAATCGTCACATAGAAGACCGTTTTCAGGCCTTTGCCGGCACCGACCAGTGCTTCAGCAAGACCTGCTACATTTGCGTCATTATCAACATATGCAGGCATTCCGAACTCTTTGGAAAGTTCATCAGCGATCGGATAATTTGTGAATCCGGGAAGGTTGGTGGACAGCACCATGCATCCAGCTTTTGTATTGACAGGGCCCGGCACGCCAACGCCCATTCCGGAACATTCTTTCCAGTCAGGAATCTCACGGATCAGTTCTTTAATGTTTGCCATAACCTTGGCAGGACCTTCCTGTCCATAAGAAGGACCTTTTACCTGAGCAAGAATCTTTCCATCTTCTGTAATCTTTGCAACACGAACATTTGTGCCGCCCAAGTCAATACCGATATAGCTTTTCATGATATTATTACTCCTCATTTCTCTTGTTTTCATTATACCTGTTTTTATCTGGTATGAGCTACCGGAATACCAAATCTGCAGTATATACGGCGTCCATTCAAAAAACCGCTGCAGGAAAAATGCTGCCCGTTCTCAGGACAGCATACATGTTATTTTGCTTTATCTGCCAGCAGATTGCGGACTTCCCGGATTCCCAGGCCTTTTTCCTTAGCAATTGCCGCAATATCATCATATTCCAGCTTAACCTTATTCACTCCGTATCCGCTTGATCTCTTCACCCTCACCTGTCCGAATTCCGTTTCGACTGTATCAAGACCTCTGTGCAGTGTAAAACGTTTCGTATCAGTCTGTCTGATACCCAGTGTTGTTGTATAAAGGAACATCTTCTCAACCATCATGTCCCTCTGATCAGGTGTACAGATCACCCTGATCAATGTCCCGGGTCTGTTCTTCTTCATACCGATATTGATGGTATATACATCCCTGGCCCCGCATTCCATCAGCTGTTCCGTCGCAAAGGAGATCTCTTCTGCTGTCATATCATCAACATTGCAGGAAAGCTCCAGTACCAGATCGGTCTGATCTGCGCTTTCTCCCAGAATCGCTCTGACACAATTTGCCTGCGGGAAATCTTTCTTTCCCATACCATAGCCGATCTTTTTGATCTTCATGACCGGCATGCTTTCAAACTTCCGGACAAAATGCTTCAGCAAAGCAGCTCCCGTAGGAGTACACAATTCACTCTGGATCGCACCTCCGTAAATCGGAACATCTTTCAGGATCAATGCTGTTGCAGGTGCGGGAACAGGAAGAATACCATGAGCACACTTCACGGTACCTGCCCCGACATGAACCGGTGAAGCTATGATCTGATCCGGTGCAAGTTTCTCTATCAGCATGCATACAGCTGTTACATCCGCTACAGCATCCATCGTACCTACTTCATGGAAGTGGATCTCGTCAACCGGCATGCCATGTACCTGGCTTTCTGCTTCAGCGATCAGTCTGTATACAGAGAGAACATCTTCTCTTACCTGGTCAGAGAGGAACATGTGATCATTGACGATATGTTCGATACCATGCATGGAATTATGTGAATGATGATGTCCGTGTCCATGACTGTGTTCATGGTCATGGTCATGCTCATGATGATGTTCATGGTCATGCAGATGCTCATCTTCCTCAACACCATGTACCTTAACTGACATATGTGTTCCGGTAATTCCGCATTTTTCAGCCGGTTCAGCAGTAAATTCCACATCAGGGATGCCGACCTCATTCAGTTCTCTGATAAATGCATCTCTATCATCAAGAAGTTCAAGAAGCGCCGCCGTCAGCATGTCTCCTGCAGCTCCCATGCTGCAGTCCAGATAAAGTGTTTTCATGATTTCCTCCAAAAAAGGTATGCAAAATCCATTCCGGACTTACATACCTTCAGATATGCAGATTCACTTATGAATCAATCGTACTTCTGTACAGCAATCGACTTCAGTCGACATATCATATTTTCTTCGCCTGCAGCCGTAACGTCAAGTAATTTACCCGATCACCTCAACAGCTGCTTCCACTGCCGCTTCTACAAGTCTGCTGACATTATAATCAGGTACTCCTATGATCATATGAGAATCATTTTTAAACGGGATCAGGATCTTCCGCGCACGGCTCTGTCCGACAGCTGCGGCCATTTTCGGTGTGATCTCACC
>OCTX012173631.1_pt1 | contig 12071 bp, 10 predicted proteins | sample 1539691 | NCBI WGS metagenome assembly OCTX01 (sample SAMN02144231, study PRJEB22623) | gut metagenome | biome: sheep rumen | host: Ovis aries | place: New Zealand
TAGAAATCGTCGCCAAAAAGGTTTTTGAACCATTTCACGCTTTCCTCAGCCTTCTCCATCTGTCCGCGACGGATGTAATAGGGGAGTTCTCCAGCCAGACATGCCGACGATGCGATCAGCCCTTCGTGATATTTCTCCAATTCCTTATGGTCAGTTCGTGGACGATGATAATATCCGTCCACCCATGCCTTGCTCACCAGTTTCACCAGATTGTGATAGCCCACTTCGTTTTTCGCCAGCAGAATCAGGTGCCAACCGCTTGGGTCGATACCGTTATTCTCCTTCTGTTCCAAAGTGCGACGAGCACAATACATCTCGCATCCGAATATGGGTACGAACTTCTCCTCTCTGCCTTTATTTACCTTCTTTGTATAGTTGAAAAACTCCTTGATACCAAACATATTTCCGTGGTCGGTAAGTGCCATGCCCTTCATTCCGTTGGAAATAGCCTTATCCACCATTTTGCTTATAGCTGCCTGTCCGTCAAGGATGCTATACTGACTATGAACGTGTAAATGTACGTAATCTTCCATTGCGGTGCGAAGATACAAAATAAATGACAAAAACTTGCGCTCTAGTTAGAGAAAAATTTCCGTTATTGAACTTTGTCTTACGCAAGGAAAGGAGGTTTGTGACAATTGTGACAAATGACAGCCGATTTTTACGCCATCTGGATTTTCTCGAGGGAACACCCGCTACTGATAATCAATACTATTAATCAATATTATCAATCAATAATATTATATGTATATAGTAAATATATTGTATATATAACCTTATATCTATACTCTTATGTATATATACCTGTAATTATATAAGTAAAAAATCTGATAATTATAATAACGAAAACCTTAACGAAAAACTAAACTTCAACTTTTGAGCTCAAAAAGCTGAACAGAGAAAATATTTGTCACAATTGTCATAATTGTCACAAAATGCATGATTTTTTGCGCTTACGTTAGAGAGTTTTTTTTCGTGTGCACACCAGTAAAAATGGGGAGTTCCGAGATATTTTTCACCCTGCTCAAAGCCCCTGTTTTTTGATAATAACTACAGATAAAACCCTCTAAAACTGAGAAAAAATATAATAAAATGACCAAGTTTTGAGAGATATTAAATTCAAAAATATCCCTCAACTTTTGCAGAAGTTTAGAAATTAGTTTGTACTTTTGCGCAGTACTAGTAAAACATATTATAATATGAATGTAGCAGGATTACAAAACGTTTGGCAGACAATCATGGGTTTTAACCTTACTGCTGCTAATAAGCGTTGGTTAGCTGACCATCTATATGAGCAAGCGATGCGCGAAGAAGCCTTGCAGCCTTATACGATGGAGGAAATCGATGCTCGCCTTGACATGGCAGAAGAAGATGTTGCTGCTGGTCGAGTATATTCAAAGGCTGAAGTGTCAGATATGATGAACGAATATATACAGAAGCATTCGTAGTGTGATATGGAAATCATCTGGTCTGACCTATGGGATACAAGAAAAGAGCCCAAGGCTCAGGCTAACATAACTAAATGAAACTCTTTAACCATTAATCATTAACCATTAACCCTGAACCATAATTACTGCCTATGAGATAATTCATACATAAAGACATATAAATAGAAAAGCGTCCGCTTAAGTTCTTGTATTCCTAAATCGGCAAAATTAAAGAATGCACAAGAGTAATAGCTTGGATGCTCACGCTGATGGCGTGGGCTTTTACTCGTTAAAGTGCATTGGGTGTTTGGCGATACCTGTAGAACGTAGACGAAAGTAATATGCCCATGTTTTGTTAAAAAAAATGTTGTGAATTTAATACTGAAAAAACATTAATACTTTTAATATGTTGTATCATGAAAAGAAAACTACTATTATTCATTACGGTATTATCTACAAGCATTTCAACATTTGCAGAAAATGTTGATTACGTCATGCACGTTACTCTGACTAATGGCAAAGTAGATACATACATTGTTGGTTCTCATCCTAACGTTTACTTCGACAAGGATTACACTACAATCGCGTCTTATGAGTTGACTACATCGTATGAAACAAGTCAGATTGAAAGCTACACCTTTGCAGACATTAATGCGACTTCTATCGAAGAGGTAATTAATGGAAATGAAGCAGGTGGCGTTTTTGTAAAGTTCGTAGATGGGGTAACTGTACAGGTTCGAGGTATATCACCCGAAACTATAGTTAGGACATATTCTTTAACAGGGGATTTACAAAGTCCTATAATCAGTACTTTGTCAGATGGAGTTGATATCTCACTAAGTATGTTACCTGCAGGGACTTATGTTGTAAAAATTGGTAATGAGAAATCAATAAAAATTCAGAAACGATGAAAACAAAATTTATATCAACCTTACTACTTGGATTCTTTTCTTTTTCAGTAGCTCTGGCACAGGAATTTGTGGAATTTAGTGACGGACATGTATTTCATATTTCTCAGATAAAAAAGATTCGTTCAAGCTGGCGTGTATTTCCTGGTTCTTTGTCTGAGATGTTGAAAAAAGATGAGTCTATTCAGTTATTCACTCAGGCGTTAGAAGAGACTACTTGGATGGACTCTCTAAAATGTTACAAAGATATGGACTATACAGTTGGCTCGGACTCAATAGATTGGACTAACGATGCACTTGTAATACCAACAGCTTCTGAATATGACAATGTTGCATATATGCCAAATAGATACTTAGCTCACACCTTGCTTGTGGAACCAGACAAGGTGTATAAAGATAAAGGAATTAAGACCTTAGAAGATTTGAAATCTTATGCTAAACAAGTATATGATGTTGTATACCCAGAGGATGCAATGGTGACAGATGTGACTGATCCGCGAAATTCCTTAAACCGTTTTGTTGCATATCATATTCTGCCCTTTAGAGCTGGCTATTATAATTTGACTGCTGTTGACGGACCAAATTCAACTTTAGCAATCAATTGGAACCGTAGGAAGTGGGATATAGCAGACTGGTACGAAACATGTATGCCTTATTCTATATTGAAGTGTTCTTATCCGAATGGTTCTCAAGCGGGTCTTTACATAAATCGGCGTGGCGTACAGGCACGTGCTGACGAACGTGGGGTGTTTGTACGTGGTGCAAAGGTAACACCGACTAATGAAATGGGCGTGGTTAATTCAAGTATAAATGGTATTTACCATTATATAGATGACATCATAGCCTACGACCAGAATACACAACAGGTAGTTCTAAATGAACGTATGCGTATAGATGCTTCTGCTTTGTCACCGGATTTTATAACAAGTGGTGCTCGTGGACATAATACAAGATCTTCGTACGAGGGTGGAAAGTATGGTTTGTGGGATAATACTCCTAACCACAATAACAAGAACACTTGCCTTGGTTTTAAAGCGGGTTCTGCTGAGAATTTTAAGTTTGATAATAACACTCATATACATGTACGCCCAAGGACATTAAGTTTCTGGTCATATCAGGGTGACGAAGTAACTATTTTGGGGAACTACGACGTTACTGTTAAATTACCACCTGTTCCAGCAGGTAGATACGAAGTTCGATTAGGAACATGTGTCGAGTTTGCTAATAGAGGCATTGTTGCATTTTATATAGACAATGTTCCTTCTGACATCGTAGATATGCGTCCAGATGGTGAAACATTGTTTGGTTGGAAGTCTGATACATCTCTTGGTGATGAAGAAGTTATTGCAAATTTTGATAGGGTTATTCACAAAAAAGGATGGATGAAAGGACCGAAGTCTTATTATTCTTCATCATCTGAATCTGGTGGAACTCAAGGATCTTGTTTTAGATATATGAGTAGAGTTTTACGTAGAGTAATAGGCACTTTTATCAGTGACGGGAAAAGTGACCACTACTTACGTATGCAGCAGTTATTAGGTGGTATTTCAAACACGATGGACTTCGACTATATTGAAATAGTTCCTGCTACAGTATATGATGATGATGAATATGTTGAGGATCGTTGGTAATAATTATAAAACAGAATATTATGTGTAAAAAAATATTATATCTTGCATTTGCTTTATGCGTTCATAATGGCATATGTGCTCAGAATCCAATAGAAACAACTTTCACGGTAGAGTTGAATGATGAAAACGAGGGACAAAATGAAGTTGTAATCAGTTCGCTTGATTATAATTACATGCGTTTTGTCGGTGGAAAAGGGAAAGTGCATAATCCCATAACTGGTAATAATACAGATGAAGAAAATCAGGATCTCTATGGCTGGATTAGTAATCTTACATACAATGAAGTTTACATGCAGGCACTGTTAACTCCAGGTACTATATTTAGTGCAGGAAAGTTTGGCTATTGTATATCTAAACATCCTAATCCTACAATTTCGAATGATGTGGTTTTAAAAACCATTAATTATTATGATAGTTATAATAGAATTGAGTATTATTATAGAGACGATTATTATTACAAAGTGGATTTCGATATGTTTGAATGTAGAGATAATGAGACGACTTATACTTTGTTAATAGAAGAATCAAGTGGCAGAAAAGATGGAAATCATTTTTTTGCTCAACTTCATAATTTAGAATACATGACCACATATTATGTTCGACCATTTGTTGAATATAATGATAATATTATGTACGGAGGTGAGATTTCCTTTACCACTCCTAAAACAATTGAAGGAGCGTTGAATAATGAGCCAGAATTGAAAGATTGGTGCTTGTATGACTCTAAAACATCGTTAGTGTTTAATACTGAAGCAATGAAAATGCTGTCTGGAACAACTGAAGAACCTCTGGATGGTTTTAAAGAAGGTGTTTGTGGCGATTTGCAAAGATTTTTGACTGATGATATTAGAAATCTTATAAAAACTTCATATGTGTCGAAAGAAATAGAATGTACAAATGGTATTTTATATGAGGTGCAAACACTGCCAGCAGATATTATTCAGGCTTTCCAAGAATATCTTAATGGAGGTATCTCATTCAATCCTGCTGAGTATGCAATTGACAAAGAAACAAAACTTCCTGGAAGCAATGTGCAGGTTACAAAAAATCTTTCAGATATCCAAGTTGTAGATTGTGATCCTTCATGGGGAGTTCCTAACAATTCGTACGTACTCTTTCCTGCCGCATCTACGACTAATCCTAATGTTGGTATTTATATTCCTAAATATCTTTCAAATAAAACATATAAGATTTCCATAGTATTTGTGATTCCAGATATAGAAAATGATCCGCGTACTTATCGTTTCAGAGTTTCTATTTGGGAAAAGAATCAAGATAGTAAATACCCATCTATGGGTATTCCTGTAAAACTCGATGGAAATAATACTTTTGAATCTAGTAGTATAGTTGTCGATACTGTTGATGTTGGAACCTATACATTTAATGGAAATACTGATGCAATCATTCAGATTAATCCTATTGTTATGGCATCACAAAGAAAAAATTTCACTAATTCTATGTGTATCTCACAAATTATCTTGACACCTGTTACTGAGTAAACATATTGCAATTTAACAATTAATCTATTTGAATTATGAAGAACTTATTATATACATTTCTTTTTTTGTTAACATGTGGAGGTGCGGCTGCTCAAAATGAAAACGCTTGTTCGATTATTGTGCAGAATAGTGAAGACTTTTCAGTGCTTGAAAATGCTGTTTATAATTTGGATTATTATGTTTATCTTAATCAACCAAATTGGAATGTAACCACATTGCTCCTTACAGATAAGGCTTTTGAGTCGTTTGTTGACCCAGTTTCATACTATTATTCATCACCACAGATGTGGAAGTTTAATATCGATAAGACTAAATCGTTGGCTCAGCGCCTGTCTATTGAAGCTTATAACTGTGAAATAGATGCTGATGGCACTCCAGTTCCCTTGGGTTCTGCAAGAAGACTGACTGGCGCAAAAGAAACTCATATCAAGGATCGTCTTCAGTATATATTGGATAATTCTATAATTATGGAGTCATATAAAGAGGGACGAAAATATTACCAGACTCGAGATTATAGTTTTGTTTGCATAGAAAAGAACGGTGGAACCTATCAGATAAGTAGTCCTTTGTTTGGGAAAGCAACTGCTACTGCGGTGCATAATGTTGACAATGGTTTGGTGTTAGTTTTTGATAAAGCTATAGTGCCCAATAATAATAGTGTTGCTCAGTTATTGTCACTTAACCCTGATTTCTCAGAATTCCTTTGGGTATTGGAGAATAGTGGAGCTCTTAGTAAGTTTAACTCTAAGGATAAGTGGATTGCAGCTGATCAGAATTACGGGAACTTGCTTAATATTAAGGCCAAAGGTATGATTGGAGCAGAAGACGCAACAACTTCTACTAAAGTTACTTACCTGCTCAATAACTATCATTATACTATCTATGCTCCAACAAATGCAGCAATGACTCAGGCATATGCAGATGGTTTACCAGATGCAAATGCAATGGTTCAGGCAGAATTATTGGATGAAAAAGAAGGTAAAGGTGGTACAAGGGAATCTCATGTAGATTCACTTAAAGAAGTACTTCTCGACTTTGTGAAATATCATATCCAGGAGGATGCAGTTTTTATTGATAATGGTTTTATATCCAAATATTATGACTCAGGCAAGACAAAATTTGTCAAAACTAATTCAATTGATGAAGAAACAGGTCAGAGAGTATGGGATGGAACATACTCTCCTGGTCGTCCATATAAACTCAATGTCAGTGTTTCTCCAAGCGGACTGACCGTAACAGACAATATGGGTAATACTCGCAATGTAATTATGTCTGAAGGAACTTATAATCTTATGGCACGCGAATACTGGGCAGATGGAACTAGTGTAAGTACAATTCCAACAAACACCACTCTGAACAACTCATCATTTGTTGTAATTCATGCTATTGATGGACCTTTGTATTATGATGCCCCTAATCAGTTTAAGTATGAATACAAACCTGTTGTCACAGATAATTATTAATAGTCATTTTTACGTTGCGACAGCAATAAGTAAGTGACATCATAAATGTTGGAATCAAGACAGTAAAGCTAAGTCATGAATTGAGTTTTAATCTATATTAGCTTTTGGGCTGCCATCCCTGTTGGGGTGGTAGCCTTTTTTGTTTATACAGGCTTCTTTTAGTCCGACGCCTGCGGACTCTCAGTCCGTAACTAACGTACTCTCAGTCCGACCCCTACGGACTGCGAGTCCGTGCCCTTTCGGACTTTAAGACGAAACATACGACCTTTATAAATTGCACACTTGTATGATTCCGATTTCTCAGATTAGTGTCTTTTTTCCTGTTCATTAATGAATTCAATCCAATTCATTAATGATTACGATGAAATTCATTAATGAACGATTTTTGAGGGGGCAATTTAAAAATTGCACACTTGGATGATTTTGTCTTCTCAGGAGCATTAGGGACAGGTACGTGTTTCCCCCCAGATTTATGTTCTTTTCAAGAGATCAGATTTTACTCTGTTTTTATTTACTATGCGAAGATGCAAACTATTTTTTAATACATCTTATTTTTCTTTTCAAAAAGTTCCTACTCATCCGAAAATGAATAGGAAATATTTGTATTCAGAGGGCATTCCCTCATCCCGAAATAAACTATTTTACTTATCATTATAATGCCCTTCAACTTCAACTATCAATACTGTAGCTCATAGTTCATCCATCCATTTCTGGGCTGCTGCAGCATTTTCAAAATGCAGTGTCTTACCACCATGATATTCTTTACGAGCTTTTTCTATTTTGGCTTCCAATGCAGGAGTAATAGTCAAGTCATCGTCGTCAATAGGAATGATAGCATATATCTTCCGTCTACCACGATTAATATAAACACGCTCGCCCCCATCTACAAGGTCGAATGAACCTGCCATGTTTTTCCTAAAATCTGAAAAAGATAATGATGTCATAGTCGTTTCCTTTATTACTTTCAGATGCAAAGATACAACATTATTCTCGTCCTTTCAAATAAAAATGTACATGTTAATGTACATGTATTCCAAAAACTACAAAAACCCACTCATTATTAAAATGTGTGGGAAATTTATTTAGAATACAGCTGCTATCTTATGAATCTTTTTCAGAATATCGTGTAGTGTAGAATCTTTTCGTGCTGTCTGCATATTATACTTAGTCTGCAGATACATCAGCGAATCGGCTGGAACATCAAGTGCAGCCTCAAACATCAATGCAGTTTTAGCAGTTAGGGGACGACGACCATTCAGAATCTCATTTACTACCGAATAGGTTAGCCCCATGCTGTCAGCCAACTGCCGCTGACTGATACCACGCTCTTCAATTTCATCCTTCAGAACCTCTCCAGGATGAGTGGCAAATGCTCCATAGCCTAAGTTTCCCATAATATTTTCATTTATAATGATTCGACAATTCAATAATATTGCAAATAGTGATTCCTTCTGATTCGCTGGATTTAAATTCTATGCGATATTGGTCATTCACTCTAACCGATTCCAGTCCCTTCTTATCACCAATCAATTTCTCATAGTGTAAGGCACGATAGCGGTACAGATCAGTTACTTTTGCTACAGAGTCAAGTATGTTCACTACCTTCACATATTTCCTGACTATTTGTGGCTGAAAGCGATGTTGCTTATCGCTTGCCACTCCGTCATAGAACAGTTCTTTCAGATAGTCCTTTTCAAACTTAATCTCCATATCACTTTTTTATTGTGATGCAAAGTTAACACAAAAGATTCTATATTCGCAAATTCTGCGAACTATTTTTGATGAAAGATGTAAGATGACAGATTTTTTGCACACTTGGATGATTTTGTCTTCTCATGTGCGCACGCGATACATATGAAAACTTTTCTTGGTCATTTTTCGTCTGATTAGCAGAAAATTCGTACCTTCGCGGCGCGAAATTGTAAATATTATGGAACAAGCTCTTTATGTATATAATACGTTGACGAGACGAAAGGAAGTGTTCAAGCCTCTGAATGAGGGTCATGTGGGCATGTATGTGTGTGGCCCTACTGTGTATGGAGACGCCCATCTTGGGCATGCCCGTCCTGCTATCACTTTCGATGTGGTATTCCGTTTTCTGATGCACCTGGGTTACAAAGTGAGGTATGTGCGCAACATCACTGATGTAGGGCATTTGGAGCACGATGCCGATGAGGGCGAGGATAAGATTGCCAAGAAGGCTCGTCTGGAGCAGCTTGAACCGATGGAGGTGGCTCAGTACTATACAAACCGATACCACGATGCAATGGATGCACTCGGATGTCTGCGTCCAAGCATCGAACCACATGCTACCGGACATATCATGGAGCAGATTGACTTGGTTGAGGAGATTCTGAAAAACGGTTTTGCATACGAAAGCAACGGTTCAATCTATTTTGATGTAGAGAGTTATAACAAACAGCATAAATACGGAATCCTCTCTGGTCGTTCGTTGGAGAATGTGAAAGATGCGAGTCGTGAGTTGGCTGGTGTTGGAGAGAAAAAGAATCAGGCTGACTTTGCCCTATGGAAAGCAGCACAACCGGAACACATCATGCGCTGGAAGAGTCCTTGGAGCATAGGCTTTCCAGGTTGGCACTGTGAATGTACTGCTATGGGCAGAAAATATCTGGGTAGCCATTTCGACATACATGGAGGCGGAATGGACCTCGTTTTCCCTCATCATGAGTGCGAAATAGCTCAGGCTGTTGCATCTCAGGGCGACCAGATGGTTAAGTACTGGATTCACAACAATATGATTACCATCAACGGACAGAAGATGGGTAAGTCGCTTGGCAATTTCATAACCCTGCCTGAGTTCTTCAGCGGAAAGCATGAAAAGCTGGAACAGGCTTACAGTCCTATGACAATCCGTTTCTTCATCCTTCAGGCTCACTATCGTTCTACAGTAGATTTTTCGAACGAAGCATTGCAGGCAGCTGAGAAGGGACTTGAACGACTGATGGATGCATGGAAGGCTTTGGGCGGTTTGCAAGCAGTTGCTGGTGAAGGTACTGTTACTTCTGCCGCTGTTGAGGAAATCCGTCAGAAGTGCTACGATGCTATGTGTGACGATTTCAACACTCCTATCGTCATCTCCAATTTGTTTGAGGCAAGCAAACTGATAAATAGTGTTGCCGACAAGAAAGAAACCATCGGCAAGGATGCCCTTGAGGCTCTCACATCACTCATGCACACCTTTATCTTCGACCTGCTTGGTCTGAAGGAAGGAAATGGCGAGGGTGGAAACGAAGCTCGCGAAGAAGCCTATGGCAAGGTAGTTGATATGTTGCTCGAACAACGCATGAAGGCTAAGCAGAATAAAGACTGGGCAACCAGCGACCAGATTCGTGACCGCTTGGCAGAACTTGGTTTCGAAGTGAAAGATACCAAGGACGGTTATAGTTGGAAACTCAATAAATAACCGGAGGTTTCGCGATGGAAATGAATAAAGTCAAGAAGATAGTGTTCAGTCTGTCACTGTTCTTTGTGATAGTCTGTTTAGGAGTCAGCATTTGGCTCGCAACAGTCCTGGGCGACACTACTTCCTATGCTATGGCAGCATTCTTCGGTGTTGCTGTAATTTGGTTCGGAATAAACGTAAAAAATATATTTAAAGAAAAGCAATGAAAGTATTAAAGTTTGGCGGAACATCCGTAGGTTCCGTAGAAAGCATTCTAAGCTTGAAGAAAATTGTTGAAGCAGAGGCTCAGAAGCAGCCTGTAGTAGTGGTCGTCAGTGCGTTATCTGGCATAACAGATAAGCTGATTGCCACCGCTCACATGGCTCAGGAGGGCAACAAGCAGTATCGCATGGAGTTCGATGCTATGGTTGAGCGTCATCATCAGCTCATCGACAGCGTCGTAAGCAATATAGAGCGCCATGCAGACGTGATGCGTGCTGTCGATTCTCTATTTGAGCAGCTTAAAAGTATATATCATGGTGTCTATCTGATTCACGACCTGAGCGAAAAGACTCTCGATGCCATCGTAAGTTATGGTGAGCGTCTGAGTTCCAACATCGTTGCAAATATGTTCGAACAGGGTGTGAGGATGAACTCTCGCGACTTCATTCGTACGGAGCGCAAGGGGGGCAAGAATGTGCTCGACTCCGAACTGACAAACCAATTGGTTCGTCAGCAATTCAAAACATTGCCACGCATCGCTGTGGTTCCTGGTTTCATCTCTCGCGATAAGGATAATGGCGAAACAACCAACCTCGGACGTGGTGGTAGCGACTATACTGCAGCCATCATAGCTGCCGCCCTTAATGCTGAGGTGCTGGAGATTTGGACCGATGTGGACGGATTTATGACTGCCGACCCACGCATCATACAATCTGCATACACCATCAACGAACTCAGCTATGTTGAGGCTATGGAACTTTGCAACTTTGGTGCAAAGGTAATCTATCCGCCTACAATCTATCCGGTTTGTGTAAAGAACATACCTATCAAGGTAAAGAATACTTTCAACCCAGAACACCCAGGAACTCTCATCAAAGCTAAGATTGAAGATGATGAGAAACCAATCAAGGGTATCAGCAGCATCATGGGTTCTACACTCATCACAGTTACTGGTCTTTCGATGGTTGGTGTGATTGGTGTAAACCGTCGCATCTTCTCTGCCCTTGCCGACAACGGTATTTCTGTGTTTATGGTAAGTCAGGCATCATCAGAAAACTCCACTTCTATCGGTGTGCGCGACGAAGATGCTAAGGAAGCTGTCAAAGTATTGAATGCTGAATTCGCTAAGGAAATCGAAACTGGTGCTATGTTCCCAATGAGCGAAGAGAGCGGTTTGGCTACTATCGCTATCGTTGGTGAAAACATGAAGCATACTCCAGGTATAGCAGGAAAACTTTTCGGAACTCTCGGACGCAGCGGTATCTCAGTTATCGCTTGTGCACAGGGAGCTTCTGAAACAAACATATCATTCGTGGTTGAGGGTAAGGCTCTTCGCAAGGCTCTCAACGTACTTCACGATTCTTTCTTCCTTTCTGAATACAAGGAACTCAATATCTTCCTTTGTGGTATCGGTACTGTGGGTGGTATGCTTCTTGAGCAGATTCGCACTCAGCAGCAGATTCTCATGCAGAAGAAGCGTCTGAAACTAAACGTAGTAGGTATCTCCGATGTTGACAA
>OCTX011937682.1_pt1 | contig 12070 bp, 16 predicted proteins | sample 1539691 | NCBI WGS metagenome assembly OCTX01 (sample SAMN02144231, study PRJEB22623) | gut metagenome | biome: sheep rumen | host: Ovis aries | place: New Zealand
TTTGTTTCTAATAATCCAGATAATGAATATTTTTATAGTTCAATTTATCATGAATTAACTCATGTATATCAATATATTAAATCTAAAAATAATGTTTTAAAAAATACAAAAACAAAAAATTTGTATAACCTTATTAAAGATATTAAAAATAATAGTCAATCCGAATTAGATATATTATTTACAAATGCCATATATGCATGTTTTGATTTTGAACAAGATGCTTTACTTCATGAAACATATTGCGAATATATGAAATCTTATCAAATATATCAATTTAATTTTGATATAAAAGATTCTAATGCATATAGATTTATAGAAGACCTAAGAAATGCAATTGATAATATAGATAAATTAGATGAAAAAGTATTTAAAAATTCACAAGATTTTTATTTAATTTTATTCACTAAAAAACTTAAAAGATTTGAAACTAAATTTGGAAAGCTTATAACAAAAATCAAAAAAGATTTTTATGAAAATCATTTAAATGAGGGATTGCTGCCTGGAAATTTTAGAGCAATTTCATTAATAATAAAAGATGACAGTGATGAAATTAAGAAATATGTGGATGATGAAATATTTTGAAAAAAGGTTCTCTTAATTGAGAACCTTTAATTTGTTTATTTACGTATTTTTGTAATTTCGTCATCAAGACCAATATCATAATATCCAGTTACAGTACCTGTCAAATCCCATATAAATACCCCGTCTGCAGTAGCCATTAAAGAATTTGCGCCTTGAAATACATGCATAAGGGAATACCTTGTTTGATGCACTGGACCATTAATGTTTCCATAATTTTTATTATCCTCCTCTATACGTAAAAGATAATAGCCTGGATGTGCATTAATATTTGCTAAAAAATTTTTATCTCGTGGACTGAGTTTATAATTCAAAAAATTCATAATTATATGTAATATATTTTTGAAAAGGATATTTATTTTATACCCTTTTCAATTTCATTTTGATGTTCATGATACCAATTGTCAAATTTAACATACTCATCATGACCAACTTGAGCAATTGCATTATCCAAATCTCGATAATCGCATGTTTTAATTTTAACAATGATTCGTTTGCCATGAGGATCCTTAATTGGAACAACCGGACGAGCTACAATACCTTCTTCAAGATAATCCGGATTTGATACATTCGGAACTCGAGTTTTGAACCCTTTACGAACCATTGCTTCTGCTGCATCAATAGTCAGTTGTCCAAGATATGGTGCAACATCGAGACCAAGCTTTTGTGCATAATCATTTAGCATATCAATTGGAACATACCAACCTTGTACGCAGATATCAAAAATAGAGAAACGGTTGTTATTCTTGTCATAGTTTCCGCCAGCCTGAATTTTCTTTCCATAGAATTCACCGTAAATATATACAGGTATTTCCTCATATTCAACCACATACACACCTTCATGCGTTGATTTATCAATAGGCTCATTTGGACGATAACCTTCAGCTACATCAAATTCATACATAACCGGAAGATTCTTATCATTCATTTTTGGGCCAAACTTGGCAGATGATACAGGGAACAATTGAGCCAATGTAGGCTTAATACGCTCAATAATTTTATCAATAAATGCTTTTTGACCAGTTCCTATAATATCGGCATTATCTGTTTTGCCTGAACAGAAACACTCTCCAGTAGACGGGTAATATACAATTTTGGTATTTGTTCCGTCAATTTTTGAGAAACAATCAAACAAAAGATCTTTAATATATGCCATATAATCATCAGAGAATTGGCCATAAATAATCTTGTTTTGAAATACCTTCCATGCTGGATTAGGAAGATTGACTTTACCGAGATTTTGATAACGTTTGTACAACGTGTTAATTTTTGTGTAAGTTTGCGTTTTATACATAAATTTATTGTTTTTAAAATTACAATACAAAAATAATACTTTTTATTTAAATTAAAAAATAGAAGTTAATTATAATCATTATCTTCGCGTTCGTCATAATTATTTTTTGCATTATTTAATATGTTATAAACATTATGTAAAACAGTTGGTGTCATCCATTCTGGAATTATTAATTTTAAATCATTAAAATCAATATTTAAATTAGATGCATCTGTTAATGTTTTTAAAATTTCAACAAGTGGTTTATTGCGAGTTGCATTTTCAATATAGTCTTTACAATATTTGATTTCTGCACCTGAAATATTTGTAATTCGCAGTTTTTGTTTGCATCGAGTTTTTTCAATGCCAAACATATTAAATGTAATACAAGAATCTTGATAGGGGTGAAAATCATTAGATTCTATCCAATTTTCATTTTCTCTTAATAAATCGTAATCTTCAAGTGTTACATTAATATATTGATTATTAATATAATTGACACGACCAAGATGACCTTTACCATTTAAATCAATAACCTTTACATAATCACCTTCTTGAAGATTTGTAAAACTTTCTTTTATTTCAAAATGATCAACTAAAGCCATCGGAAATACAGAATCAATTACTTCTGGAGTAATACCATCTGTATTTGGCTCTACTTCTATTTGCAGATTTTTAGTTTCACTTCCAATAGCTTTTTGACCAATTGCATTTAAATGCAAAACTATATTAACTTTTTCCATAATATATATTTTTTATTTGTTATTTGTATTCACTAATAATTCTAATTTTCTAAATAACATTGTCTTCTTTAAATGTTGACATTTTTCCAATGGCTTTGACTACTATTACATTTGTCTTTGAGAATGCACTTTCTCATTATGCATAATTGATATTATTTTCCAGTATGACATAAAACATAATTTTTTAATTCAACTTTGACAGGTTCTGTATCTTCACTCAGAATATTCAGAATATCCTGTGCATTCACCACAATCATAACATTCATCGCAATCACATTCATCACATAAACATTTAATGTCTTTGTCTTCGTCTTTTGGTGTCAAAGCATCAATTTTAATTTTTTCTTCCATATATTACAATATTTTTTAAATTCGATGCAAAAATAATGCTTTTTATTTAAACTAAAAAATAGAAGCTAAATAAAAATAAGGGTTCTCTTAATTATGAGAACCTTTAAATTTATATATTTTATAATTTTATTACTTAACAACTAAACGTGTTTCAAATTCTTCTAAGCATGCATCCCAATTAATTGGAAGGTCTCCTTCATTAATATAACTAATACCTAAATATTTTTTATAATATTCTTTATCTGCATCTTCATCATTTCCAAATGCTGATCTATTAATTGTATTAATTGCATTACCGCGAGTAGGAACATATCCACGATATTTTTTACCATCCCAATAAACAAATATTACTACAGGTTCTTCCCAATCACCATGTATTAAAAGTGCCAAATAGTCAATTCCATCTTTAGTTGTTCCTTGATGATCAATATATCCATTTTCAAAATCTACATCATATTTTACATCTTTACGAACTTGTTCCATTTTTGGTGATTCTGCTAAAATTTCATGAATATCTTTTTTATCATAGATTTCTTCACCATAAAGATCTTTATATAAATCTGGAATCAAATCTAATTTATCTTTTCCACCTTTTGGAGCAAATCTTCCGCCGGCTTTTATTTTGAAATCAGGATTTAAAATTATATTAGATAATTTTTCTTTAATTTCATCATCGTCATAATTATTATAATCTTCATCATCTTCACCATATTCATCTTCGTCATCTTCATTATAATTATATCCACATTCTATATAATCATCTGCACTATCACAATGAGGATCTTTTGCCAATGCATCATATGTTTCTTTTGATACTATAAATGTGCTTTCCATATCTTCTAAGCAATATCCTCCAGGAATATTCTCATATTTTCCTAATATCTTATATAACCAATCAGGTGAAAAATCTGGAATTGGTTCTTCATTAGCATCATAAATATAACATAAGATATTACCATCATTTACTAAATCATCCCAATCATCTTTACCCCAATATCCTTCTTCATTACAAATATAATCTTTAGTAATAACTTCCATTACAAATTTATTGTCTTCATCAATATCACTTGTATCAATATCTTCATCTTCATCATCTTCGTAATCATTGTCATATGCTTCATCGTCTTCATAATTATTATCTTCATCATCATAATTATTATCTGAATAATTAGATTTTTTGCTAAATTCAGGTTGGCTAGCAGCTTGTTTTAATTCAGATATTTCATCTGTTAAATTATAAATTTCTTTTGTTTTATTACGTACAGCGGCTTTAAGCGGTTCTAATGATTTATAGAAATTATTAGATATTTCACGCTGAGCATCTACGTCAGTAGTTACAGCCATTTTTTGAGAATATTCAGCCCACATATCATCAATTTTAGATGAAAGTGATGCATACTCTTGTTTTAAGTCTTTAAGCTGGGCTTGTTTATCTACTAGTTCTTCACTTTCATTCAATACTTTTTTGACCTTTTTAGCCAGTGAAGTCATAATGCTTTCATACAAAGCCTTTTTAATATCTTTTTTCATGATTAATTATAAAAATTATTTAAATATTTATTATTTTTAATTTCAATACAAAAATAATACTTTTTATTTAAACTAAAAAATAGAAGCTTTATAAAATAATCAATAAATACTTAAATTATTTTGAATTTTTAAATGGCTAATTATTATCAAAAAGAGGATAAAACTGAATTTTTCAGAACACCAGAATGGATGATAGAAAAGTGTTATGAAATGATTCCTAATGCTAAAACTATTTTAGATCCATGTGCAGGTGATTGCGGATTAGAAGATTTTACTAGAGATGTCGAATACACATTATTGGATTTGAATTCGAGAAGCCATGTTATTGAACAAGCAGATTTTTTAAAATGGACATCAGACAAACATTTTGATGCAGCTATTTGTAATCCACCATTTGGATTAAAAAACGAATTTCTTGAATATCTATTTGAATTTACAGATGAAGTTGTTTATATCGCCCCATTAAAATCAATTATTAATGATTGGTATAATCATATATATGACATTTATTTAGATTGGAGAATTCCATATTTTGGATTTGGAATATTAACAAGTGTTGCAATATTTCATCTTAAGAAACAATCTAATGGGCTATCTAAAGAAGATATTAGAAGAAAATATATGATGAAACTCGTTCCAGGAATTAATACTATATGTGAATATACAGATCATCATACTAAAAATTCTTGGGGTTTATATGTTCCGATAACAAAGGCAAATATTGTCAGAAACAATGAACTGCTTCGTAAAGAATATATTTTTGAACCCGGTGATGAATCTGTTTTTATTGCAAGAAAAGCATCTATTAATAATCAAGCAGGCGACAAACTATATCGTTATGTAATATATACAAAAACAAAAGAAGAAGCTGAACATATAATAAACATATACAAAGAGAAAGAGGAATATGTCAGAAATTATGCATATCAATATGGAAACAATATATTAGATATAAGATGGATTCCTTTATTAATAGAAAACGAAAACAGAAAAAATTATGAGTTGTTTTAAATATATGAAAATTGTTTTAATAAAAATTTGTGCATATTTTATAAAGGCCATTGGAATAATTATTGGTATTCCAGGTTTGTTAATATCTAATATAGGATTAATATTATCAGATTGCGCAGAATCTTTAAAAGATTGGGCTGATAATTTAAAAGAAAAATAATTATGAATTATGTGGAGAGAAGAAGATAAAATAGTAAATGGTTTGTATTTTAAACAAACATGCGTTATTGCGCCAGAACAATATGATGTTTTTCTGGATGGAAAATATGTTGCATATGTTAGATGTCGGTTTGGTAGATTAAAAGTTAATCCAGTGAATATTGAATTAATTATTCCAAATATTGTTAATATATCAGACTTTGATTATGAAAAAATAATGGAGAATAATGGCCAATATGAAATTGGAATAGATTTTAATACACAGATTTATTTCAAAGAATGGAAAGATGAACCATATAAATCTGATATTCCAAAAGAAGAATTTGAAAACATTACAAATGCGATATATAGTTATTTAAAAGAAAAAGAAGAGAAATAAGGCTCTTCTTTATTTTTTTCCAAGTATTTTGAGGCGTTTCCGTATAGCAGTGTTGCATTTTTTAATAAGAATATCTAATGATTTTGAATATGGATAATAATCTTTATCTTTTAATATTACTAAATTAAATACTACCATAAAATGACCATTAATACCCCATTTAAATATTCCACTGGTTCCATCTATAAATTCAATATTACAATAATAACGCTAATATGATTGATCAAAAGCAATGGAACTTAAATCTGCTTTAGAATTGGTTTCATTGCAAAATGTTTCTACATACTATATAAATTTTTCTTCTTTAGATAACTATTTTGTTTTAGACTATACTATTTTAGGAATATATCCATTGTGTTGCATATCATAACAATTATAAACCATCGACCCAGTTCCATATACATTCATATCTTTTTTAGTAAATGCTCCGGGAACATTATTTGAAATTTCCCAACTTGATAGATCTTCTTTACATTTAGAATCAGCAAACATTGCACTAAAGTTTTGGCACCCACTAATATTTAATTTAGTTGCATAATGCAATAAATTTTGATTAGTACAATATGCAAACATCTTTTGCATAGTTTTTACATTTTCAGAATTCCAATGTTCTGCATCTATTTCAACATTTATAGTTTTACACATGTAAAACATTCCATCAAATTCTTCAGCACTATCAAATTGCCAATTATTTGCCTTTATAGTAGTATTAGAACTAAATGCAAAAATATAATTAAATTTTTCAACATGCCTGGTATCCCATTCAGAACAATCTATATTTAAATTCTTTAATTTTGCAAATACCCTAGTTAAATCGGTTAAATTCGAAATATCTATCCAATTTAAATCAATATCATTTGGAGAAATTTGAGATAAACTATCAATTATATTCAATAATTGTTTTTTAGATTTAACATGATACCGTAAATCAGTCTATTTATACCAATACTTAAGAGTATTTAAGTCTTCTGCAGTTGCTTTACTATTATCTATAAGATTAAATATATAATTAATGGTGATTTCAACATGATCTGTATTAGTTTGTTTGGATTTTATATGTTGAACGGCCTCATCACCGTCGAAATCATTTAATGCTAAAGAGATTCCACGGTTGATCGCTTCTAAAATAGATTTACTAAACTACATAACTCAAAATATTGTTTTAATAAATATATTGAATATGAAAAACTATAATAAAATATTAGAAGCTATAAATAGAGGTATTTAGTTAGCTTTAGATGACTTTGAAGATAATATTTAGGTTTAGCACGTTAAATCTAAACAAACTAATAATAATTTAGATATAATTGTTGAATTATTAAAACATATTTATAAAAAGATTCTTAATAATCCTAAATCAATTTCTAAAGATGAATATGATACTATTTTGAGATGGTATAAAAAAGCTAATCTAAAATATCAAGCAAAAGATAAAGCAGAACTTCACCATATTATATCTCATATTGTTTACAAAATAGATTCATGTGTAAATTTAAACTGGCTAGATGTTTCTAATATAACAAATATGCATGGAATGTTTTATAATATGCCATTTAATGGAGATATTTCAGAATGGGACGTATCTAATGTAAAAGATATGGCTGAGATGTTTGACCATTGTATTGAATTTACAGGGATAAATACAAATTTGTCAAATTGGAATGTGTCTAATGTAAAAAATATGAATGCAATGTTTAATACATGTTCATTTAATGGAATTCATAATGATTTAGCTAATTGGAATGTATCTAGTGTTAAAGATATGGGAAGTATGTTTGCATATACTGTATTTAATAGTGATATTTCAAAATGGGATGTTTCTCATGTTAAATATATGGATAATATGTTTTCACATTCAGCATTCAATTAGCCTATTGGAAATTGGAATGTATCTGAAATTAAATCTTCAACATATATGTTTTTCCATGCTTTTAAATTTGATCAAGATTTAACAAAATGGAATGCTAAAAATTTATCAAATAACACATTTAGATTTTCAGATATTAATCCAGAAAATTTACCAAAAGGACAACAATGGATATTAAGGTAATTAAAAGGTTCTAAGTTAATCTTAGAACCTTTATTTTTATCTACGTCTCAAAGAACCTCCACCTCCACTAGATCTAGAAACAGAACCTTCAGAACTTCTACTGCTTCTGCCGCTATAACTACCTGAACTTCTGCTTACACTTCCACTTGACCCAGAACTTCCACTACTTTTATAAGACGATGAAGAACTCGATCTTATTTGTCCATTATTTGTCCTCTGTTGCATTGAAATTGTTGACCTATTAGAATTATTAATTGAACGAGTTTGCGTTGTTCTAGATACTCCAGATTGACTTGTAGAACGTTGTGCAGATACATTAGCAGAGGATGTTCTTTGTGATTGTGAAGATTGAGTTCTTTGAGTATTACCACTTGTTCTTTTGTCCATCGTGGTTGATTGTCCTCTTTGAGAACTTCCACTTCTTTGAGCTGCTGTATTCCTACTGCCAAATGTTCTTGATGAAGTAGAATTAAAATTAGGTTGCCTAACTCCACCATTTCTTTGACTTACGCCAGTTCTTCTTAATTCACCTGCATTTCTAACATCAGTATGTTGTCTATTAAATGAATTATCAGGATGCGAAACAGCGTAGTCACGACGAGAAACACTATTATGAACAGCATGATAATTATGATGAGGATGATGACCATGTCTGAATGAGCAATAATGATGGTGATAATGATGGAACCTATAGCATCTGTCATAATACCAATGATATGCATAACATGGACGATAATACCACCAACTTGGCCAATAACCCCAATACCATGGTGACTTCCAGCAATACCAACGTGCTGACCAGAACCAGTTATAGATCACAGGACGATAGACATAAATGGGTTCTATAATATAATTTGTTCCATAAATATATTCATCACCTATAATTTGAACTGATACCTCTTGTGTTTTAGTATCTTTTTCAACATAAATAGACGCAACATCTTGATATATGTCTTTTGCAAGAACAGCTTGAATAACAATTAATTTATTATCTGCTGTACCAGCTTCAACAACTCGTAAATAATCTATTTGATTATCACCATTTAGATCTAGATTTGAAAATGCACTGTCAGGATTATTAAGCATATTTTCAAATTGTTCTGTAGTACTTGCTTCTGCAAAAAGTTTAGCTATTACTTTAAGATCTAAACTTTGTGAAATATCTTCACTATTAGCAGAAACCGTGATTGTTTCTTCTGCAAAGGTTAATACTCCCATTAATATCAATACCAAAAATAAAAATACTCGTTTCATAATAGTCAGATTTTTAATTTTATTATTTATACTATTGTTTATCAATATTATTAAATTATACTACAAAAAGTGTGCCAGGATTTTTGAATATTAAAAAATAGTATAAAATTATTAATCAGAGTAAATAAAAACTTCCAAAACTCTATAAAAATGAAGAATTTTGGAAGTTCTAATTATTTAATAATTAAAATTATTCATTATAATCAGTATCATCTTCAAATTCTTCTTCATCTTCTGGCTCTGGTTCTGGCATATTTTCAATTTCATCAGCAGCCATAGACAAAGAATCAGAAATATTACGAAGTTTTTCAGCAAGATCTTCATATGTGTAACAATCTGTATAAGCGCCGCGTTGGCAGTTACGAACTTCATACATAAAGCTTTCAATTTCGCCAAATGCTTCTTCAAGCTGATCCAAATCTCCTAAATCCCAACCATCTCCGGCAGATTCATTAAGTGCCTTTTTAACTTGTTTTGCAACTGAAGACATTATAGATTCATATAATTGCTTGTTTGTTTTCATAGTTTAAAAATAAATTTATTTTTTATATTTATTTTAGTAAAAAAACTATTTTTGAATAATTTTTTATAATAAATAAATTGCGAACAAAAACATATTGCCCTACAGCGCGTCGGTCGCGCGGATGACTCTAAATCATCGTCAGGCCAGGTTCGACTCCTGGTGGGGCAACCAAAAGTTTCTCATATAATAAATATAATGAGAAACTTTATTTTTATGTTATATGTTTAAATTTGAATTGACTGAATCTAGAAAACCTGAAGATATAATGCAACAACAATATTGTGATCCAATTAAAAATGCAATTTGGAATTATGTTGCTGGATATACTACATCTGTCAATAATATATTACGTAAAGGCAAAACTAATATATTAACTAAAGAATTAGATGAAGCCTTTAATGAATATGGAGAATCAGATATAACTGATTTTTATAGAACAGTTGATTGGGACTACATGAAAAATATTTATGGAGTAACAAAAGAAAATATTAGAGAATTTATTGGTAAAACATTTATTAATAAAGGATATATGTCAACTTCATCTGAATTTCAATCTCCATGGGGTTCTAGATGGAATGAATGGGAATTAGTTATACACATGTACGGGGACACGCAATATATTAATGTTAATAATATATTTAATGCTGATGAAATTGATTGTGACGACCAAAACGAATTATTGCTTCCAAGAAATACTAGACTTAAACTAGAATCTATAAAAGTTATGAGAAATAAAGAAAAAACTTATTTGCTTGAAATGATTATAATTGCATAATTTTTTAGTATAAATTCACTATGAATTTATTATCCAAAGTTAGCTATATTCATATATGACTTTGGTGTAAAAAATCTAGAAAACTATAAATTAAATTTATCTATAGAAAGTCTATACAACAATTTAGACTTTTTGAATATATAATATAATTCTTTCAAAGATAATGATTTATCTTCTATTTGAAATTCTTCCAATGACTTCTTATAGAAGTATCTAAAATCACTAATCCTTGGTTGAATTATATTTTTTATTTGTTCTTTGGTTCGACTAATATATTGATTATAATATTCATACCCTCTTCTTCCAAGTTCTATAGAAGCAAGAACCATATCTGGCAAATTTAAACTTCTATATAAAAAGTTCCCAATAAAACTAGAATATTCTGATTTAACTTTTAATAGTTTAATATTAAATATATTACATCTTTTAGTTAAATTATTAACAAACTAATTTCTATTCCATGAATTATTAACTAGTTTATTAAACTTAGTTCCCAATTCTTTATTTGAAGACTTCATATTTAAATCTTCGATACTAACTATCTAACATTTATAATAAATTGATTTATTAATTATATTTTTAACTATTTGAATAACTTCATAGTTTCTTTTATTTGAAATATATTGCCTTTCTTTAGAACTAGAATCTAATCCTTTCCCTTTAAGATTAAAGTCTTTATCATTCAAATCTTTAATAGAATAAATTCCAGATTTAATAACTTTAAATTCTGATTCTGATTTCCAATCAACTATAGACCAACCTATATAATTTGGATTCATGTCTATTCCTAAAACTCTATTCTAAATTTGTTTATAATGAATATTATTTAATTTATCTTCTTCATAGCTAATATAGATATATTTACTATCTAATTTATATGTTATTGAAAGATCTTTATTTTGCTATCTAATATATAATTTCTTTAAAATTTGTTTATAATTCTATAAATGAAGTTTTAATTTTATTTTAGTCTATCTATTTGGCTAAAATTGAATATGTTCCAAATCTTCAATTATTCTAAATAATCTATTTCCTTTATATGGTTTAGCCGTTCCTATAGAATACAAAGGATTTAGTTTTTTATTATTTAAAAACTGATCTCTAGTTATTAAACATTTGCATCTTCTAATAAAGTTTCCTTTTCCTCCGAATATAATTTTGGTTTTTTCCGTATTAGATTTAACTAACTAATATGCTTCTCCAATTGCAGATCTGCAAAACCAGTCATTCATTAAATCTATATTATTTAATTGCTTAACTTTCTATTTAAGAATAGAATCAGATTTTAAATAACTATATTCTGGTTGAAGTTCTTGTTCTTTAGACAACTATTGATAGAAAACATGAAAAATTGAAGAATATTGTCTCTAATAATTAAATATTAAAGATTGATATTCTTGATTAACATCATATTTTAGTTTAATAGTTATCATTTAAATTATT
>OCTX011968777.1_pt1 | contig 12068 bp, 8 predicted proteins | sample 1539691 | NCBI WGS metagenome assembly OCTX01 (sample SAMN02144231, study PRJEB22623) | gut metagenome | biome: sheep rumen | host: Ovis aries | place: New Zealand
CGGCGGAGAACAAAGCGGCGGATGCCGCGACTGCCGAAAAGATGCAGCGAAAGATAGCATTCATCCTACGACTCTCCTTAGAAGTTTATTGTTTACGGCAATATTATAAGCGATAGACAGCCGGAATACAACTACCGTTTGCGAAAAACATTTTTCCGGTATGCGCACAGTGGATGCTTCCGCTTCCGAAGGCTTTTATGGTATAATTACAGCATGGATCAAGCCGTAAGCAGGCCTCCGAAGGTTGCAATATTCGCATCGATCAACCTGAAGGGCGGGCGCACCAGCGTTCGCGGGATACTGGACTATGCCCGCAGGCACGGCCCGTGGAGGTGCATGTTGCTGGAAGGGCGCGACAGCGAACAGACGCTCAATCCGAGGCTTCTTGGTTTTGATGGCATAATAGCGCACAACCTTTCATACGGCGAGGCGAAGGCCGTCGCCGCCGCGAACGTCCCGGTCGTCCTCATAGAGCCGTGGCCGCAGCAGATGGCGCGCGGGAATCCGCTGGCGGACGCTCCATACGTAAAGATGAACTCCTACGATGTAGGTGTGCTGGCGGCAGAATACTACCTGGACAGAGGATACAGGTCGTTTGCATACGTGGGCGAAACGCTCGGCATGTACTGGTCGGCGGACAGACGCGCCGGGTTCGCCGACACGCTCGCCAAACATGGTTTCGACTGTCTTGTCTACGACACCTTTTCCGCAAGGGAGCGCCGCAGCTGGGCGGCGGAGCGACCGAGGATGATGCGATTCCTCAAAGGCCTTGAAAAGCCTACCGCCATATTCGCGGCGATGGACAACCGTGCGCGCCTGGTGCTAGACGCCTGCGCGGAAGCCGGAATCGCGGTTCCCGAAGAGATTGCTGTCCTCGGCGTGGACAACGATTCGATCATATGCGAGTCTGCCGTCCCGACGCTTTCCAGCATCCGCACAGGAGGCTTCAGAAGGGGGCAGATGGCCGCCTCGATGCTTGACGACTTGATGTGCTTGCGCCCCATAAGGCAGAGGACGGTTTCCATGGGGCCTCTCTCGGTTATGACGCGCGAATCGACAGGCTATGATGCGATGCGCAATCCCGTTCTGGCGCGTGCTCTCAAGTTCATCCACGTCCATGCCGCGCAGAGCCGCATAGACGTCGCCGACGTGGTCGCGGTCGCAGGATGTTCGCGCCGGTACGCGGAGGTGCACTTCCGCAGGCACCTCGGTATTTCGATACATGACACCATAATGCGGACGCGCCTTGAGCGCGTGAAGGCAATGCTCGAGCAGAGCAACCTCTCTATAGGCGAAATCTCCGAGAGGTGTGCGTTCGCCCGGGAAAGCCACCTTGCCGTTCTGTTCAAGAAGGCGACCGGGATTTCGATGAGGGAATACAGGCGTCTCCGGCGGGAGGAGCCAGATGACTGACGAGGAAGGAGAGGGAGTTTGTGGAATGGCACTGGCCGTATTACATCGACCGTATCACAAGGGTCCCTCGTGTCTCTCATGAAATATATAACATATTGGCGCGAACGACTGTTCGTAAAAAGCAATGTTTAATGCGCATAAAGACATAGCGTCAAATCGGGTCTTTTGCTATACTGTTGGTATGGAAAATTATGGGAGGAGTGCAATGAAGGCAAATATGATCGTCGCCCTGTGCGCTGTCGTTCCGGCTCTCGTGTTCGCCATGAACCAGGACGGAGCTCCAAAGTGTCCCGGCGCGGCGCGGATTGTATTCCCCGCCGCCGCAGTCGAGTGGTCGCTTGGGCACAACGCGACACGCGAGGGCGATATTGTCGTCATTGATACGCAGGGCAAGCGCAACGGTGGTGCGGCGCACGCGAAAATCGACCTCTGTGGCATGACGGGTGGCGTCCGCGCCACGATCCGCGCGAAAGGGCGCGGCATTGGGCGTCCCGACAAGTCCTATTTCGGCTTGAAGTTCATGTTCCACTATCGCGATCCTGCGTCCGGCGCAGACCGCTGGCCGCAGGCGGACCACAAAGGCGGCGACTTTGACTGGACAACGCTGGAACTGACAACCGACCTCGGCCCGACGCCTGTCGGCGAAGTCGGCGTCACGCTCGGGCTTCAGAATGTGTCGGGGCGCGTGGAGTTCGATGTTCCGTCGTTCAAGGTTGAGCCGTTCGCGCTCTACGAGTTTCCGCGCACGAACCAAGACTACAAGGTGCGCTACCCGGAGCGCGTCTCGCGGCGGCGGCAACTGCGCGGCGCGATGCTGCCGCAAGATCCGAAGGAAGAAGACATGAGGACGCTTGCATCGTGGGGCGGAACGATCGGGCGCTTTCAGATGTCGCGCAACTTCCAGAAGATTGACGCCAACTTGGATTTCCCTGAATACGAGAAATGGCTCGACGGACGTCTCGACCTTTTGGAGAGGGTGATAGTCTGGGCGCGAAAGTACGGCATGAAGATTTGCGTCGATCTGCACGTTCCGCCGGGGAGCATCCGCGACAATTCCGAAATGCGCATGTTCACCGACAAGACGTGTCTCGACCTCTATATCAAGTGTTGGGAGAAGATTGCGCGCCGTTTCAAGGGAACCACCGATGTCATCTACGGCTACGACCTCCTCAACGAGCCGCACCAGAACCGTCATGAGGTGTCGTTCTCCTATTGGGATGCGCAGCGGCTTGCCGCCGAGGCGATCCGCCGCATTGATCCGGACACGGCAATCGTGATGGAAGCCAACTGGTCGTCGTCTGCGCCCGCCTACGAATACATGTCGCCGCTCGCGATGGACAATGTCATATACGAAATCCACATGTACATCCCGTCCGACTACACGCACCAGGGCGTGAACGGATGGAGCCCGTCGCTCCGATGGCCAGACGAATCGCGCGGCTGGAACAAGGAGATGCTGCGCGCGAAACTTGCTCCCGTCGTCGCGTTCGCGCAGCGGCATGACGCACGGATTTTCGTCGGCGAGTTTTCGGCGATTGCCTGGGCGCCCGGCGCGGAGGTGTATCTGAAGGACTGCATCGAACTCTTCGATGAATACGGATGGGACTGGTGCTATCATGCTTTCAACGAATGGCGCGGATGGAATGTCGAGTACGCGGGCGAATCGCGCGAAAAACTGCGCCGCGTCGGCGATACGCCGCGCAAAAGGGTGTTGATCGACGGGCTGAAAGGAGTGAAGGAGAGATGAACAAGGAAGCAGACGCGGCAAACGCGCTTTCGCGGCGCGGATTTTTGAAATTGGGTTTGGCCGGCGCGGTGATGACGGCGCAGGCTTGGAGCGTCTGGGCCGAGGGCGAGGGACTGCCGGCTTACTATGGCGAGCACCTTGCCAAGGTGGCCGCCCGTCTGCGGGCGCTTTCGGCGAAATGCGACGATGCGTTCTTCTTCATCACCGATATTCACGTTCCGTCCAACCGTTGCGTCTCCGGGCGCATCCTCGCCAAGCTTGTCGCCGAGACCGAGGTGAAGAAAGTGCTGTGCGGCGGCGACATGCCGGAAGCGTTCGGCGGCAAGGCGTCCATCGACAAGACGGTTGCCACGTATCGTGCGCAGTGGGTCGCGGCGGTGGAAAATGCGGGCGGTGCGTTCTATCCCGCGAAGGGCAACCACGACTTCACGATTCGCGACAAGCCCTCTGCAGCAAACGGCTTTACATACTCCAACCGCGAAGCGCACGACATTCTCATGGCGACGGCGGCGGTCAAGGCCAATGCCGTCACGAACACGGACGACCCGGACGCGTGCTACTACTATTTCGATGTGCCCGGCGGCGGCATTCGCTATATCGTCGCGGATACCAGCGACTCCATCCGGACGGACCGCTCCTACTGGGCGGTAAAGTACGGCATGGGCAAAACGCAGCTGAACTGGCTGGCGGAAAATGCGCTGATGACGTTGCCTTCCGGCTGGGTTGCCATCGTAATGCACCACATACCCGTCACGAAGATCGTTAGCGGAGAGCAGGGCAATGACGCGCTCTTCGCTCCTTGGCGCAAGCTACTAGAGGCCTATCAGGCTCGCGGCAAAGCCTCCATTGGCACCAGGGAATACGATTTTTCCTGCGCTCGCGGCAAGATTCTGTGCAGCCTCACGGGACACGAACACGCTGAGCGCCAGACATTCCAGAACGGAATCTGGCACATCACCGAACCGTGCGACGCGGCGTACAGCGACTACATCGTCGGTTCGACTCCTTGGTGCAACGACCTGCCCAAAAAGGACAAGGGCACCATCTACGAGCAGACGTTCGATGCCATCCACATCGACAGGAAAAACAATCTGCTGCATTTCACGCGCGTCGGCGGCGGCGCAGACAGAACCGTGCACCTCGGCAAAGAAACGATCGAACTAGGCAGTTCCCACATGCTGAAAAATGGTGAACCGGGCGTGAAATGGGGATGCTACGATGCGGACAGGGCCGCGAAAGTCGCCAATCCTCAAAACAAGTATCAGCATTTCTACAAGTACTTCAACGACATTGCGGACGTCTCGGACGCCGGTGAACTTTCGCCGAAGAAAGCCGGCGAAGCGGTCGTGATCGCGACGCGGCACGACGGCTGCAAGAGACTCTTCCCGCTGGCCGTCCGCGCTCCAGGTGTGCAAAAATTCCGCGTGGGCACCTATAACATCCGCTTCACAACGGGTGACATCGGCACGGAAAATGCGTGGGAGAAGCGGCGTGGCGACCTTGTCAAGCTCGTGCGCAGTCTTGACCTTGACGTGTTTGGCACGCAGGAGGTGCGCCCCGAACAGGCGGCCTATCTCAGGGAGAATCTCCCTGACTATGCGTTTGTTGGTGCGCATCGCGCCGCCGACCGCATCAGCGACGAGGCATCGCCCGTCTTCTACCGCAAGAGCCGTTTCGACGTCGAGAAAAGCGGCACGTTCTGGCTTTGCGAGACGCCGGACGTCGCCGGCGTCGTCGGCTGGGGCGCGATGTGTCCGCGCGTGTGTTCGTACCTTGTTCTGTGCGAGAAGGCGAGCGGCAAGAAGTTCTGCTTCGCCAACACCCACACCGACCATGCCAGCGCCGAAGCGCGAGAGAAGGGGATGCTGCTCATTATCGAGCGCATGAAGGCGTTCGGCGGCGGCGCGCCGATCATATTCACGGGCGACCACAACTGCCCGGAAACGGATGTGCCCGCCGTCGCCGTCTCGAAGATCCTTCGCAACGCCCTCTACGAATCGGAAACGCCGCCGACCGGTCCGTGGCGTACGTTCAACGGTTGGAAGCATCTGGCCGCAGAGACCTCCACGCTCGATGCTTTTCGGCTTAAGCCCGGCCCGCGCAACGACAAGAGGTTCGGACAGAGAATCGACTACATCTACGTTTCGCCGGGCATGCGCGTACTCTCGTACGCCACCATCCCCGTGACGCGTTCCGGCACGCATCTGTATCCAAGCGACCATTTCCCGATTGTCGCCACGGTTGAGATTTGACGAACGGGAGGAGGGGTACGAAAGATGTCGTTCCAGACGGGCGCTGTTATTTGTCCAGAGCGTTCTTCCTGCGCTTTCGTGCGCCAAAATATGGTAAAATAGGCGGCATGGAGGGATTCTACAGATGGCAAGAAAGGGAATAATACTCGCAGGAGGCGCAGGTACGCGCCTGCATCCGCTGACGCGCGTCGTGTCGAAGCAGCTTCTGCCGGTCTACGACAAGCCGATGGTGTTCTATCCGCTGTCGACGCTCATGCTCGCGGGGATCCGCGAGGTGCTTGTCATATCGACGCCGGAGGACCTGCCGAACTTCGAGCGGCTGCTCGGCGACGGATCGGACCTCGGGATGAAGTTCTCCTACAAGGTGCAGGAGAAGCCGAACGGACTCGCCCAGGCGTTCGTCCTCGGGGCGGAGTTCCTCGGGAGCGACGACGTGTGCCTCGTGCTCGGCGACAACATATTCTACGGGGCGGACCTCCCTCGCCTCCTCAAGGGCGCGGCGGCGAGGCGCGAGCCGACGGTGTTCGGATACCGCGTGTCCGATCCGGAGCGCTACGGCGTCGTAGAGTTCGACGCAGAAGGACGCGCCGTCTCGCTCGAGGAGAAGCCGGCGAAGCCGAAGTCAAACTACGCCGTCGTGGGGCTCTACTTCTATCCGAACGACGTCGTCAAGAAGGCCGCAGCGCTGAAGCCCTCCGCGCGCGGCGAGTACGAGATAACGGACATCAACCGCGCCTACCTCGAGGAGGGGAGGCTCTCCGTCAAGACGATGGGCCGCGGCTTCGCGTGGCTCGACACGGGCACGCACCAGTCGCTCGCCGACGCGACGAACTTCGTCCGCGCACTCATCGAGCGCCAGGGCCTCCAGATCTCGTGCATCGAGGAGATCGCGTGGTCCAGGGGGTGGATCGACGACGCGCAGCTGAAGCGGCTTGCCGACGGATACGGCAAGTCCACCTACGGCGCATACCTCCGCAACCTCGTCCGCGGCATCGCCGCGCGCTGAACAACACGGGAGAAAGCAGATGAAGAGAATCGGTATCATTGGCGCGGGGCGCTTCGGGATGAGCCTCGCGGAGACGCTGGCGAACGGCGGGGCGGAGGTCGTGCTGATCGACCGCAACAGGCCGGCTATGCAGACGGCGTCCGAATTCGCGACGGCGCTGCAGGGCGACGCGACGCAGCCGCACGTCCTCGCGGAGGCAGGGCTCGCCGAGTGCGACGTAGTGGTCGTCGCGATCGGATCGAACATCGAGGCGTCGATGATGGCGACGGCGAACTGCAAGGAGCTCGGCGTCCCGCGCGTCGTCGCGAAGGCGACGAGCGAGCTTCACGGAAAGATACTGCGCCGCATCGGGGCGGACAGCGTGGTGTACCCTGACCGCGACAGCGCGCACCGCCTCGCGCGGGCGATAGCGAACCACGACGTCGTTGACTTCCTCGAGGTCGCCGAGGGCTATTCCATCGCGGAGATCGACGTGCCGTCCGCCGCGCGCGGCAAGACGCTCGCGGAGGCGGACCTCAGGAAGAAGACGGGGCTCACGGTGCTGTGCATCCGCCGCGAAGGCGGGGACGCGGGACGCGCCGTGATAATTCCCCAGCCCTCGGACAGGATTGAGGACGACGACAAGCTCGTCGTGTTCGGCGAGACAAAGCAGATAGACGCGTTGTCGTGAGCAGGTTCGTCATACAGGGTGGCAAGACGATATCCGGGACGCACCGCGTCTCCGGAAACAAGAACGCGGCGCTTCCGATGATCGCGGCGTCGCTCCTCTCCGCGGAGCCCGTCACGCTCAGGAACGTTCCCGACATCGCGGACGTCGCGGCGATGCTCGAGGCCGCGAAGACGTTCGGCGCGAAGGTTGCGCGCGACGCGAAGGAGGGAACCGTCGTCCTCTCTACGCCGAAGGTGAGGACGGCGAAGATCGACGCCGCGCTCGCCGCGAAGATAAGGACGAGCTTCCTCTTCGCCGGGCCGCTCCTCGCGCGCGTCGGACGCGCGTCGCTGCCTCCGCCGGGCGGCGACCACATCGGGCACCGCAGGCTCGACACCCACTTCGCCGGATTCCGCGCGCTCGGCGCGAAGGCGGTCGCGGGACGGAAGACGCTCCGCTTCAGCGGCGCGCTGAAGGGCGCGCGCATACTCCTCGACGAGGCGTCCGTCACCGCGACGGAGAACGTCCTGATGGCCTCCGTCACCGCGCGCGGCAGGACAGTGATCTTCAACGCCGCGTGCGAGCCGCACATCGTCGACCTCGCGAACATGCTGAACGCGATGGGCGCGAAGATCGCGGGAGCGGGCACGAACCGCATCGAGGTCGAGGGCGTAGAGTCGCTGCACGGATGCGAGGCGTCCGTCGGATGCGACTACATCGAGGCCGGCAGCTATATTGTCGCCGCGGCGGTGACCGGAGGGGAGCTCGTCCTCACCGGAATCGACCCCGAGCCGTTCGAGGTGCTGGAGGGCGCGTTCGCGCGCTTCGGCGTTACGTGGACAGTGAGCGCGCGCGATCGGACGCTCACCTACGTCCCGAAGCGCAGGCTGAAGATGAAGTACGACCTCGGCGACGCGATACCTTCCGTCGCGGACGGCACGTGGCCGGCGTTTCCGTCGGACCTCATGTCGATCCTCATCGTCCTCGCGACGCAGACGAGGGGAACTTGCCTCTTCTTCGAGAAGATGTTCGAGTCGCGGCTGTACTTCGTGGACCACCTCCGGCAGATGGGCGCGAAGATCGTGCAGTGCGATCCGCACCGCGTCGTGGTGACAGGTCCGTCGCAGCTCTACGGCGGAACCGTCACCTCCCCGGACATCCGCGCCGGCATCGCGCTCGTCATCGCCGCGCTCGCCGCGAAGGGCGAGTCGACCATACTCGGCGCCGAGACGGTCGACCGCGGATACGTGTCGGTCGAGACCGAGCTGTCCCGCCTCGGCGCGGGCATAGTCCGCCGGTAGACAAGCTGTTTACAACCGCTTGACACATGTAGACATCCCGAAACCCGAAAGTGCCGCGGCGTTTGGTATAATTGGCGGGTATGAACGAGATGAAGACACCACCGAACAGCGTCGAGGCGGAGAGGGCCGTGCTCGGGTCCATTCTGCTTGACACGACGGGCAGGGACGAGCGAGTCATGGACGTCTGCCAGTCGTCCGGAGTGACGCCAGAGACCTTTTTCGATCCGCGCAACAGGGCAATTTATGCGGAGATGCAGCGCATGGCGCGCGAGTCCAAGCCGCTGGACGCGCTTACCCTCGCCGAGGAGATGATGAAGGCGGGTACGCTCGAGGCCGTCGGAGGCGCGGCGTACGTCCAGTCGCTCATAGACCAGACGCCGACCACGGCACACGCAGAGTACTACATCAACATCATTCTTGGCAAGCAGCTGCGCCGCACTATGATCGACAGCGCCACGCGGACGATCGAGAAGTGCTTCGACGAGGGGGAGTATCCGGACGCGCAGGCCGTGCTCGGCGAGGCGGAGAAGTCGTTTCTCGAGATCGGCGTGAGGGGCGACGCGACGATGCCGTGGGCCTCGGCGATCGACCTCGGCTTCCAGCGCATCGACGCGATGTTCGACTCGAACGGGAAGCACCTCGAGGGAATGTCCACGGGACTCACCCACCTCGACGAGAAGCTTCAGGGCCTCAAGAACTCCGAAATGATCGTCATCGCGGCGAGGCCGTCCGTCGGCAAGACCTCCCTCGCGATGAACATCGCCGAGAGCTGCGCGCTCGGGCTCGACATGAACAACGTGCCGGTGAAGACTGACGGCGGCAAGCGGCACCCAGTCATGGTGTTCTCGCTCGAAATGCCCGTCGAGGCGCTCGCAAAGCGAATGATAGCGGGACGCGCGCAGGTGAACACCTGGAGGCTCAACCGCGGACTGTGCACCAAGGACGAGAAGCGAAGGCTCACGCAGAATCTCTCCATCGCGACGGAGGAGCTCCGCGGAGCGCCGCTCATCGTGGACGACACCGCGGGACTTGACGTGATGGACCTCCGCGCCCGCGCGCGCCGCGCGAAGAAGCAGCACGGCATCGAGCTCATCGTCATAGACTACCTCCAGCTGTGCACCTGCCGCGAGGCCGCGCGCATGGGAAGCCGGCAGATCGAGGTGAGCATGATCTCCCAGCAGATAAAGGCGATGGCGAAGGAGCTTAAGATACCGGTCATCGTCCTCTCGCAGCTCTCGCGAGCGAACGAGCAGCGCGGCGACAAGGAGGAGAAGCCGAAGCTCTCAGACCTCCGCGACTCGGGCGCGATCGAGCAGGACGCGGACGTGGTGTTCCTCCTGCGCCGCCCGTCGCGCACCGCCACATCAAAGGACGCCGCCGACGAGCAGCTCGCGATCATCGACGTCGCGAAGAACAGAAACGGCGAGATCGGCGAGGTCAAGGTCAACTTCTACAGGGAGTACACGCGCTTCGGGGACCGTCCGATCGAAAGCTCGGGGGTGGAGGCGTTCCACTCGTCTGAACCCGAGCCCGAGCAGGGCGAGTTCGCGCCGGATCCGATGCTCTGAATGACGCAGATCAAACCAAAAGGGAAAGACACATGTGTGGAATAGTTGGGTTTTCATCTAAGACGACCTCGGCGGTGAGTCCGCTCGTGAGCGGACTGAGCCGCCTCGAATACCGCGGATACGACTCCGCCGGAATCGCGCTGGAGTCGGCGGACGGCATCCGCGTCTTCAAGCAGACAGGCAAGGTCTCGGAACTCGACAAGCTCCTGAAGCGCGAGCTGCCGGAGGAGGAGCGCGCAAAGTACACGCTCGGCATCGCGCACACGCGCTGGGCTACGCACGGACTCCCCACCGTCGCCAACGCGCATCCGCACGTAGCCGACGACGGACGCCTCGCGCTAGTCCACAACGGGATAATCGAGAACTACGCGTCGCTACGCTCGGGACTGGAGCGGCGTGGCGTGAAGTTCGCCTCGCAGACGGACACCGAGGTGCTCGCCCATCTCGTAGCCGCCTTCGACAAGGGCGACTTCCTCGCCGCCGTGTGCGAGGCGCTCAAGCGCGTCGAGGGGACGTACGGAATCGCCACGGTCTCCGCCCGGCATCCGGGCGAGATGGTCGTCGCGCGGAAGGGAAGTCCGCTCGTCATCGGCATCGGCGAGAAGGACATCGTCGTCGCGAGCGACGTGTCGGCAATCGTCGCGTACACGCGGCAGGTGATTTACCTCAAGGACGGAGACGTCGCGCGGATAACGGCTGAAGGCGTCGACATCCATTCGCTTGACAACGCGCCGGTGTCCCGCGAGGTCCAGGAAGTGGACTGGGACGTGGGGGCGATCGAGAAGGGCGGATACGAGCACTTCATGCTCAAGGAGATCTTCGAGCAGCCCGACGCGCTCGCGAACACGATCCGCGGAAGACTGGATCCCGGCGGCGGCACGGCGATCCTCTCCGGACTCAACCTTTCGCCGCGCGAGCTTGCGGCGGTGCGGAGGCTCGTCATCGTCGGATGCGGCACGTCGCTCCACGCGGGAATGGTCGGGAAGTGCCTCTTCGAGAGCCTTGCGGACATTCCGGCGTCGCCAGAGCAGGCGGCTGAGTTCAGGTATTCGAATCCGATCGTCGGTCCGGACGACTGGGTGATCGCGCTGTCACAGTCCGGCGAGACGGCCGACACTCTCGCGGCCGTGCGCGAGTCGATAAGGAAGGGCGCGCTCGTCTCCGCGCTCTGCAACGTGGTCGGCTCGACAATCGCGCGCGAGGCGGGCCGCGGCGTGTACCTCCACGCCGGACCCGAGATCTCCGTCGCATCGACCAAGGCCTTCACCGCGCAGGTTACGGCGCTTCTCATGACGGCGCTTAAGCTGGGCCGCACGCGCCGCCTCTCGCGCGAGGCGGGTGACAGGCTCGTCCGCGAGATAATGAGCCTGCCGGACCTCGTCCGCAAGGTGCTTGCGCAGTCCGGCACCATCGCGCAGATCGCCGAGAAGTACGCGTCCGCGAACGACATGTTCTTCATCGGACGCGGCATACTCTATCCGGTAGCGCTCGAGGGCGCGCTCAAGATCAAGGAGGTCGCGTACGTGCACGCGGAGGGATACCAGGCGGCGGAGCTGAAGCACGGACCAATCGCGCTCCTTTCGGAGAAGACTCCGGTCGTCGCGCTTCTCGCCGACGTTCCCGGCAAGGAGAAGACGCTCGGCAACGTGCAGGAGTGCCGTGCGAGGAACGCGCCGGTGATCGCCGTCGCGACGGAAGGCGACGATGCCGCCGCCGCGTCCGCGACAGACGCGATGTTCGTTCCCAAGACGAGCCCCGAGCTCGCGCCGATCGTCTCCGCCGTTGCGCTGCAGCTCTTCGCCTACCATGTCGCGCGCCTGCGCGGCTGCGAGATAGACCAGCCGCGCAACCTCGCGAAGTCCGTCACGGTGGAGTAGCCTCCGCGCCGCCTCTCAACAATCCTTCATGTCGAGGGGGAGTGTGATGGTGAAGGTCGTGCCTTTCCCGAGGGTCGAGTCGACTTTGATCTTGCCTTTGTAGCGTCGCGTGACGATTTCGTGCACTGTCGAAAGGCCAAGGCCGGTGCCAGGGACGCCAGAGGCGTTTTCGGCGCGGAAGAACCGGTCGAATATGCGCTTCTGGTCCTTCTTGGGGATGCCGCGCCCTGTGTCGGAGACGGTCAATACGGCGTT
>OCTX011897901.1_pt1 | contig 12064 bp, 12 predicted proteins | sample 1539691 | NCBI WGS metagenome assembly OCTX01 (sample SAMN02144231, study PRJEB22623) | gut metagenome | biome: sheep rumen | host: Ovis aries | place: New Zealand
TTGGTTTTTCCAAGCCCCCAAATCCAGCCTATAAAAACGTAGGCACGCTCATAAGGGTAGTTCTCTTGATACACTAATTGATGGAAGACAGCTCTGATAATAGCGTCTCTGGAGGCATGTCTTTGTGCCTCGTCCTGTTTGTCTTTGTTCATTATTGTTAAAAATTTTAAGGGTTAAACATATAAAAAAACCGACTAAAGTCGGCTGATGGGTATAAAAAACAAAAAAGCACCGACACTAATGTGTCAGTGCATATAACAAGACAACGCTCCTAACGAGCGTTGTCGCTTATCGGTTGTATCGCCTATCTATCCAATAAACTGCGGGAAAGTCTGCGCATTGATCGGCAAAATGAATGCCGAGAGGAAGAGGTATGAGATAAAATGGGGGTTCATAATATTAATTTATGTTAGTGATTTAGTGACATCCACACATAGGTAATCGGGTGATATAGTGCGACACGACTCTTCGGTAATACTTCTTTTTGTAATTATATTTGCAAAATATATAACTCGTATAAGTACCGCCCGTAGTCACTATCCATTCCTCATCTTTGCCTAACACTAAATGATATTGAGTAAGTTTTTCTATAAAATCCTCTGTCAATACCATCTGAGGATTATGCCAAACATACAGAACGCCATCCACTTCCACATATTCTGTCGGCGTGTATTTATTCGGAACCTTCCCTAAATTAGAGATTAAATAATCTCTATTAAATTTGTTTGCTTCATCTATCCAAGGTAACATAGCTAAATAAAACCAATCCGTTGATGTGTAATTGACCATGACCTGGACAGCAGTAATATTTGTATCTTTCTGCCTATGCAATCTTTTGCTATAATCTTTGATTGCGATGTTCACAACTTCTTTAGGAATTTCTTTGCATTCCATGTATTCAAAATCCCAAACTCTAAGACTACAACATGAACAAAGTGTTATTGATACTATTAACAGAAGCGAAAGTCTGATCTTAATATTTGATAGGAACTCCATAATTGTGTAATATAAGAAGTTGAATATTTGGATAAAAACTTGTTATCTTAGTCTTAGCCGGTATATCTCGATCTTCAGAAGGAGTTATTGCTTCTATTTTACTATCGGCTTGTCCATGTGTATGGAAATGGTATATAGCTCTTTGCTTCCCCGATAAATTATATAGGGTAGTAATGCTTTTATTGTACTTATTCTTATTATATGGTTCAAAACGAACAATTTGTTCCTTTTGATCCTCAAAACTCTCTAAAACAAATCCGGAAATCTCCCTTCCAGTGATTTCATCTAAAATGAGAGCAAAATTAAAAAAATCAGACAATGTATGTTCCGCACTCTTATCAACATTAAAATCATGCCCATTTTGTTTAATATTTAATCCGTCGAACAATATTCCTTTAGCTATTTTGTCATTATTTCCTAAGTGATCCGTATAAGTTTTAAAACTACCATCTTTTCTTGTTCGCAGCACGAAGTTGCCCTTCTTTTTATCGTATTTGAATTTTCCAACCAAATCGAAATTGTCGTCCGTCTTTTGTTCTAACTTGAAATCCCCAGTTTCATTATCATAGCGAAAAATATCCATTCCTTCGGGATCTATATATATCAGTGGATTCCCATCACAATAGGCGTAAGGGGATGATTGTATGTATTTATCCATCAGCGGGTCTGGTCTTAACCATATATACAATTCTCCCGTTGGCATGACGAGTACATAGATAGTATCGTGTCGGAAACAGGATAATGCGGCATCGGCTGGTTCGCCAACGGGAGGGGGAATCGTTGTGTCGTTGGTCAAGTATTGGGCATAGGGGGAATATACCCTATCGGAGGATTGAGCACTAACAGACGGCTGTATTCCCAAAAGAATACAACTGATAATGAAGATGGATATGAAGTGATAGTTCGTCATACTCATTTTACTTTTGGGATTCTACAAACTGCTGCATTTCCCGTAGGTTTTTCATATAAAACTCTGGCGTGATATCAACAAAACCCATCTCCTTGATGGAATCGCGCAATGCTTCAACTTGGACATAGAGGTCATGCGTGGCAGGATGAGCATTGATAGCAGACTCGGTACGAATACCGACAGCCATAGCCCGTTGGCGAAGTTGGTCGTAGAGGTAGTTCCAACGGTCGAGTTGGAGATTGCATATGGGGACATAGGAGAGTCCGAGCGTAAAGCACCGACGGATAAAATCGTCAGACCAGATACCTGTCTTGGCATGATATGCATTGACGAGATCCTGTAGGGCATATGCCAGCAGTTCGGTATCGGTGAGTTCCTTGAGGTAAAGGCCATTACGGATGGATACTTCCGGGATGTTGAATATGCGGATATAGGTGGAGGTATGGAAGAACTGTCCGGCAGTTGTTTCGAAGTTCCACCATGTTCCATTGGCATCGCGCTGGCGGATAAAGCAATGGTTAGGAGCTATAGCCAGCCAGGCTTTGGCATCCAGTTCGTCCGCCAGTATCTTATAGAGGAATGGCAAAGACCGGCATGTGCCGAGTCCTGTTTGAAGCAACTCAATAACGGTACCGAAGGGCGGCATGCCATTGCGGAGCGTAGTCTGCATATCATAGGCGAAAGGTTTCCCGCGGTTGGCTGCGTTGCCTTCGATATAGCAAGAATGGATAGCATAGTTGCGTGCCAAATCCACAGATGGCATCTGCATAGCATAGGTTCGCGCCATAGGGCGGAGGGCCTCGGTTATGCGTCCTATCTCAGCGATGTAGGCATCATGGTCAGCCTTCCCCTCCAAATAGGCGTTGTCAACGGCAAATACAACCTCTTTGAAATCCATCTTCTCGGGATGGAGGAGCATGTCTTCAATCATAGCATACGCCTGCTCAAAATAAGCAGGGACAGTCTCGGTAGCAGATGACGGCTGTGCCTGTAGGGTAACGGCTGTCATCAACAATAAGCAGGAAAGGAGATAGTGTTTCATGGCTGTATTATAGATTATTATAATTGTCTTCATTGCAACTAAATTAAGGGCCGGGAGCTCGGTAGTGTGAATTTTTAGGAATAGAATAGAGGAATAGAGAATCTAACTCATACGATTGATACGTAGGTATTAACGGCATCCTGCCGTCATAATATAAGTCATCGTAATTGCTTCGTAAATACGGAGAATAAGATAACTTAAGTAGTTTTTTGTTATACGTAATGATATAACAATAATGGACATAATCCAGTTCCTGAACAAGACGTATTAAACTTAATGAGTCGGAATCAGATTCCCATCCGTCTGTTAGACTATTAGATAACTGATTCAAAAAGGCATCTTGATTATCTGCATAAGTATAAAACGACCTCGAATAGTAATTTGCTGAGGTCTTAAATTGCTGTATTAATTGAAATTCTATATGACGTTCCTGAAAGTAATAAAACACTGCGCATGCCGATATAAGAATAGTCGCGCAAATAGGAACAATTATTTTGATTACTATATCTTTTCTCATATTGCTATCTATTAGGATGATATTGACTCTTTGGATAGTGGATAAAATAATCCCATTTTTGCCAAAAATATTGTGGCTCCGGTAATGTTGTATATCTATTATAACTTACTCCAGCTTGCGTGCCTCTAATTTTATAAAAATTAAAATTATTATAGAATGCTTCCATTAATGTATTTGCTGTTCCTTTCAATTTATACTGACTAGTACTATTTGAATGACATGAATTAATAAACAAAGATGCAAAACGAATACTTCCGATAGGTTGTGGTAAATCTTGTACATTAATAGCCGGATTTCCATATCTATTAGTTCTCCCATCACCTGTCGCAGTTATATATGCTCCGTCATCTGCATTTAGTATAAGTGTCTGATTGTTTCCATGATAATTCAAATTGACTTCTAGAATATGTGGACTGCTCATGTTTTCCCAATCCATGCAGAAATCATCAGTAGTTACTGCACTACTCATTGCCACAGAGCCTATTCCATATTTCTTTTCTGCCTCTCTATACATATTTTCAGTTTGAACAGCAAAAGATTCCGGGTCATAAAAAATATACATTTTTATATCACTATGATCCATTATTATATTCCCATCAATATCTGTCCATGTTTCCCCCTCCGGATCGACATACTTCAACGGATTACCGTTGCAGTAAGCATAGGGGGAGATGTTGATGTATTTATCCATCAGCGGGTCTGGTCTAAGCCATATATACAATTCTCCCGATTGCATTACGAGGACATAGATGGTATCCGGCCGGAAATAGGATAATGCGGCATCGGCAGGTTCGCCAACGGGTGGGGAAATCGTTGTGTCGTTGGTCAAGTATTGGGCATAAGGGGAGTATACCAAATCGGAGGATTGAGCTGCGATAGGAGATTGTAATCCGAAAAGGATACAAATGAGAAAGATGATATAATGGCTTTTCATCATGGCTATGGGATTATCAGTTTTGCAGTTGCCACACATAGACCCGACTGAATGAGGCGGAGATGATAGACTCCGGATGGGAGAGTGATACGAGCGAGGGCAGCAGTAGATGAGCCGGAGAAGGTGGTGATATACTTACCGGCTGAATCATAAAGCATGCAGGTAACGGGGGCATCAGTCGGCAGGTTATACGAGACTGCTATGCTCTGCTCATTTGCCAAATAGGTCGCCGAGGCCGAAGAGGCAGTACCGGATTGGTTGTTCGCGCCGGATATCTCTTGACGGAAATCCGGACAGGTGCGGGAGAGAAATGTGAACTCCAGGAGCGTATCCGGCATAAGGGTATAGCATGCACGGAGTTCGGCATCGGTGCTATCGGGCAGGATGACAGCCCTCACCCATCCGGCTTCATCCAAGAGACCGAGCATCAGCGTGTCGGTCAAGATGGTGAGAGAGGCATCGGCGCAGAGCAGAAGAGGAGTAGTGAGATTGTGTGTGCGTACTCTCCATGTTCGTGCCATCCGATAAAGGGTATCGGACAGAGCGAAGTAACGACCGTTGTCATCGTCACCCACGAGTGCATACGCGCCCTCGGACAGGTGGGTGGCGGATAAGGATACGAGTGCATCCTCACGGCTACGGGATGTGACTGCCGCGAGGCCGCTTATGCTATCCCATCCAATACCTGTGATACGATGGCAGTATCGCTCATCGCGAACGGGATGCCAGAGGGTATCCAAGAAGGGCGTGACGTAGGGCACTTCGGTGAGCGAGATACCGTGCCGGATGGCAAGAAGGGTCAGGAAGACAGCTGACTCATCGCGCGATAGGGAGCGCGGGAAATAAGCCAGTTCGTCAAAGCGGATGCGGGAAGGGAGCGAATCGCAGGGACCAAGATTGAAGGTAAGAGACGATGCGGTATCGGGGTGCAAGCTCTGACGATAGTGGTAGATGCTATAACGAGAGAAATCGCGCGATTGGGACGAGCGGAGTACTCCACCGGCAGAGAAGACGCCATCGGTCAGGACACCATGCAGCACGCTGTCGCCCGAGGTCAGATACCAGAGTACCTGACTGCTATCGGGTTCATCGGAGCGCATGACGGCATAAACCGTATAGGCAACGGAGTTGGGGACCTCATACGACAGGACGGAGTCCGTCACAGGGTTAATGACTTGCGCGGCGGTATCCCGCAACCACAACTCGGGCTGGGGGAATGTCTGCGCGTTGAGCGGCAAAATGAATGCCGAGAGGAGGAGGTATATGAAGTAATCGGGTTTCATAATATGTATTCGCAGAATATAATGGTTACAAATCAATCATATTTTCTATAAATAAGAATGGAACTGCTAACGTTACCTTTTGTTGTATGGTATTATTCATTTTGATGTTTTGGACATACAGACTCTCTTAATCGGATACATTTCTTCGCATACCGATCCTACCGTTTATAACAGGAGTCGGGCCGAGGAAGCGTTTCGCAAAAACAAGGGATATATTGCATTCCTTTATCTATATCCATCACACTATCAGGTAGAACATCTCCTAATAATCGTGCATTAAAATAATAATGTAGTAGTTCCCAACAACACGATGCGGCTCCATCATTAGCGCCCTTCATAAGTATGTCCAGAACTGCCTGAATATAATTCCAGTCAATACTATCCAATTGATGATATTCTGGTGAATGTTGATCCTTACTTTTTCTATACGGATAATCATTCGTCAGCATAATTGTCCATTCAAGATATGCCAATTTCTGATGATGAACTTCAGCTAAATAGATGCATAAATCTAACAACTCTTGTTTAGGTACTTTATACTCATCGCAAACATTGGTTCTCAAATAATACCACTCATCCATCTTACCTTTTGAGTAGATGAGATTTTTTAAACTATCCACGCTTTTTTGCGAACAAAAATAAGGTACATCACCACAACATACGATGATTTCATCATTTTGAGCTTCGCAATATGCAGGATATATACTTAAAAACCCTATAATTACTATTAATTTATAATTCTTCATCTTGAATCATTTTGTGATATCTTTCGTTTTCGCGTTGGGGATCTCTAAAAATTGGTAAAGAACTCCCAACAAAGCTGTTAACCTTTAAGCCGTTTAACAATATTCATCGGATTGCCGTTGCAATAAGCATACGGGGAAGCGTTGAGGTACTTATCTACCATAGGTCGACGCTAAGCCAGAAATACAAGCCATCCGGTGTGATTCGAGTAAATCTCGAGACTAAAATTGTTTACCACCAACTATTGGATGTGCGAAACTTTAGCTAATTAAAAGTATTTTAAATATAACGAGTCATTATTCAGGATACTATTATGATTCTGAAAATATGGATAATTGTCACAAGAGTCAACATTTAATGGAATAATGTCTCCACGTATATTCAAGAAACCTTCTATAAAAAACATCGTTCTAATACGTATGGTATCTTGCAATTTAATGCTATAACAACGTTTATTAAAAAAGGTGTCTAAGAAGTCGCCAATAGAATCGTTCCTATAAAAAACTTCGTATAAGTATTCGCTAACTGCCTCCGCATCTCCTTCATATTTATACCCCGATAAAGCATAATCGCAAATACTTGCCAATAAAGTATCAGATATGCTTTTTGAATGAGCAAAATTCAACACACATTGTTCTGATACATATTCTGGTGATTCTTGATTAGTATGATTAATAGTGGAGAAACAACTAACTATTAAAAGAGCCAAAATATAATACATACCATTCATCATATGCGTATTTATAATAAGTTTTATTCACATGTTGGGGTTATGATGATTTCAGGAAGCAGATATCCATCTTTCAAAATATTGTACTTATATTCTTCTCTATCAGTCGAATATTGCAATGACCCAGATAGGTCATTCTGTACATCAAGCGTTGTGCCATATTCTGTTGGATCCATTGTTTCTAACATATCAGTTAGTTGTTTTAATTCTGCAATATCGTCATCTGATATTCTTATGCAGCCTTGAGTATTGCTAAGATCCTCTTGATTACGTCCTCCATGTACATGCATACCGTTTCTTCCTTTCCCTTCTTCTCCTAGATACTCTAAAGCCAACAAATCATTAGGCCCATATTTTTGGGCATCATATCGGTCATTACCTGTTTTTCTCCACTCTAAAATTTTATATTTCCCAATCGGAGTATCGCCATTTGTTTTCGTCCTATTTCTATGCTGTCCAACGACCTTTACAATCGTTCGATAAATCAGATTATTCTTATTATCGTATACATTAAATAATGCATATGGATTTTTCCCTCGATTCTTAGATGCCGTAACAATGATACTCCATTTCCCATCTGGATCCACATACTTCATCGGATTGCCATTGCAGTAAACATATGGTGATAAATGGATGTACTTATCCAATAATGGATCCGGACGAAGCCAGAAGCCACCGGGCCACCAGTAGTAACGTTGCTCTACGTAGTCATAGCCGGTTTCCCAGTCACGCTCCTTGCCGGTGAATTTGTAGCGGGCATCTTTTATCAATCCATAGCGGGAGTCATAATTATCGTACAGAACATTAAGAAGTGGCTCTCCGTATGGCAGATATGCTATGAATTGATGCTCATTTCCCTTAAAGTTGGTCACCCATGACGTAGAGCCAAGATGATCAGGGTGATAATAATAGACAGGCGCATCGTTTTGATAGGAATAGTCGCAATTTATCGTGTATCCCAGCATATCCGTTGAGTGTAATATATCCACCCTCGGCAATTCTACCGGCGTGCAATCGTATTGGACTCTTTCTTCGTATCCGTTAATGGGGGTTGTGTTTGTTGTAGGCGAATTATAATCCGATTTCTCGCCAAAAGGATATTCCTCTTTTCCGATGTTCCAGAAATTCTGCAAAGCCTCTTCTTCGGGAGATGGTTTCTCCCATTCATCCGTCGCAGTAATTGTCCAGCATCTGTCACCAATGCGCGAAGCAATACGTTCAGATCCTGCATAGTAATGGTTGGTATAGCCACGCGGAGTGACTACCATATAAGGTGAAGGGTACAGCACCATATCGTCAAATATGGCCTGTGCTTGCAGTCCTCCGCCGTTCTGTGTGCTAATATTACAAGTGCCCATAAGTTTGTAGGTACGTATGCCATCGGCATCATACCCGTCGGGAAGGATAGTCAGTTAGTCCACTAATTCGTAGTGGAAATGTAAATACGTCTTCTCCGGTTTCAGGGAAAAGAGACCTTGTTTAATAATATCCAAACCAATAATTACCGGCGTATCATTAGATGGCAGAATCAATATATCCTGCTCAAAGACCTCGCCGGAGGGTAATTCAAATTGACAATTAGCCACTTTCACGGATACCGTTTCGGATGCAGATTGCATATACATGCCTTCGTCGCGCGGCTCTAACTGAAGCCACGCAGCCAATTCTTCACTGATGCCCGACATCTCTGCGCCGGTATCCCAAAGAGCCAATCTAGTGTATGTCGCTTTCCCAACAGGGGTATTGCGCAAAAGCACCGGCAGCTGCAGTAAGTTGCTGTCCTTCGGCAAGTCCAAGTCTAACATCGTGCGAACCTTTTACTCGGCTCACCTTGACGCGGTGGACATAATTCTCGGGGATAACAATCGAATATCCGCCCATGTGAACCTGTTTCATAATCTTAATGTTTTTATTCGTTATATCATTCGAAAAAATCGAACAATCATTTTCGGCTGCAAAGATACAAATAATTTTTCTATTATGCAAATCTTTTTTCAAATTTTCAGGGGAAAACGCTAATTTGAACAAAAAGCCGCCAAACGCTCTGTGATGGGTGTTTCAATGGTTTCCATAGTTGTTCGTTCTCAAAATCCGCTGCAGAATTACTGCTTTTTTTCTTGTAAAAATCGGTAAAATTTACCAATTTTGCATCAAAAATATTGGAATGACAGCTTTTACCACTGAAGGATTGTGAGACTCTCTTAAGGGAAAGCTTACAATTAATTTCTTATCTTAAATTTACAACTACAGATTCACATGAATAGATATTACCATGTTACTTGCTTTGTCTGCAAAAAGCCTTCATGTATAATTGTTCGGTGTTGTCCTTGAAAATCGTTATATGTAATTGTTTCCCAAAAACAACCAAAGTCCCAATATAGTTCTATTAAAACAAAAATGTCTTCTCGTTTATAGGATTTCTTACAAAACTCGTTTCTCGGATAGACTGATAGATTTGAAAATACTATCCATTTTCACGGAATCGTTTTTCCAGTTCATGAATACGCGCTATGAGTTGGTCGAACGGCAATTTGTCTCCATATATCATTGTTTCGCACATTTGACGATAATCTTCTTGCCAATCCGGCAACACATGAGCCGGAGGACAGAGGACAATGGACTTACGGAAATCGACCGCATAATCTACATCATGCATGGACGTAAATACGGATCGATGGTGCATAATGCTTTTCCATAATGCATCATCTGTAAGAGCATCCTTCGCAAAATCCTTATCCATCATCCGCTCCAGATCATAGAGGTGACGCGAACGACGATTTGCGGTAATCGTATCTCGTTTTACAGAGAATAATTCGTGCAAAAGACATGCTTTCTCAATAAAAGTCTTGATAGGCGCTGCTGTTGCAATCACGGGCCGGACAAAAGATGTCTGTATCGTCGGAAACTGAGACTCAATCATACTTGCGATTGAATGATTAACCACAGGCTCTATCAAGGATCGCGAACCTACTTCTAATACCACTTCATTCTTAATATAGCTGTACTTGTTGGTCAGTAACGAAGGGTATCTAACAAAGATACGTCTTGGTTCAGGATAGGTAGCATCCCCTTCTCCATCCGGTTCCACTTCTATTTCCAATTGATTCGTCAGGCCATACTTCTCTACGCCTTCTTGTAAAGCAACCGCCAACACTTCTTTTACATATAAAGATGAGCGCTTACGTAGTGTTTTTAATTGCTTTTTAGTAGGATCGCCTTCTATACCATAGACAGCCGGATCGATGGCAATATCAATATCTTCCGAAAAACGCGCTATCAGATTCTCAAATTTAGACAAGGAAGTGCCTCCTTTGAAAATAATATGAGCCTGTAAATCTATACTGAATAATATCTGCAAGATACATGTTACCCACATATCTTTCTCAATAGCAACAGCCGGTAGATGGATATGCTCTTCGGCACTACGCAGGATCAACTGCTTTTGTTCGAACGTCAAGGTGTGAAAATTATTCATACAATTCCGATATTTGTTTTTGAACCCAAGCGGGCATCAATTTTAAATCCATATCCGAAATACGCGGCTGCTGAAGGAGCACTTGTTTTAGTGTCGCAACTTGTTCGGGAGTTACATTATCTTTGCCTATCTCTTTCAATGCGAGAGATACCAATTGGGCAAATGAACTCTCAAAAGCGAAGTTTTTAGGTGCCGCATGCTTAAATAAGATAGACCTGCCATTTCGGATTTCTACTTTCCGACCTTCTCCATTGGTGATATAGACGGCATTCATGGGTATTTGTGTACTCAACCCCAATTTATTGACTGCATACGCACCGGCAGGCGCTATCAAAACACGATCTCTATTGGCTATACACGATGCTATTTCATCAAACGTAGGATATATAACCCCCAACCCTAACTCCTTATCAATCTTTGGGTAAAAATATATTCCGCGAGAAGCACGTATAATTAGACCATCGCTTGCGAGCCGCTCGATTGCTTTTTGAACAGCAGAGGCCGTTCCTAAATGCGCAAATCTTATGGGTGCAAACGCGACACCCCTACCGCTCTTCTTTAGTGATGTTAATATCTTATCTTCAACGGATTGCATAGCGTTTTGTTTTAAATTTGTCGCAAAATTACAGTATTTTTCCGACATATGCAAATTATTCGGGCAAAAAAATCAAATTGCATCCATTTTTGTATGTTTTTACCGAAAAACGGCATTTTTTCCTATCTATCATCAGTATCTAATCCAGATGGTCGTACTCCATCGTCAGCGTAGCCGGCTCGCTAAAGTGTTCCCCATGAGGAACAGACGATAGATGGCACGGCCGGTAGTGACATTCATCATACCAGACGGCATAGGAGCGACGGCCTCGGTAGAAGGAAGCCGCTCGGCGGATAGAGTGAAGGCATCAATAATAGAACCTGAATCTGCGTACAAGGTCAGACCGGGCAACTCCATAAGAACAGAAGAATCTGTTTTGCAATCCAATATTTCTATATAACCAGAGACAGGTAACGAAGAATTGATATCAACACTTCCTATCTCAGTTGAGGATTGAGCAGCAGTACAATGCAGACAATACAGATGGCTATGAGGATGGAGGTGGGACCTTTTCCGTGTCATTTACGTTCGCATCTCGTTCGCATTACATTCCCATCGTGGACATCCCTGTCCCATATTTCTTTTTTCGGGGTTTGTAAAGAGGCGGAAAAAACACAGACCTAAGACGTCCACGATGGTCGCGAGATGGTCGCGGGAGTGACGGGGAAGGGTCTTGGAGTTGATACGTTTAGATGTTGATAGGTTTATGGGTGGTTTAAATAGTTTAGATATTTTAAAAAGTTTAGATGGTTTATGGGTTGATTGGATTTTCGGAGGTTGACAGATGACAGTATGACAGTTGTTTTCTATAAACTCACACACGCGGGTGTGTGTATAT
>OCTX014569158.1_pt1 | contig 12064 bp, 8 predicted proteins | sample 1539691 | NCBI WGS metagenome assembly OCTX01 (sample SAMN02144231, study PRJEB22623) | gut metagenome | biome: sheep rumen | host: Ovis aries | place: New Zealand
GATGTTTGTGCCGTTCCTGCCGCAGGTATTGTTGGTGAAGCTGCCGTAGCTTTCGAACTTGCAAGAGCAATGGTAGAAAAGTTCGGCGGAGATTGTTTGGAAGACATGAAAAACAATTATAAGGCTTATGTATCGAGGATACAAATAATATAATGAAAAATATTGTTTTAACGGGATTTATGGGAACGGGCAAAACAACCGTAGGGCAGTTGTTGGCCGAAGAATTGCACAGACAATTTTTTGATACGGACCAAGTTATCGAAGAGAAGTTAGGCGCATCAATAAAAGAAATTTTTAAAAGAATAGGTGAACCGAAATTCAGAGAATTCGAAACCGAAACTATTGCTTTAATATCTAATCTTGAAGACAGTGTTATTTCCTGCGGCGGAGGAGTTGTAGTTAATCCCGAAAATGTTAAAAACTTAAACAGAAACGGAATAATAATAAACTTATATGCATCTCCGGAACATATTTTTAAAAGATTGTATGAATACGATACAAGACCTTTAATAAAACAAATGCTTAATCCGTTGGAAGGAATAAAAAAATTGTTAGCTCAAAGACAAAAGGCATACGAACAATGCGCATTTGCAATAGATACCGACAATTTATCTCCGGAGCAGGTTGTAAAAAAAATATTGGAACATAAACTCGTAAAGGATATTTTAAAATGAAAAATTTATTTAAAAGTATTTTCATATTTGCTTTATTTATATTACCGACTTTTTGTTTTGCCGAAAATACCGAAGATGTACAAATAAAAACAATAGACAGAGAAAACTATCAAGTCCAAATAAAGCAATATAATAAAGAATATCCCGTGATATTATATGTCGTCTTTAAAGAATCTACCCCTCTTCTCGATGAAATAAGAAAAATATTGAGAACGGAACTTGTATCTTTAACAAAAACAAGAAGAATAGAAAACGATATTGTTGCATCGGCATGGTTTGATAACCAAGTGTCTGACGATTTGGAAAAAATAGAATTAACAAACAAGTACGGTGCTTTTGTAAGAATTTACGATAAAGAAAAGAAAAAAGAGGCCGGAACAGTATCTTTCCCGGAATATTTAAAATATCTCAAAAAGAAAAAAGAAGAAGATAAGAATAAAGACAAACAAATCTCTTAAAAATAATTAAGTATACAAGATATTAATAAATTATTTCTTCTTCCCTTCTGTTTCTCATACCTTTAGAGTACAAATAAATAAACGGAACAAATAGTAATGCCAAGCCTAATGCAAAAGTAAGACCGCCGCAAACAGCTATAGCCATAGGTTGGTTGGTTGTAGCACCTTCACCGAGACCGAGTGCCAACGGAACAAGTCCGACAACGGTAGTTAATGTTGTCATTATGATAGGTCTTAAATGATCTGCGGTAGTTGAAACTACCATCTTTTTTAATTCAAGCATATCATCGTATTTGCCCGGATTTTGAGAAAGATGATAGTTGTATCTGTCTACAAGCAAAATAGAAATATTAACAACGTTACCCACCAACATTATTATACCCAACATAGATATCGAGTTGATTGATTGTCCCGTAACAAGAAGCGTTAATAAAGAACCTATTATACCTAAAGGAACTGCAGTCATAACTATTATAGGTTGTAATAACGATTCGAATTCAGATGCCAATATCATATAAATAATTATAATACCCAATATCAATGCAAACGATACTTGAGACAACGCTTCCTTCATTGCAAGCATTTCTCCCGTAATAAAAGTGCTTATGTCTTTATTGTTATATGAATCATCTAACAATTCTTGCAATTCTCCTACAGCTGAAGTAAAGTTACCTTTAACGTTTGCCGTAACAAGGTATGTTCTTTCTCCTTCGATTCTTTTGATTGCAGGTAAGGTTTTTACAAAATTTGCTTGTGCAATCTGTTTTAACTGAATTGTCATACCCCATTGCGAGTATGCTGTCATTTCCAAAACTTTATCCAATGTGTCTCTGTCTTTGGGTTGCATTCTAACTCTTATATCCATTTCATCGTCGGGAAGTTTTAATTTTGTTGCAACGAACCCTTTTATTCCCGCAAGAGTCATGGCAGCAATATCCTGTGTAGATAGTCCGAACAATGATGCTCTTTCTCTGTCGATTGTAAGTCTCAGTTCGGGAACTTCATCGGAAGGATCGATTTTGATACCGTAAAACTGAGGCATACCTTCCATTTGATTTTTTAATTTATCCGCATATTCTCTTAATTTCGACAATTCTTTACCTTTTATTTCCACCGTAACACCGGCAGTAGAACCTATACCGGAGCCGAAAAGTCCCTGTTGAGTAATAAATTCAACATCAAGATCTTTCATATTCCATTTTTTTATTTCATCGCTTAAATCGGCAACGATTTCGTTTGTTGACAGTCCTTTCGAAGTTAAGTTTGTTATTATTCTTGCCTGATAACTTCCGGATGTTTCTATTCCTCCTCCGCTATTATCTTCTCCGGTAGAACCTACTGTCGTTGAAACGTCTTTTACTTCATCGTATTTTGAAATTGCTTTTTCTATTTTTCTTACCACACCATCGGTAATTTCAAGCGGAGTATCCGGATGCATTGCCACATTTAAAACAAATCTTCTTTCATCGGATTTTGCCATAAATTCTTTAGGTATAAAATAAACTATCATAGCACCGAGCAATGCATATAAAAGTACAAAAGTGAAAACTTGTAAAGCTTTTAGATTAAGTGTAGACTTCAAAATAGGAACAAAATATTCCTGTATTGCTTTTCTTCCCGCAGTAACCGAAATATTGTGAACATTTGCCGTAAGTGAAAGTCTCGGCACCAAAAACATAGCTGAAAATATAGATGCTATCATAGCATAAGTTATTGTTAAAGCAAGTTGTTTAAATAATTGTCCTATCATACCTGCAACGAACACAAAAGGTATGAATATTGCAATGGTGGTAATTGTGGAACTTAAAATAGGTGCAAGAAGCGTGGATGAGGCCTGATAAATACATTCTTTTTTTGGTAAATGTTTGTTTCGATGCAGTGCCATCAAAATATTTTCTATAACGACGTTACCGTTATCAACAACCATACCGATACCGATAGTTAATCCTCCCAAAGACATGGAGTTGATTGTTATTCCCTGAAAATACATAATACTTAATGTAACACACAAGCTTATAGGTATTGCGGTATTGATAATTGCAGAACCTACAAAACTTTCCATGAAGAAATATAACAAAATAAAAGTTAATAATATACCTTGCAAGCCCGACTGATATATACTTGTTAACGATTGCTTAATAAATATTGATTGATCGTAAATTACTTTTATATCAACATTTTCAGGAAGTTTTTCTTTAATATCTTTCAATTTATCTTGTACTACTTTTGACATATTTATAAGATTTGCTCCGGACTGAGGATAAACACCGATAGAAATATTGTCTTGCGAATTATACCTGGACATACCTTTTCTGTCTTGCAAAGATTCTTTTACATCGGCAACATCTCGCATATAAACAATCTTTTCACCTGTTTCACCTTGATAAGTTCTGTCTCTTCTGTATCTTGCGTTTCCTCCTCGCTGATCTTGCTTACCGAACGAAAGGTTTTCAATATCTTCAATACCTTTAAATTCACCTACGGTTTTAACTATATATTCATGTTTTTCTTCTTTGATTGTTCCGGCAGGATAAGTAATGTTTGCGGTCTGCAAAGATGTAATAACATCCGTAATTGCCAATTGGTTTGCAAGAAGTCTTCCTTTATCGATTTCCACCAAAATTTCTTTTTGTTCTCCGCCTTTTAAATCTACCTTTGCAACACCTTCCAATCTTTCAAATTCATCTTTCACGTTTTTTTTCAGCATATGTCTTAAATCAGCCATTTCCATTAAAGTGGGTTGCATATCTTTATATGTGGCAGACAAAATCATCGCTTCCACCTGCATAGGATTATATTTTAATACAACAGGATCAAGAGCATCTTTAGGCAGCGATTCTTTTATCAAATCTATTTTTTCTCTTATATCCATTGAAGCAAAATCCATATTCGTTCCCCACAAAAATTCGCATGATACTATGGACACTCCTTCCTTGGATATAGACGATACTCTTTTAATTTTTTTTACCGTTCCGGCAGACTCTTCAACTAACTTACTTATTAATTTTTCCGACTCTTCAGGACCTGCACCTTCATATTTTGTAACAATAGTAATTTGAGGGTATTCCATTGCAGGGAACAATTCTTGAGGAATTCTTGTCCATGCAATAACACCCATAAGTATTACGGATAAAAATATCATAACGGTGGTTACCGGTCTATCTACAGGCAATCTTAATAAACTCATAATTTTTTCTCTCTTATATCAGCTTAAAGCTTAGAGCTTATAGCTTATAGTTTTTGATAAAATTCACTTTATTAATTTTTAATTAATTATCATATTTTGTACAAAACAAAACACTTACAACTTATCAAAAATTGCTGTGCAATTTTTACCGACATTATACATTGTAAATTGTAAACTATAAATTGTCGTTCGTTACTATATATTTTCAAACTCTTCCCTGTCCCGATTTGAAAACTTCTTATACATTTTACTAAATAAGTTAAATAAGAACATCAAACCGAGAGCTTTAAAGAATTTATAAAAACTGCTTTTCGGCCTTTCCAATACATAATATGCCGTAGGAATTATAAGCATTGTAAGTAACGTTCCTGTTATCGTTCCGCATAAAACCGTAAGTCCCAACGATCTCCACATGGAAGCAGATTCGTCTCTACTTAAAACCATAGGCAAAAGTCCCAATGTTTTCATAAGCATGGTTATAAGTTCAGGTCTTAGTCTTTCCTTACAACTTTCAAAAATAACTCTCAACAAATTTGTTCTGCCTACTCGTCTCTGGTTTATTTTATCGACAATAATAATAGAACTGTACACAATACAACCGAACAAAATCATTATACCTATCCACACTCCCAAACTGATAGGCTTTTTAAATATCCACAGCGAAAAAGCTACTCCTATCATACTTAAAGGCAATGCAAACATTATTAAAGCCGGTTGCATATAAGATTCGAATATGGATGCAAGAACAAAAAATATAAGTATAATAACAAGTGCAACGGCAAGCATAAATTGTCCTCTGTTTTTAACGGTTTTTTCATAATCACCGGAAATATTAAAAGAATAATCCTGAGGAAAAGCCACACCTTTTAATGTCGCTTTTATTTTTTCTGCTGCCGTTGTAAGTCCTATTTTTGCCCTGTTTGCACTTATCTGTATAAATCTTTTTTTATTTTTTCTCCAAATTTCCTGATTTGATTTTAGTTGTGTCATATCGGTAACCTGCCCGACATAAACAACATCTTTTCTCGGATTAACGACTCCTATAAACGGTATTTGTTCAACATTTGTTATACTGTCGGGATAGAGTCTGCATATTGTTTCTATCTGTTTACCTTCGGTTCTATACTGTGTTGCAATAAGACCTCTCAGTTGGCAATGTAATGTGTTACTGAAATAATATGTAGTTAACCCGAAAACCGCCAATCTGTCATAGTCAACGGTTAAAATAACTTCGGGTTCATCTTCTCTCATTCTTATTTTAACATCTGTAAGACCTTTAACCTGCTGCAATCTGCCGGAAGCGGAAAATGCAAGTTGTTTTAAAGTATCATAGTTCTGCCCGTAAAAATCAACATATATTTCTTTTGAAGCGGAACTTTGCGAATCCTGAAAATATACAAATGCCGGCGAAAATTCTCCGAACCTTTTTCTAAATTCTTCTTTAAATTCTTCCGCTCTTTCATAAACGGTTACTTCAACAAATGTGTGAAGTTTTTCGACTTTCGAAGAAACTCTTTCAACCCAATCGTGATAACTCATTAAAGCCTGTTCCATTTTCCTTACAACTTCGTTTGAAACTTCTATTCTTGTTGCGGGAGGAAACTGTACACCTATACGAAAAGTGTTAACACTGCCCGGATCCATAAATTCGGAATCTCTCGTCATCATTATTTTTGCCGACAATAAAAATAAAAGAAGCGTAAATAACCAAACATAAGTTTGCCACTTAAAACAAAACTTTAATATTCTTCCGTAAATATGTCTTACTTTTATGTACCATTTTTGAAAATCCAAATCGAACTTATTTTGCCATCTGTAAATTTCCACCGGAATAAACATCATTGTAGCAACAACCGAAGCTACCAATGCAAAAGTTATGGTTAAACCGAACGGAACATACATCTGCCTTATTTCCGGTTCCAAAAATACTAACGGCAAAAACACAATTATTGTCGTAACCGTAGATGCAAATATCGGTTGCCAAAGTTCCGCGGTTCCTCTAACAACAAGTTCGGCTTTTGTAGCAAAAGTTTTTCTGTGATGATGAAAAGCTATATTTTCCAATACAACGATAGAATTATCCATAACATTTGCCATACCCATGGCAAGACCGCTCAACGTCATTATGTTAAATGTTTGGTTTGTGAAATACATAAGAATGATACACATAAACAAACTTAACGGCATTGTTGTTGCAACTATAAAAATACTTCTTACATTTTTCATAAAAAGGAACAATACTCCGGCAAGGATTATACCGCCCAAAACAAGCGCTTCAACGAGTGATGAAATTGCTTTTTGAATATATTCCGCATCATTTTTAACTATAGTTATATTGATATCGGGATCTAAAATCTCTTTAAGTTTATCGATAATTTGTAAAGCTTCTTTTGCAACGGTTATAGTATTTGCGGTAGATTCTTTTTGAATATAAATGGAAACAACATCCTGAACATTAAGCCTTGAATAAGATGTCGGTTCATAATAAGAATCTCTTATAGAGGCAATATCTCCTATTCTTACTATTGAACCTGAAGGAGTAATAGCTATGGCAGTATTTTGTATTTCTTCTATACTGTTGTATTCACCGGTAGCTCTTATAACGAATTTATTACTGTTTCTTGTAATTTCTCCCGCGGAAATCGATAAATTTGCAAGATTGATTTTTTGAACAACCTCAAGAATGGAAAGTTTGTATCCCAAAAGTTTTGCATTATCCATCTCTATCAAGAACTTTCTTTCTCTTCCGCCACCGAACTCAACATTTGCAACACCTGCCACTCTCATAATTTTTTCTTTCAGTTGTTCTTCGGCAATTTCTCTTAACTGTTCAGGCGTTTTTTCTTCGGAGCTTAAAGACAATATCAATATCGGACTGTCAGATTGTTCGAATTTTGCAATAATAGGTTTTTCTGTCTCTTTCGGAAGGTTATGCTTTATCATTGCTATTTTTTCTCTTATATCAATAACAATGAAATCCGTATCTACATTATGATGAAACATCATCATAATATTTGATTCCGATTCTTTGGACGAAGAAATCATTTCTTTTAAACCGTTAAGTTCCGCAAAAACTTCCTCTAACGGTTTTGTTACATATTTTTCAACTTCACTGGCGGCAACACCGCCTCTGAGTCTTGTAATAACACTTACTAAACCGGATTGTGCGCTTGGATTTAATTCTACGGGGATTCTAAAGGTTGTGATAGCGGAAAATAAAATCATGGCAATAACAAGCATTAAAGTTGTTACCGGTTTTTTTATTCCGAATTCTATCATTTATTATCCTTTGAACTGCAATTGCATATCAAAAATATACATCGGTGCCCTACGGACTATTGACTATCCGTTAGTTTATTTGGATATATAGTTCAAACCATTCACCAATTTACCAACTTTCTGTTCCGCAAAAAGTTTATCATCCTATAAACTTATCTTTATTTTTTCGGTGTTGTATCAACAGTATCTTCTATTGCTTCCAAGAACTTAACTTTCATTCCGTCACTTAATTGTCCCTGGGTTTCTATAACAACAAGTTCACCTATTTGGATACCTTGTTCAACAACAGTTTTATCCGTCAATTTTTCGCCTAACTGGCAAGGTCTCATCAAAATTGTTCCTTCGCCCGGTGTTCTGTAATCCGGAGAAACTACGGGAACCAAAAATGCATTTTCGCCTAAAGAGACGATACTATCATTTGGAACAAGCATAACATCTTTCAATTCTTTAAGTAATATTACTCCTCTTCCGAACATACCGGATCTTAATTTTCCTTCATCATTTTCAACACTTACTTTTATTGTTGATGTTCTCGTTCTTTCTTTAACCGTAGGAGCGATTTCCGTTAATGTGCCATAAAATTCTTTACCGTGGTAAGAGTCGCAATTGATGGTTACGGTTTGTCCTACGGCAAGTTTATGAACATCTTTTTCAGGAATATCAACTTCAAAATTTGTTCCTTTGTCACTGATAAATTTTGCTATAACATCTTGCGGTGTAATATAATCGCCGGGTTTTATTATTATTTCGGCCAAAATTCCGTCACTCGGTGCCAACATATTTGTTTTTGCCAAATTCGATTGAGAAAGTTCCAATTCGGATAAAGCAGCTTTTACCTTCGAACGGGCAGATTGAATTTCATATTTTGCTTCATATAATTTACTTTCCGAAAGAGCTTTCATTCTGTACAACTCTTCATAAACTTTGTATCTTTCCATAGCTGAATTATATGCGGAAACTTCACTCTTATATTTACTTTGTGCATAGTCCGCTTTCGTCATTGCATCTTTAGGATCCAAAGAACAAATAACATCTCCCTGTTTAAGTCTTGCACCTTCTTTGTAGTTATAAGATGCAAGTTGCCCGTCAAGTTCAAATCTCATTTCGTTTTCAACGGCACCTTTTATCGTTCCCATTGTAGTGTATGTATCTTTATAATCTTCTTTTTTAGCTTTTTTAACCTTCACCGTTATCATATCCTGTTTCTCTTCGACAACTTTTTCTTTTGCAAAATAAACGAAATAAATTAAAATACCCAAAAGAATAAGACCCAAGCATGCAAGTGTAATTATTGCATTTCTTTTAAACTTAGGATACTTTTGTGATATTTGATTGTACCTGTAAGTAACACTTTCTATAAACTTGTAATATAAATACTTGAAATTCAAAATATTCCTCCAAAAAATTATCTTAAACTCATTAAAGTAAGTTTTTCCAACTCTACTATTGCCGCATGGTTAGAATAAAGAGCTTTCGCAAAAGCTGCTATAGCCTCGGCATAATTCCAACTTTCTTCCATCAAAGCTACCGTTTCTATTTCATACAAATCATTTCTCTTTTTCATAAGTGCAAGTTTTCTTTCTTTAACGGTTAACTCGTTTCTGGTAGTTCTTGCATTATTCAAAGAAAGTATATATTCATTGTATGCTTTTTCAACCGAAAGTCTGCTGTTTTTCAACAAATCCATCAATTCTGCATTTAATTGTCTTTGAGAAACAGCACTTTCTTTAGCATCTATAAAAAACTGTATATCATCCAAAACACCTAATTGAACAGACAACGTATCAACTTCAACTCTTTTACTTGCATCAACAATCGTTGCAGGATCCGTTCTATCCATACTGTAACTTGCAGCTAAAGAATTTCCCCATAATCCCCACGAAAGTTTTGCCGCTAAAGACCACTGAGTGGTAAGATCTAACGGTTCGGTAATAAAAGCTTCTCCGGTTTTTCCGTAAAAACCTTCCAATGCCAATTGAGGATGAACTTTGGATTTACTTATTTTGATTTTTTGTTCGGCCATTTCAAGTTGTAATCTTGCAAGTTGCACATCAAGATTATTAGACTGAACAAAACTTACACAATCTTGTGCCGTAAAAGCTATCTCAAAAGCGTCCGAAGGCAACTCATCCGAAACGGTTGCCGGAATTTCTTCCAACGTATTTACACCTACGGTTTCTATTAATTTCTGTGTAGAAAATTCAAGATTTATTCTTGAAGTGCTTAACAAATTTGCAACTTTATCCCTAAAATTTTCAGATTCGGCCAAGTCAAGATTTGATATAGCCTTAGCTTTATATTCAACTCTCGTCTTTAAAAATAAAGTTTCAACCTGTTCAAAAGCTTTACTTAAAGCAGCATATTCCATTTTTAAAGTAAGGTATTCGTAATAAGCAAGTTTCACATTCGCATACAAGTCTTCTTTAGCCTTAGTATAATTATACTTTGCGGCATCTTTCATCATTTTGTTATATTTATAATTAGCTTTATTTGCACCACCGGTATATATAGGCATTGTAGCTCTTGCACCTATACTTTCCGATTTATATTCGGTTTCACTTCCTATACTGCTATCAGACATGCCGGAATACAAAGCTGTTTTACCTTTCGATTGTTCGGCCTGTAAAAATAACTGCGGGAAATGAGAACGGATGGAATTTACAACTCTTAATTGAGCTAAATCCACCTGTTCCGCTGCTACCGCTATTTTTTGGTCTCGTGCCTGTGCCAGTTTAAGACATTCTTCAAGAAACTCGTCCATGCAAAAACATGGTTGGACACACAAGAACCCTATAGTTATTAAAGCCGTTATTTTTTTTATCACAAAATATCCCTTTTACTATCTATAAAAGTATATAAGAAAAACATGATTTTGTCAACTAAAATCAATAAGAAAAATCAATAAGTTTTTTCATTTTTATACTTTTTAAATATCTTCTTTCTGTAAACAAACAAAAACACTATTACAATAGCCAGAGTAACAAAAACTGCCGGAACTATATATTTTGCAACATAATTTTCAATTATATACTCGGCATACGGCTTTCCGCACAACAAAACACCCACAGCAAGCATAATCCAAGATAATATATATACAGCGATCGATAAAACATAAAAAAACTTTTTTCCTGTTTTTTGACCGCAATATCCGCAAACCAAAGCTCCGCCCCAACCGAAAGGTACATTTATCAAAATTAAGATAATTCCTATTACCTGTTCTACCGTCATTTTTCTTTTTTGTGTAAGAGAATTTCATCCAAACAAGAAAGATTTTGTTTTATTCTTGCAAGAAAATTTTCGTATTCGGCTAAGTTAGGGTTATACTTTAACAACTGTTCCAATCCCGAAACAATATCTTTTTTTATATCACCGCTTGATTTTTTACTTTTGGGAATCGTATGCAATATACACAAATTTCTTGCTTTTGCCGGTTTTATTTTTATCAAATCAAGTTCTATTCTTTTTGCGATAAAAGTCAATATATCTATTTCGTCTTTTATATAGTCTTCGTTTTTTATTGTATTTATTAAATCTTCCACACCGAAATATATTACGGGTTCAAAATCTATCGATGCCAACTCCTCTATTTCTTTGGATAGAGCGGTAAAATCGGACAACATTTTTTTTCTTAAACTCTTTGCATTTTTTTCATCTTCTTTAGGATAGACATAAGCAATAAGTTCGTTTTGAAGGTCTTGATACATAAAGAAATGTTCATGATAAAAAACTTTATGACATTTCGGACATTCTACCGTGTTAAATCTGCCCGATAAAAGGACCTCTTTTAAATCGGGATCATCAAACACATTTATTGCCTTCCAAAGCTCCGCTTCGAAAGTTTCTCCGCAACTGCATTTAATTTCACAATTAGATAATATAGACATTTTGTATATTTTATAATTTTTACACAATATTTTTCAAACAAAAGAGAAAAATTTTAGTATAATATGATAATAATTTTTGTCGTAAGAGGTATTGGTAATGAACGGAAATTCAATTAAAACTTTTTTTCTGTTATTATTAATGACGGTTTTCTTTTTGTTTATAGGTGAACTTCTCGGCGGAGTCAAAGGTATGCAAATTGCCTTAATTTTAGCAATAGTAATGAATTTTATATCTTACTTTTTTTCCGATTCCATGGTTCTTGCGGCATATAGAGCAAAACCCGTGTCTCAGGAACAAGATCCCAGACTCCACAGCATAGTAACGGAACTTGCCATGCAGGCAAAAATTCCGGTTCCGAAAATTTATAAAATAAACACAAATATGCCGAACGCTTTTGCTACGGGAAGAAACCCGCAACATGCAGCCGTTGCCGTTACTGAAGGCATTTTAAGATTATTGGATGATAGAGAATTAAGAGGAGTTTTGGCTCACGAACTTGCTCATGTAAAAAACAGAGATATTTTAATAAGTTGTATAGCGGCAACTTTATCGGGTGCAATTATGTATCTTGTAAGATTCGG
>OCTX012237045.1_pt1 | contig 12062 bp, 10 predicted proteins | sample 1539691 | NCBI WGS metagenome assembly OCTX01 (sample SAMN02144231, study PRJEB22623) | gut metagenome | biome: sheep rumen | host: Ovis aries | place: New Zealand
ACTTTGTATCTACTGCCAAGGCCAAAGGTAAGATACAGGCCATCCTGCGCCGTGATGGTCGTGAGTTGCAGAAACAGGGCGAGGACATCTTTAGCGAATTCCTGAAGAAGAACAACATCAACGACATCCCCAATGCTGCCGACAAACTCACTGAGTTTCACGACAGTCGCAACCGCGAGGAGTTCTTCCAGTCTCTTGCTGAGAAGACCATCCTGCTGGGCGACAAGGATGTCGACGAACTGCTGGGCAAGAACCATGCCGACAAGCGCGGATGGCGTAAGTATGTGCCCTTCCTCGACCGCGGCAAACAGAAGAAGGCTGATGAGGAACAGCCACAGTACTTTGTTGTTCCAGAGAATTTCAATCGCAAGAAGCCTATCTATATCACTGACGACAACATCAATCAGTTTAAGTTCAAGCACTGCTGTCACCCCATCCCAGGCGACGACGTGCTGGGATTCATCGATGGCAAGCACCAGATAGAGATTCACAAGCGTGCCTGTCCTGTTGCCGCCAAACTAAAGGCCAGTTTTGGCAACCGCATACTCGACGCAAAATGGGACATGCACAAAAAGCTCTTCTTCGATGCCACCATCCGTCTGCAAGGTATTGACCGTATGGGCATGCTGCTGGACATCTCGCAGATTATCTCCTCACAGATGAATGTCAACATCCACAAGCTGACCATTGCCAGCGAAGAGGGAGTATTCGATGGCACCATCGAGCTCCGCGTACACGACCGAGACGATGTGCGTCTGATCATCAATCAGCTGAAGAAGATTGCCGACATCCAGGATGTTACGCAGATTGTCTGATGACAGACAGTATATTATAAGGTAATAAAACAAATGGACTACTGCAAGTAGTCCATTTGTTTTTTCAATGCTTGTAGGTCGTCACGCACACTTATCAGTCGCGTCAGCACGTCAGCCTTACGATCTGCCCCATTGCGGTTGCTGTTGATAATCTTCTTAGCTGCCGCCAACTTAAAACCACGCACCTTCACCAGATTATGGATGAGTCGTATCTGGTCAATGTCCTTCTCCTGATACTGGCGAATTTTGGCAGGCCCACTGGTCTTGGGTTTCAGATATGGGAATTCCTGCTCCCAATAGCGTAGCGTACTCTCGTTGACGTCGAACATCTCAGCAACCTCCTTGATGGAGTAGTACAATTTCAAGTTCTTGTTCAGATTCAGTGCCATACGTTTCTAACTTCTGTGTGTGTCTTGATGATGATTTTACAACCTTGGCATCAAACTTCTTACTTCTTATATTTCTCTGCCTGTGAGCGGATAAGCTCAGCATCGTCAAAGTAGTTTATCTGCATGGCCTTGCGCACCTCGTCCATAGTCTGGGCTGCCGTTTCGCGAGCCTTCTCCGTACCTTTCTTTAAGATGTTGTAGATTTCGGGAATGTCTTGCTCAAACTCATGGCGGCGCTGGCGCATAGGCTCCAGGAACTCGTTGAGTATCTGGTTCAGGAACTTCTTACACTTCATATCGCCCAGACCTCCACGACGGTAGTGGTCCTTCAACTCGTCCAGATTCTGATACTCAGGCCAGTACTGTGCAAAGTGCTCAGGCTTTGAGAACGCATCCAGATAGGTGAATACGGCGTTGCCCTCCACGTGTCCCGGGTCGTTTAGGTTGATGTGCTCAGGGTCGGTGTACATTGAACGTACCTTCTGCCATACAGTGTCGGCATCGTCCGACAGATAGATACAGTTGCCGAGCGACTTCGACATTTTCTCCTTACCGTCTGTTCCTGGCAGACGACGGGCCGTCAGGTTCTCGGGCAACAGGATGTTTGGCTCTACCAATACGGGGGCATATATCTGATTGAAACGACGTGCTAATTCGCGAGTCACCTCCAACATGGGTTCCTGGTCTTCACCAGCAGGCACTGTCGTAGCCTTGAACAGGGTAATGTCGGCAGCCTGACTCACGGGGTAGCAGAAGAATCCCAAGGGAATGCTCTCGCCCTCGAAGCCACGCATCTTCACCTCTGTCTTTACTGTCGGGTTGCGCTGTACACGGCTCACAGACACCAAGTTCATCAGGTAAGTAGTCAACTCTGCCAGTTCTGTTATCTGGCTCTGTATGAAGAGTGTACACTTCTCTGGATCCAATCCTGCTGCCAGGTAGTCTAACGCTACCTCAATGATGTTCTGGCGAATCTTCTCAGGGTTGTCAGCATTGTCTGTCAATGCCTGTACGTCGGCCATAAACACGAACATCTTCTCATAGTCGCCAGCATTCTGCAGTTCCACGCGACGGCGCAATGAACCAATATAGTGTCCCAGGTGCAACTTACCTGTAGGACGGTCGCCTGTAAGTATAATCTTTCCCATTATTTCTGTACTTTTTTGAAATTTGCCACAAAGGTACACATTAGTCCGCAAAATGCAAAAGGAAAACGGGAAAAAATGTGGGGGAATCCCACTGACATGTGTATTTTTACAAGAAATTAAGAAAGAGGGTAATCATTCCTGTATTGATCAAGTCGGCAAACATAGCTCCAATGATGGGAACAATGAGGAAAGGCTTGACGGTATAGCGGTATTTGTAGCACACAGCACTCATGTTAGCCATAGCATTGGGCGTTGCGCCAAGGCCGAATCCACACATTCCAGCACACAGGACGGCAGCATCATAGTCGCGTCCCAACAAGGGGAATGCCACCATAAAGACAAAGAAGGCCATCAACAATACTTGAGACACCAGGATGACAACCAACGGAAGGGCTAAACTCTGAAGTTCCCATAGTCTCAAGGATATCATAGCCATACCAAGGAACATAGACAGACAGATGTTACCAACACTGATGATGCGCTCCATGTCGAGCAATTTGTCGGCCTTCACCCGTTTGCCGTCTTCTTTGCAGCTGAACAATCCCAAGGTGTTGCGGGCAACAGCTGCTAATATCAAGGCGCCGAAATAGGTAGGGAAAGTGATGCCAGTCTTAGCCAACAGCCAACTCACGATAGTACCAGCACCCATCACCAGGACGATGCAATAAGTTGCCTTAGCATACTGCTGGAATTCCTGTTCGTTGGTGCTAACACGCTTCGCACGCCCCGTAGGTGAAGCCTCGTCGCTCTCAATACCTGCCATAGCAGGGTCTATTTCCTCCGATTGCGGTTGCATCTGCTCATGCGTCAGCTTAGTACGGATAATATGCTCTGCCAGCGGACCTCCAATCATGGATCCTGCTATCAAACCAAAGGTGGCAGCAGCCATACCTATTGTCCCTGCGCCATGAAGTCCCATACCTTCAAGAACACTGGCAAATCCGCCAGCTGTGCCATGGCCACCTGTCATCGACATGCTGCCTGCAGCCATACCGACTAAAGAGTCAGCACCCATGAGCCAGGTTACTCCCATGGGCATCAAGTTCTGTAAAGCAATAATGACGACCAATAGGGCGAGCATGACTAACAAGAGTTTACCACCTTTTTTAATTACCTTTAAGTCACTCTGGAAACCAACGCTGGTAAAAAAAGCCAGCATAAAGACATTCATCAAAGTATCATCGAACGTCACCTCAATATGGAACCAGGCATAGAGTACCAGGGTAATGAGCGAAAAGAGAATACCACCGCTTACTGGTGACGGCACGCAAAACTTCTGCAGAAAGGCTACCTTGCGCGTAAGGACCATGCCAACAATAAGGGATAGACCTCCAATGCCGGCAGTCTGAATCATGTCTATTTCAACATTTGTCATACTACCTATCTTGTATCGTCATATCGGTTCTATTCTCCGTAAGCATCTACACGAGTTCAGAAGTTGACTTTCTTCTCGCCAGCAAATGAGCAGAAGCGGGCGGTAGCATCCTTGACATAGAGGACAGCCATGTTACCATCATCAGCTTTGTACATAGACTTCAAGCCAGGATTGCGCTTCAAGAACTCTTCCTTGACAGCCAGCGTATCGTCATTGACCAGCGTGCCGCTGAGTCGTAACCACTCGCTGCAAGACTTCTTCAGGGCACAAATCTCAAACTTGCCGTTCTTGGCCATCTGTTTGAAGACATCCTTTACCTTGCCGGTCATAATATAGAGGCGACCATCGATAATCTCTGAAACGCCAAAGGGACGTACGCGGGGCTGATCCTGGTCTACGGTGGCAACGTAGAAGACACCACACTCCTTCAGGTAGTTTTGTACTTCTTGCATGTTTTGTTCCATAGTTGTCTTGTCTTGCGCATGGACTGTCAGTGACAGCAGTAATGCTAATGTGAATAAAATCTTTTTCATGTTAAGTTAGTTATGTTACAATTCTGCTGCAAAGATAGAAAATAATTCTGAAAATACAAAAAACTACACAATATATCAAAATAATTAGTATCTTTGCAAACGAATTCGTATATAAACGGACTATTAGCATGACGAGGGAGAAGGAAATATATAAAGTAACACTGATAGGCAGTGTGGGTAATGCCGCACTACTTACCTTCAAATTTATTGCCGGTATACTGGGCCACAGCTCTGCTATGATGGCTGATGCAATCCACTCGCTGTCAGACTTCCTGACAGACTTGTTAGTATTGGTCTTTGTCAGCATCAGCGCCAAACCGCAGGACCAGTCGCACGACTATGGTCATGGGAAATTTGAGACCATCGCCTCGTTCCTGATAGGTCTTTCACTGGTAGCTGCAGCAATAGGCATCGTTGTGGCAGGCGTTATGAAGTTGATAGCATGGTGGCATGGCGAACAGATAGAGACTCCTGGATGGATAGCTCTTTGGGCAGCCCTAGTATCCATCCTCATCAAGGAACTACTCTATCAATATACCGCACATCGTGGGTTGAAACTGGATTCTCAGGTGATGATTGCCAATGCTTGGCACCATCGCAGCGATTCTCTATCGTCTATCGGCGCCGCCATAGGCATAGGCTTTTCCATCTGGTTAGGAGAACGTTGGACTGTGTTAGACCCCATAGCCTCCATCGTTGTCGGTCTGATGTTGCTGAAAGTTGCTTACGAACTGCTCAAAACCAGCATCGGCGAACTAACCGATCACTCACTACCTGCGGAAACAGAGCAAGAGATAGAACAGATTATCCAGTCGTTTGCCGATGTAAAGGAGCCTCACAACCTGCGCACCCGTCGCATTGGCAATAGCATAGCCATTGAGGCTCATGTGCGGATGGACGGACAGCTACCACTGCTTACTGTTCACGAACGAGCCACCACCATTGAGCATAAGTTGAAAGAGCGTTTTGGCCCCAAGACACACGTCACTATACATATGGAACCTGTGAAATCATAGCAACACTAAAAAAAACAGATTATGAAGAAAAGCCTAGTCAAAATACGTTTCACTATCGTCCTACTCACCCTATTGGCAGTAGCCAGTTGTAGTCAACGACAGCTACAGCCACAGGCTTTCGCCGATGCAGACGGTTATAACAGAGCCGACTCTGTGATTTCAGCCATTGGCGATGCACGTGACTATCCACGTCTGTTAGCCGTTACCGACAGTTTCGTGCGCATGGGCGAGTTGACGCCAGTAAGGGCCATCTTCTATAAAACGATAGCATACAACCTGATGGGTCAGCACCGCACAGCACTACAACTGTACTACCAACTGTCGATGATAGACGTAAACACGCTGACATTACAGGCCGACATCGAGTCATACATCTATTCTTATAAAGACTATGTGCGAGTGCTGTGCGATATGAAACGCTACGACCGTGCCCTGCGCGAGGCCTATACTGCCGACCGCAAGTTGAGGGATGCCGGCTACGACTCGTTTATCAAGCACCACGACATTGCACAGATTATTGGTGAGTGTCAGCTCTATCTGGGACAGGCCGACGAGGCTGCTCTTAGTTTTGAGAAGTCACTGCAAGGTGTAAAGATTCGTCTGAAGACGTTCCACGATCCGCTGGACTATCGCGAGTGTCAGAAGACTATGAACGCCATTGCCAGAACTTATATCCACACCAAACGATACCAAGAGGCGATTCCCTGGATTGAACGCCAGGACTCGCTGTTTGCCATTGCCGACAAGCACCCGCAACGAGACTCCGTATTCGTCGATGAGATGAAGGCAGACATCAACTACAGCAAGGCATTGTTAGCACACGCTTTAGGAGACTCCGATCAAGCAGAGCGAGCCTTCACCATCTACCAGTCGACCAAGACAGCACAGAAATTGGGCAGCATCATCAACAGCAACGAATACTTGATGCTGACCCACCGCTATGAAGAAGCCACCCACAACTACACAAAACTGGAACAGTTTCTGATGGAGAGCGGTTACAAGGCCGACCTGGAAGCCATCGGACGGTATATTCTCCCTAAATACCGTGCCAACCTGTTAGCGGGGCATCGTGACTCAGCACTCCATGTCGCCAGCCTTGTTGCAGAATACTACGACTCAGCATTGGTACGCCAAAAGGCTATTGATGCCGACCTGATATCGACCATCTATGATACAGAGGGCAAGGAACGACAGATAGCCGAACAGCGTGCAGAACTGTCACAACAGCGTCTTATCTCTGGTGCCGTAGTCATGGTTATCATTCTTATCTTCTTCCACATCTACTCTATGCAGCGCCGTAAGGCTTACCGTAAGCTCGATGACACCAACCACGAGCTCAGACTGGCCAACGAGCGTGCCGAAGAGTCGTCGCGCATGAAAACGAAGTTCATCCAACAAATATCACATGAGGTACGCACTCCACTGAACGTGCTGTCAGGATTCAGTCAGGTGCTAGCCACGCCAGATATAGAAATCGACAATGCTGAATTGAAGGACATCAGCAAGAAGATTGTAGAGAACAGCGAGCGCATTACCAAACTGGTAGACAAAATGCTCGACCTAAGCATGATCAACAGCAATGCAGACATCGAGTGCACAGACGTGGTGAGTCCTGCTGATGTTGCTCAGAAAGCTATTGCGGAGAGCGGCATCGAGAAGGCTGACCATCTGAATTTCGAATTACAGATAGCCGATGAGGTTAAAGACATCACCATCAAGACGCATCAAAAGTCTGCTGTCAAAGCCTTGACAATGCTCCTTGACAATGCCATCAAATTCACCCACCCTTTGGCATTCAGAGGTCGTGTAATCAAGAATGCAAAAGAACGTGTGACGCTAACTATCAGTTGCACACCGCTTCAGGTCATCTATACCCTTGAGGACACAGGCATTGGCATTCCTCCTGAACAGGCAAAGAGCATCTTTACGGAGTTTGTTCAGCTGGACGAATATTCCGACGGAACAGGTATCGGTCTGTCTATAGCCCGTTCGCTGGCACGACACATGAAAGGCGACATCGTCCTCGACACCTCTTACACAGAAGGGGCACGATTCGTGATGTCGCTTCCTTTAGGACAGTAGCCCTTCAGCACTAATCGCCAACAGCAGAGAGCAGAATCTCGCCTAACGTGGGATGGATATGTACCATGTCACGCAACTGACCAATAGTAGTATCACGGCACATGAGGACGCTAACCTCCTGCACAATATCGGCTGCATGAGCGCCAAAGGCATGGCACCCCAACAATCGGCCATCAGCAGCAGAGAACAGTTTGAGCATACCTTCTGTCTCGTCCATAGCCAGTGCTTTGCCGTTAGCTCGCCAAAAAGACTTACGGCACTCGTAGGCAACGCCCAGCTCCTTCAACTGATCTTCTGTGGGACCTACACAAGCTGCCTCGGGTTCAGTAAAGATGGCCGCTGGCACGATATCAAAGCGAATGCCATCCTTACGTCTCAGAATTTGGTTGACAACATGGACGGCCTGCATCTCAGCGGCATGCGCCAGCATCTGACGACCATTCACATCGCCGATGGCGTAGATGCCATTCACAGTAGTCTTGAAGTTCTCATCTACAGCTATGCCTTTACGCTCATCATACTCAACGCCAGCATTGGCAAAGTCAGCCTGTACACGTGGTTTGCGACCTGTAGCCATCAGGATGACATCAGCATCGAGGTCGGCGACATTCTCCACAGCCGTCTTCATCTTAAAGGTGACGCCTTTCTTCTCTAACTGCTTGCGCAGGCGCTTGGCAATGTCGCTGTCGAGTGCGGGCAAGCACTCCTTCAGATACTCAATGACAGTGACCTCTGAACCGAAACGGTTGAAGATGCTGGCAAACTCCATGCCGATAACACCCGCACCGATGATGCAGAGTTTCTTAGGCAGAGTTTCGAGTTGCAACAATCCCGTACTGTCGACAACGCGCGGGTCGTCAAGTCCCTTGATGGGAAGCCACTTGGTTTCAGAGCCCGTAGCTATGATTATGGGAGTCTGCCCCACCTTCTCCAATGGGAGGGAAGAACTACCGAAGGCGACATGCTCGCGTAGCAAAGTGATGTTGGGATGCGAAAGGAGAGTCTCAACGCCTTGGCGCAGTTGAGCAACAACGGTTGACATACGCTCACGAGCCTCTGCGAAAGAAGCACTATGCACATAGGTCTTGGTGGGTATGCACCCCACATTGAGGCAGGTGCCGCCCACGTCTGCACCTTCGAAGACAACAACCTTCAGTCCTTGCTTGGCAGCATATTCAGCAGCGCGGTAACCACCAGGTCCTGCACCGATGACAATCAAATCACACTCTTTCATTGTTACATTATCTCATTCTTCAATTGACGGAATGTCACAATAGGATGCTTGGCAGCCAGCACATCGTCGACACGTCCAATGGGCGTGTTGTGCGGAGCAGTCTTCACCAATTCAGGATTGGTCTTTGCCTCCTCAGCAATCTGGCGCATCACTTGGATAAAGCCGTCAAGCGTCTCTTTCGACTCGTTCTCCGTAGGTTCTACCATCAATGACTCATGGAACAAGAGGGGGAAATAGATGGTAGGCGCATGGTAGCCGTAGTCCAACAGGCGCTTGGCAACATCCATCGTGGTAACACCCGTAGACTTGTCCTTTAATCCGTCGAAGACAAATTCATGACAGCAGATGGTGTCGATGGGCAACTCGTAGACATCCTTCAGCGACTCCTTGATGTAGTTGGCATTGAGTACGGCCAATGGTCCCACCTCTTTAATATGTTCGCGGCCCAACGATAGGATGTAAGCATAGGCACGCATCATGACGCCATAATTGCCGAGATAAGGAGACACAAAGGGGAAACACTCCTGCAAGCCCTCACGAACACCCACAGGACCAGCACCAGGACCGCCACCTCCATGAGGTGTAGAGAAGGTCTTGTGCAGATTGATATGCATCACGTCAAAGCCCATATCGCCAGGGCGACATGCTCCCAGCATCGGGTTCAGATTAGCACCATCATAGTACATCAGGCCGCCTGCATCGTGAATTATCTTGGCAATCTCAGGAATGTGGGTTTCAAAGAGACCAAGAGTATTCGGATTGGTCATCATCATGGCTGCGATATTGGGACCTTCCTGATTTACGATCCGTTCCAAATCTGCAAGATCAACCAGGCCGTCAGCGTTAGATTTCACCTCTACGATTTCCAAGCCACAAACAGCAGCAGAGGCTGGATTAGTGCCATGTGCACTATCAGGAACGATAACCTTTTTCCTATCGAGGTCTCCACGAGAACGATGATAGTTGTCAATCGTCATCAGACCTGTCAGTTCACCATGAGCGCCAGCATAGGGTTTAAAGGTAAAATGAGCCAACCCCGTCAGTTCGCAGAGCGACTGTTCCAAGAGCGTCGTCAGGGCCAATGCACCTTTTGCTGTGCCAGCAGGCTGCGATGGATGCAGGTTCTGGAACTGTGGTAATGCAGCCATTTCCTCATCAATCTTCGGGTTGTACTTCATCGTACAAGAGCCGAGAGGATAGAACCCTGTATCCACGCCGAAGTTGTTGTTGGAGAGGTTGGTATAGTGGCGCACCACTGTCAGTTCGTCACACTCGGGCAACTCAGCATCCGCTGCACGACGCATGGATGCAGGAATCTCGTAATCACCATAGTTATTCTTAGGCAGACTATAGCCTTTGCGTCCCTCTTTAGAGAGTTCGAAAATCAGATTCCCATACAATTTCTTGTTCTCTGACCCGTGGTCAGAGTGTGGCGTTGCAATCATAAGGCAGCAATCTTTACAAGGTTATCAATTTCTTCTTTAGTACGCTTCTCCGTAACAGCAAAGACCAATCCTTCCTCCTGTCGGGCAACCAAGAAGCCTGCTTCAACAAAACGCTGATAAAGGGTATCGACGTCGCCATCATACTTCACATAGAACTCATTGAAGAACGGCTGATTATATACCAAGTGGAAACGTCCCGTCTTCTTCAACTCGTCCCAAAGATAATGGGCACCAGCATAAGAAAGCTGGGCGGCCTCCTTGAGTCCTTGCTTACCCATCAGCGACATGTAGATAGTTACGAAGAGAGCCATTAGCGACTGATTCGAACAAATGTTTGACGTAGCCTTCTGGCGACGGATATGCTGTTCACGAGCCTGTAGTGTCAATACAAAAGCGCGTTGGTCGCGATTATCCTTGGTCATTCCGACAATACGTCCAGGCATCTTTCTGATTAATTTCTCTGTACAGCACATATACCCCACATAAGGTCCACCAAACTGCATCGGAATACCCAGCGACTGACCATCGCCCACAGCGATATCTGCCCCCCACTCGCCAGGAGTCTTCAACACTGCGAGGTCGGCAGCGACACAATCCATCATAAAGAGTGCTTTCTGCTCATGACAAGCGTCAGCAAAACCTGTAAAGTCTTCTACGATACCAAACGCATTGGGTTGTTGCACCATAACGCCTGCCACATCGCCCTTGGTCAATTCTTCCTTGAGTGCTTCCAAATCGGTCATGCCATCTTTGGCAGATAAGGTACAGAGTTCTATACCATGATGTTGGGCATAACAATTCATAACCTTGACTGTCAGAGGATTCATCGTTCCTGCAACAAGTACACGACGAGCCTTTTTTGCAGCAGCTACGGCCATCAGCATGGCTTCAGCAGCAGCGGTGGTGCCATCGTACATGGAGGCATTAGAGACGTCCATGCCTGTCAGTTCGGCCATCATACTCTGATACTCAAAGATATAGTGGAGCGTACCTTGCGATATTTCTGCCTGATAGGGGGTGTACGAGGTCAAAAACTCAGAACGTTGCAGCAACTGAGGTATGACAGAAGGGGTATAGTGGTCGTAGACGCCCATACCAGCAAAGCATGTCAGTTGCTTGTTCATAGAACCGAGTTTCTCAAAGAGCTGGCGCACCTCCATCTCGCTCATTTCCGAGGGCAGCTGATAGTCACCTCGGAAACGGACACTTTCAGGGATGGCAGCATATAAGGCATCGACAGAACCAACACCTATTCTATCCAACATCGCCTGAATGTCAGCATCTGTATGAGGAAAATATTTAAACATTAAAGATTAAACATTAAAGATTAAACATTATTTCTCACAAAACGCTGCGTAAGCCTTAGCATCCATCAAGTTGCTCAGTTCTGACTGGTCTGACATTTCTACTTTGATAATCCAATTAGCATAAGCATCACTGTTGATGAGTTCCGGCTGGTCTTCCAATGCATCGTTCACTTCAACGACAACACCAGAGACAGGAGCAATAAGGTCACTGGCAGCCTTGACGCTCTCTACAGCACCGAACTCCTCACCTGCCGTTACTTCGTCGTCTACTTCTGGCATGTCGACATAGACCACATTGCCCAAAGCGTGCTGAGCATAGTCAGAAATGCCTATGAAACCGATGTTACCTTCTACTCTTACATACTCGTGTGACTCACTATAGTAGAGTCCTTCCAATACTTTTGCCATAATATTTATTTTTTATAGTTTTTGTTATAGAATTGTTTCTTCACCACTTTGCCTGGAAATACCTTCTTGCGAATCTGAATCTGCAAGTCAGTACCCAAAGCAGCATATTTTGCATCAACAAGTGCCATGCAGACACTCTTGTCGGTAGACAATGTATGATAGCCTGTCGTTACCTCACCGATGGCCTCGCCATTCATATTAAGAACGGTATAACCATGACGTGGAATAGCCTTGTCGCTGAGTTCAATGCCCACCAGTTTCTTGACAGGGCCTTCTGCCTTCTGTCTGGCGAGCGCCTCTTTACCAATGA